>OGGA01001585.1_pt1 | contig 11711 bp, 9 predicted proteins | sample 1571041 | NCBI WGS metagenome assembly OGGA01 (sample SAMEA2582057, study PRJEB24529) | metagenome | biome: Human gut stool | place: China | collected 2011 | reverse complement strand
TAATCAAGAGGTCCTGAAAATCGTGTTGATCGTGCTGGGTGCGCTGGTGGCTCTGCTGGCAGCAGCTGTTCTTGGCGTGCTGTTCTACCTCCACAGTATGGCAGCCGGTATTCCTGAAACTCTGCCGGATGCCCCGGCGGACAGCACACAGGTCACCCTGACAGATGATGAAATCGATAAGCTGCTCAGCGGTGAGATCACGCTGGAGGAACTGGCAGATGAAGCCGCTGCGTCCGGCAGCGGGGAACAGGAGGCATCCGCCAGCGCTCCGCAGCAGGAGACAGGTGCGGCTTCCTCCCCGGCGAATTCTGATACTTCTCCGGCGGCATCTGCCTCCCGGACGGAGAGCAGCAGTACAGCGTCCTCCAGCAAGCAGGAGACTGCCGGTACAGCCAATTCCGGTACAGAAAAACCGGCGTCCTCCTCCGGCAAACAGGAGGTCGGCTACGAGGCCGAGGTCAAGGCACTGCTACGGCAGCTGTACAGCGTCAAGGCACGCGCCGAGGCAGAGCTGAACAGTTGCATTGCCGGAGCAAAGGCAGAGTTCAAGGCATTGCCGGAGTCTCAGCAGACACAGGCGCGCAAGATCTCCATCGTTCTGGCAAGAAGCGGCAGACTGTACGCGATGCAGGCCTCCTATGATAAGGAAGTGGAGAGCATCGTCAGCCAGATGCGCGCCGTGCTGACCGCCAACGGCCAGAGCACCGCACTGGCGGATCAGGCAATGGCTTCCTATAAAGCACAAAAAAGCGCCATGTACGCACAGCTGACTTCAAAACTGTACTCCTGACCTGCAAAACGACCACGGACCACCCGCAGCACATCTCCCGGGCACTGACTGTGCCGGAAAGGGGCTGCGGGTGGCTTTGTTTTGCCTTTTTGCTGTAATATGGAGAAAAATGCCAAGGACATGGAGGGATGGCTCTGCGGCAGAGACGCCGCCTTTTATGCCGACAGGGGAGGGTGGATTGTACGCGCCAACGAAACAATCCCCCAAAAGGCTGGAAAAGTAGCACTTTTACCTACGAATATACAGGAAATTTGTATAAAGTATAAGATTTCACTCATGCTTTGCTATAATGAAGTGAATTCTTTTCATGTAAATTGACAAAAATCGTGGTTATCCTTATAATAGATAGAGTGTTTCTCGGGTATGGACGATGGTGTTTGTGCAACCGCAAGATGCCATCGTTTTATTATTCGCTTTTCTGTCCGCGTGCCAAGGACAGACATCCGCTATGTGTGAGGCTGGCGGACTGCGGGAAAGTGTGGCTCGGCCTGAGAGCAAAAACAGTAATTCATTGATAGGATTGGAGTGGCATCAAACGATGGCAAAGTACATCATCAAGCGTGTCGCAATGGGTATCTTCAGTATCTTCATTGTGGCTACGGTTACCTTTTTTGTCATGAACCTGGTCCCCGGTGGCCCGTTCGTGGCAGAAAAGTCCATCAGCGCCGCTGCTCAGCAGGCTCTGGCCGAAAAGTATGGCCTGGATAAGCCGCTGGGTGTGCAGTACGTCAACTACATGAAGGGCCTTCTGCACGGCGATCTGGGTCTGAGCCTGCGTCAGCGCGGCCGTACCGTGAACCAGATCATCGCCAGTAAGCTGCCGGTATCCTGCCGTCTGGCAGGCATTGCAGTGGTAGTGGCTCTGTGCGTGGGCATCCCGCTGGGCTGCATTTCCGCTTACAACCGCGGTAAGTGGCTGGATAACATTATTATCGTGTTTGCTACCTGTGGCATCGCGATTCCCAGCTTTATTTCCAGCGTGCTGCTGCTATACCAGTTTGGTATGAACATGAAGGTGCTGCCCACCGTTGGCCTGAACAGCGCAGCCGCCTATATCATGCCGGTCACCGCACTGGCCATCTATCCTTCGGCTTATATCACCCGTCTGATGCGTTCCAGCCTGCTGGACGTTATGGGTCAGGACTATATGCGCACCGCACGCGCAAAGGGCGTTTCCCAGTTTATGATCCTGTTCAAGCACGCACTGCGCAACGCCATTCTGCCTGTCATCACCTACGTTGGCCCCATGCTGGCCGGCCTGATGACCGGTTCCTTCGTGGTGGAAAAGATCTTCTCCGTGCCCGGTCTGGGCCGCGACTTCGTGTCTGCCATCACCAACCGTGACTACACCATGATCATGGGCACCACCATTCTGCTGTCCAGCATGGTCATTATTGCAAACGTGATCGTGGATATCCTGTACAAGATCATTGACCCGCGCATCAAGCTGAAGTAAGAGAGGAGCGATTTTCATGGAAAACATTAAAAAGAATCCGCTCAGCCTGCAGCTCAATGCGGAGGATTTTCTGCCCGCCAGCAATGAAGAAAAGCAGAGTCTGGTGGTCATGCGCGAGAGCGTCAACTTCTGGAAGGACGGTATCCGCCGCCTGAAGAAGAACAAGATCGCCATGGTCAGCTTTGTGTTCATCATTGCCATTGCCATCTTTGCCTACCTTCTGCCCGCCGTGTGGCCCTACAGCTACTCGGAGCAGGTGAAGGGCAGCAATAATCTGGCACCGTTCGAGTACTCTGCCTCCGAGCAGGCCCGCATCGATGCCGGCGAAAAGGTATTCCCGCACATTCTGGGTACCGACCGTATGGGCCGTGACTTTGCGGTGCGTATCATGATGGGCACCCGCGTCAGCCTGTCTGTCGGTCTGATCGCCTCTGTGCTGGTGCTGATCATCGGCGCTACCTACGGCGCAGTTTCCGCTTTTGCCGGCGGCTGGGTGGACAATATCATGATGCGTATCACCGATATTCTGTACACCATCCCGGATATTCTGCTGATCATCCTGCTGGGCATGGCTCTGAAGGATCCTTTGGATGTGCTGGCTACCAAGCCCGGCTTCAAGTGGATGCAGACCCTTGGCCCCAACATGATCTCCATCTTCATCATTTTTGCTCTGTTGTACTGGGTCGGCATGGCGCGTATCGTCCGCAGCCAGATCCTGATCCTGAAGGAGAGCGAGTACGTTACCGCTGCCCGCGCACTGGGCGCTTCCAGCGGCCGTATCATCAAAAAGCATCTGCTCACCAACTGCATTGGTACCCTGATCGTTACCACCACCCTGCAGATCCCCGCTTCCATCTTCACCGAGAGCTACCTGAGCTTCATCGGTCTGGGTGTTGCAGCGCCGCTGCCTTCGCTGGGTTCTCTGGCTACCGATGCCGTCAAGGGCATGAACACCTACCCCCATCTGCTGATCGCCCCCGCACTGATGATCAGCGTGATGATCCTTGTGTTCAACCTGTTCGGCGATGGCCTGCGCGATGCCTTTGACCCGAAGCTGAAGAATTGATGAGGTGAACAGAAATGAGCGAGAAAATTCTTGATATCAAAGATGAACGCCTTTCTTTCTTCACCCCTGCGGGCGAAGTAAAGGCACTGAACGGCGTTTCCTTTACCATGAATCAGGGCGATGTTCTGGGCGTTGTGGGCGAGTCCGGCTCCGGTAAGTCGGTCACCGCCTACTCCGTTATGGGTCTGACCGCTTACCCCGGCAAGCTGGTGGGCGGCAAGGTGTGGTTCAACGGCCACGAGATCGAGAACATGAAGGAGAAGGACTTCCGCAAGATCCGCGGCAACGAGGTCTCCATCATCTTCCAGGACCCCATGACCAGCCTGAACCCGGTGTACACCATCGGCAACCAGATCGTGGAGGTCATCCGCCTGCACACCGATAAGAACAAGGCCGATGCATGGGCACGCGCCAAGGAGCTGCTGGAGCTGGTTGGCATCAACGAGCCTGAAAAGCGCCTGAAGCAGTACCCCCACGAGCTGTCCGGCGGTATGCGCCAGCGCGTGATGATTGCGATTGCACTGGCCTGTGAGCCTAAGCTGCTGATTGCAGATGAGCCCACCACCGCACTGGATGTGACCATTCAGGCACAGATCCTTGAACTGATGCAGGATCTGCGCAAGAAACTGGGCATGAGCATTATTATGATCACCCACGATTTGGGCGTTGTGGCATCCATGTGCGAGAAGATCGCCGTGATGTACGCCGGCCACATTGTGGAGTACGGCACTACCGACGAGATTTTCTATCAGCCGGGTCATGAGTACACCAAGGGCCTGATCAACTCTATCCCTAAGCTGAACACCGCGGAGCACGAGCGCCTTGTGCCCATCGAGGGCACCCCTGTGGACCTGCTGAATCCGCCGGCCGGCTGCCCCTTTGCGCCCCGCTGCAAGAACTGCATGAAGATCTGTCTGAGCAAGATGCCCCCGCGCACCGAGCTCAGCGATACCCACTATACCTACTGCTGGCTGCAGCAGAAGGCTGCATTTGAGAAAGGGGAAAAGGCAGAATGAGTGAACACAAGACGCTGGTCGAAGTCCAGCACCTGCAGCAGTATTTCCCCGCCGGCGGTGTGGGCAAGAACCGCAAGTACGTTCAGGCCGTGGATGACGTAAGCTTTGCCATCCGCAAGGGCGAGACCCTTGGTCTGGTGGGCGAGTCCGGCTGCGGCAAGACCACCACCGGCCGCACCCTGCTGCGCCTGTACGAGCCTACCGGCGGCAAGATCTACTATGACGGCAACCTGCTGTTTGATAAGGACAACAAGATCGCAGTGGATATGCTGCCCTACCGCCGCCGGATGCAGATCGTTTTTCAGGATCCCTACGCAAGTCTGGATCCCCGTATGACCATTGGTGACATCGTGGGTGAGGGCATTGATATCCATCATCTGGCTGAGAACGAAAAGGATCGCCACGATAAGATCATCGCCCTGCTGGAGCGCGTTGGCCTGAACAGCGAGCACGCAAACCGCTACTGCCACGAGTTCTCCGGCGGTCAGCGTCAGCGCGTGGGCATTGCCCGTGCACTGGCTGTGAACCCCGAGTTCATCGTTTGTGACGAGCCTGTTTCCGCACTGGACGTTTCCATTCAGGCACAGGTCGTCAATATGTTCGAGGATCTGCAGCAGGAGATGGGTCTGACCTACCTGTTCATCGCCCATGACCTGAGCGTTGTCAAGCACATCTCCAACCGCATCGGCGTGATGTATCTGGGCAAGATGGTGGAGCTGGCCGACAGCTACGAGCTGATCGCCCACAGCATCCACCCCTACACCCGTAGCCTGATCTCCGCTATTCCGGTGGCAGACCCCATCACTGCCCGCCAGTCCAAGCGCATCGTGCTGCAGGGCGATGTGCCCAGCCCCCTGAACCCGCCGTCTGGCTGCCGTTTCCGCACCCGCTGCCCCTATGCAGACGAACAGTGTGCCAACGAGGTGCCCGAGTTCAAGGAGGTCTCCACCGGCCACTGGGCAGCTTGCCATCACCTTGACCGCGTGAAGTGAGAACACTTTACTTTGATAAAAGATGAAAATAATTCAACTGTGCGCTGAAATGTTGTCACAAAATGGTTACAGTTTTGTAATCAGGCTTGTAACCAAAGTGTAAATCCACTATAATCATTCGTGTTCCTCCGGTGTACAATTTGCACCGGATCGAATATAGAGGCGGCTGGGGTTACCTGGCACACTCAAAATTTGATATAAGGGAAGGATATTATTATGAAACGCATTTCTCGTCGTAATTTCCTCAAGGTTGCAGGCGTGGGTGCCGCTGCTCTGGGTCTGGCAGCCTGTGGCGGCAGCAAGTCCGGTTCTACCGCAACCTCCGGTAATGCTTCTTCTGCTGGTTCTTCTACCGGCAGCATCAACACCGCTGGCTTCACCGTCCAGTATGGTTCTAACCCCGAGACTCTGGACCCCGCTCTGAACAGCGCTGTGGATGGCGGCAACACCATCATCACCGTCTTCGAGACCCTGCTGATCATCAACGAGAACAACGAGGCTGTTCCCGGTCAGGCTGAGAGCTGGACCACCAGCGAGGACGGTCTGACCTGGACCTTCACCATGCGTGACGGCCTGAAGTGGAGCGACGGCACCGAGCTGAACGCCAAGGACTTCGAGTACAGCTTCAAGCGTATGGCCAACCCCGATACCGCTGCTCCCTACGCAGAGACCTGCCTGGGCATGATCGACGGCTTCGAAGAAGCTGCCGGTTTCCCCGATGCAGACGGCAACCCCACTGCAGAGCCCAACCCCGATGCGCTGAACGTCAAGGCAAGCGACGACGGCAAGACCCTGACCATCGTGCTGTCCTACCCCTGCTCCTACTTCGACAAGATGGCTGCATTCGCATCCATGAGCCCTGTGCAGCAGGCTACCGTTGAGGCCAACGGCGATGCATGGTGCACCTCCGCTGAGACCTTCGTCTCCAACGGCCCCTACATGATCACCGAGTGGACCCCCTCCGAGCGTATCGTTCTGTCCAAGAACCCCAACTACGTTGGCGGCTGGGATAGCTCTAAGATCGTTTCCGACAGCATCACCCTGCTGCTGCTGGAGGACTCTTCCGCTTGCTTCGCTGCTTATAACAGCGGCGAGGCTGTCCTGATCAAGGACGTGCCCACCGATGAGATCCCCAGCCTGACCAAGGCAGAGGACGGCGGCGACTTCTACGTTGACACCATTCTGGGCACCTACTACGTCAGCCTGAACTTGAAGCGCGATGCCTTCAAGGATGCCAAGGTTCGTAAGGCTCTGAGCCTGGCTATCGACCGTGACTATGTTGCCAACACCATCATGCAGGGCACCTACTCCACCGCCGACAGCATCGTTGGCCCCGGCATCGTGGACGAGAAGGGCAACTTCCACGACAACGGCAACGCTCCCTACATCTCTGCTGACTACGAGGCAAACCTGGCCGAGGCTAAGAAGCTGCTGGCTGAGGCTGGCTATCCCAACGGCGAGGGCTACCCCACCATCGAGTACAGCTGCAACGATGTCGGCTACCATGTGCCTCTGGCAGAGTACCTGCAGCAGGCTTGGGGCGATCTGGGTATCACCCTGACCATCAGCAAGATGGAGTGGTCCTCCTTCACCGCCGCTCGTCGTGCAGGCGAGTACGATGTTGCCCGTAACGGCTGGGTCATGGACTACAACGATCCCTCCAACATGCTGGATCTGTTCTGCTCCGGCAACGGCAACAACGATGGCAAGTACTCCAACCCTGAGTTCGATGCTGCCATCGATGCTTCCCGCGTTGCTGATGTTTCCGAGCACTTTGCACAGCTGCACAAGGCTGAGGACATCCTCATGGAGGATACCGGCTGCCTGCCCATCGCTTACTACAACGACTACTGGCTGCAGAGCTCCTCTCTGAAGGGCATCTGGCACAACCCGTACGGCTACTGGTACCTCCAGTACGGCTACATCGAGGAGTGATCTCCTCCCTGTGCTGTGCAGCGTAAGCTGAACCGTAAACTATAAGCACTGAGCACCCCGCTGACCGGAAACGGTTGGCGGGGTGCTTTTTTGCTGTTATCCTGCAAAAAAGACGAGTGCTCGGTTTTGCCGAGCACTCGTCTTTTATATGTAAACCAGATTGAAAAGGTACCAGCTTACACCGTGGCCATGGCGGCCAGAACGCTCTGCCAGCTCTTGCTGCGTGCGGCAGACACAGGGGCGGGACGGGTGCGCCGTGCAGCCGGGGCAGTATGGCAGGCCGCAGAGGATACCGTCAGGGCAGGGGAGGGGCAAAAGAACACAGCAGTATCCTTTGCCAGCCACTGCGCAGCCAGTGCAGCGGCCTGCGGGTCAGATTGCAGGGCACGGCGCTCGTTCCCGGCCAGAAAATCAGCCAGCCAGTACAAAATTGCGGCCAGCGGCAGGCAGGGGGAAGCGTCCTGATTCCAGTAACTCCAGCGTGCGCCGCGGCCGAGGTGGCTTTCGACTGTGATCTGTGCGCCGGTGCGGGCATTCTGCGGGATGATACCAACATAGTTCGTGCCGGCGCGCTGCCCCAGTTCCTCCACAAGGCGCTGGGTGCGGGCGGCATCCAGCCGATCCTCCCGGCAGTAGGCGCGGAAGTCGGTCTGGCTGAGCAGGCTGTCGGCACTGGACGGAAAACGTCCGGTCAGCTGCCCATCGGCATTGTGGCACAGCTGCCAGCCCTTGCGGAACAGCTGGAAATTCAGGCAGCGCCGCCCCATGGTGGAGTAGCACACAAGGGCGCTCTGCTCCCCGGGCAGCTGTTTTACTTCAAGATAGGCATCGTTGCCGCAGGTATCCTGCAAACGGACGGTAAGCAGCAACTGTGCACCGACGTGCTGGGTGGACATGGCGTTGTGCATGGCGTCAAAATAACGGGAAGCGTCCATGGTTGATCTCCTTCCTAAAAAGCAAACAGCTAAACGTTGTAAAGGAACCAGCCGGGTGATCGGACCGACAGGCTGTATAAAACTTCTCTGAACGTAGTATAGCATACTTTTGAGGAAAAAACAACTGCAAGTTTCTTCAAAACGACAAAATTTTGCAAAAGCTTATGACATAGAGCAAACAGAAGTTCAAAGCATGGTTGTGCTTTATGATAATCGGTTGTGAAAAATGACCCCTGCGGGAGATGCCGGCTAAGGCAGGAGCTGCTCCCACAGGGGTCATTTTATATTTTTCAATCGCCAAGCTCCCGGATCTCGTTCTGGATCAATCGCCCGGCAGCGCGGGCAAGCTGATCCATGCCGCGGATGCGCGCCATATTTTTGCCGTAGATCTGCGCGGCGGCACCGGCGCTGCTGTCCTCGCCCATAAAAACGGCAGACACCCGCACGCCCTGCCGCTGCAAGGTGCGCACCTGCGCGGCGGTATCAGCCACACCGGCGGCGTCCTCATAGGCGCAGCCCAGAGGGTTCTCTGCTGTGGGCGGAATGCGGCGGCTGTCGTTGGGGCTGGCATCGGTCAGCAGGATTATCAGGTGGCGCGGGGCGGGGCCGGGGGCGTACTGAATCAGATCGCCCGCAGCCCGCAGCGCCAGACCGTCCCGGTTCCAGCCTGAGGCGAAGTAGCGGAAGATGTTCTGCCGGTTCTTGTCTGCAAAGGTTTTCAGTACCCGCAGTACCGTGTAGCCCCGCAGGCTGCTAAAGGCGCTTACCCGCACCGGAATGCCGCAGTTAGCCAGACTTTCAGCCAATATAACACCCTGCGCCGCGATCACCTCCTGACAGTGCAGGCGGGAGGCGGAGGCGTCCAGCAGCAGATCCACCGTAAAAGCGGGGCAGTTTTCCTCCTCCGGGCACAAAAACACCCTGTTATCGTTCAGGTAAGGGGCGCGCCACACCCGCCCGGCGCACAGGTTGCCGCTGCGCGCCACCCGCTGGTCTGGCTGCTGATGCACCAGAATACAGTTGCGGATCTGCTCGGTAAGGCGCAGTACAACACTTCGATGCAGCTCCTGATTTTTTGCATAGTAGGTGCGGTTGCGTTCGGCCTGCAATTCGGCTTGCTGCGCCAGCTGCCGCGCTTCCGGGGTGGGTGCCTGCGCCGGGCTGGGTACACCGGCGCTGAACCACAGATGACAGCCCAGATGCACCCCGGTGCACAACTCCTGCTCGGCCTTGCGCAGCTGCTCCGGCGGGTAGAAACAGCGCCCAAAGCAGCTTTCAATGTAGGCGCGATCCTGCGCGGCGCGCTGTCTCAGGGTAATGTTTGCCCGGCGCTTGTCCACCGCCAGTCCGCTGCCTGTGGCATCCACCGCACCGGAATGCTCCACCGTCACCCGGTCGGTCTTGATCATCTGGGTGGGCATGGTTTTGGTGGCAAGCTTTGCCCAAAAGCCTTGCAGCCGCAGGTGCAGCGCGGGCTTCTGGCGCACCTTGCCGTCAAACAGGGCGAACTTTGCAAACAGCGCCAGCAGGTCGTTTTTGAGCTGTGCTGGTTCCGGTACGGTCTCCGGTTCCAGCGCGGCGGCAAGGTTGCTCTCGTAAGAGGTCATGACCGGGGCAGTGCGTCCCAGCACCTCGCGCCAGCGCGCAGCCTGCATGGTGTACACCAGCTGGTTTTTCGCCATCCACTCCTGCCGCGAAAGCTTATACTGGATGGCAAAAAAGTAGTCTGCGTGGGCAAAGCGTAGTGCTTCCAGCACCGGGCGGCGGGGCAGCTCCAGCCGGTAGGCGGCGTTTTCTAAGTACAGCCACGCCATATCGTCCAGCATGGGCTGGCGCGTGTCGCCCTCCCAAGCGGAAAAAATGTCCCGGATCAGCGCGTCACCGTAGTATTTGTGCACCAGTCCCACGATGCAGTTCATGTAAAAATCAATGGTGCCGTCCGTGTTGCGGGCCAGAAACAGCGGCTCAAAGCCGTAGGCTCCGGCAGCGGCCCAGACCTGATTGGCCGCGCGCCGCTCCTGCGCGGTGTAGCTTTGGGCGTCCATCAGGCAAACAGCTTTCCGGCATCCAGCTTGGCCGGGATGCGCGCGGCGATCACGTCCCGGATCAGCCCCTGCTCGTAGGAGTCAAAGGCCTTGTTGGTGATGCCCATATCCAGCGCCGCCCCGGCCGGGATGCCCCTGCGGATCAGCCGCAGCGCGTCCAGCATACCGCGCAGATCCAGCGCTTTGGTAGAAATTTCTGCACTGTCGCACTTTTTCTGCAGGTCCAGAAACAGCAGCGCAAACTGATGCACATATTTTGCCGAAAGATCCGGGAACTGCGCCCGCAGCAGCTTTTCCAGATTATCCTGTGTGATGGTGGGCATCTGCACCACCGCAAAGCGGGAGGTCAGCGCCTCGTTCAGCTCCCGGGTGCCCGCGTAGCCGTAGTTCATGGTGGCGATAAAGCGGGTCTCCTCGGCCAGCGGGATGCGGTCGTACCCGGGCACGTCAATGGCGCGGCGGAAGTCCAGCACCGCGTGCAGCACCGCCAGCGCCTCGTTTTTGGCCATGTTGATCTCGTCCAGCACGCCAAAGCCGCCGCACTGTGCGCAGCGGTACACCGGCCCGGGACGGAACACCACCTGCCCGCCCGCAAAGGTATCCATGCCGATGAGGGAGGCGGCATCCATGTTTACATGAAAAGAGATGTCCCATGCGGGGCGGCCAAAAGCGGCGGCAAGGTTTTCTGCCAGCACGTTTTTGCCGGTGGCTTTGCCGCCGGCCAGCAGCAGGTTTTCGCCGCAGAGGATGGCCGCCAGCGCCTGCTCCCACACCTCTTTGCCGTAGTAGGTAAAGGCAGGGGCGGGGATACGCGGGCGCAGCGCCTCGCTGAGCGGATGGGCGGCGCGGTATTCCTGCACCGCCGCAAGCAGGGCGGGGTCTACCCCTTCCTGCCGTAAGGTATCCAGAATATCCGACATTTGTACAAACACCTCGATCTTGTGACCGGGCGGGAATGAACTGCCCGGTTTCACGCTTATCATAGCACAATCGCGGGCATTTGTGTAGAGGGCGTGCGGGGTAAAAAAAGCAAAGAGGGGCAGCCCCAAATGGGACCGCCCCTCTTCACATGAAAAAGAAGAAAAGAAGAAACGCTTAGAGTATGCAGGAAAAACGCGCTTTATCAGGCGTTTTCCAGACCGGCCATCTGCTTGATGGCCTTCATGGCGAAGGTCAGGGTGCGGCCCATAGCCACACCGGCCATCAGGCAGGGGTAGTTGTTGGCAAAGAAGCTGCCGGACATATCGCCGGTAATGTACAGACCCTCCATGGGCTGATTGTTGGTGTCCAGAGCCTGACCCTTTTCGTTGATAGCGATGCCCTGCTCAGTGGTCAGCAGGGAAGCACCCAGCCAGCAGCCGTAGAAGGGCGCGGTGCGAATGGCGCTCAGGCGGTAAGCGGGCTTGCCGAAGTCCTCATCGTTCTGCTTATCGTACAGCTCATTGTAGCGCTACAATGAGCTGTACGATAAGCAGA
>OGGA01001572.1_pt1 | contig 11826 bp, 9 predicted proteins | sample 1571041 | NCBI WGS metagenome assembly OGGA01 (sample SAMEA2582057, study PRJEB24529) | metagenome | biome: Human gut stool | place: China | collected 2011 | reverse complement strand
TGCACGGCGTCGAGCACTTCCAAAGGCAGCAGGGCGGTCGAGACCTCCAGCGCCTGATTGGAGAAAACCCCGTCGGCGTCGAAGCCCCAAGGCTTGGTTTCATAGCGGTGCGAACAGCGCAGCACGGCGCCGACCTTCGCGTTGACGAACTGCTGGGCCGCCTGAAGCGTCCGTTTCACATCACCGGAATTGCCGCCGGTCAAAAGTACTACACGTGCCATAACTCAAAGTCGTTTTATCATTTTGCTCACCGAAAGCGCAAAATGGGTGAATACGATCGTCGGATTTCCGTTCTGCGAAATCTGCGCCAAAGCGCATTCGATCTCGGTAATGAGCGGTTCGATGTTCTGCGATCCGACGAATGGGGCGAATTTGGAACAGAAAGCCAGCTCCTCGCCCCAGAGGTAGCTGATTTCGTTTATGCCCGCATGGAGCATGTAACTCTCGCGCAGCAGGCGCGAAGCGTCGCGCAGGAAGGCCCGCTGCTGCTCGCGCGAAAGCTGCGCGGCCTCCTCGGCCCACGTCACCAGCTCCAGATGCCTGTCGTTGTAGCTCAAACGCATCAGCCCGCAGAAAAGGTCGAAGTTCTCTTTGCGCAGGGCGTCGCTCTCGCCGGCCACGAGGTGCTGCAGTTCCACCAGATCGCCGCCGGCCAGACGGGCGATGTTCCGGGCCTTGACCGGGTCCGTAACGCCACGCTCCTGCGCCGCGCGCTCCAGCACATCGGGCGCGATACGCGGCACGGCGACCTCCTGCGTGCGGGAAATGATGGTCGGCAACAGCCGTTCGGGCTGTTCGGAGATCAGCAGGAAAAGCGTCTTTTCCCACGGCTCTTCCAAAATCTTGAGAATCTTGTTGGCCGCCTCCTCGTTCATCGCTTCGGGCAGCCACACCGATTTCGTTACAAGTTTTCTCTATTTTGATACAAAATCGTGGACAGAGATTGATTCTTGTGATTTGATTGTATCAATGGTTAATCTAAATCGATATGTATATTATGACTTTTTTGATTTCAAAATATGAAAGGGTGATTCCGATGCCGATTTTGATATTCTAAACTATTATCACAAAAAAGAATAATTTTATTATCATGAAAACCAATAATATTTTAGAAGTTGTTTTCCAATCGACAGTATTCATGTTTGAGCAATACATTTGGGCCTGTTTTTATCTTTCCTTTTTGAGTAGTTGGTTGTCAATTTTTTTGCTTGTTGTCAACATCAAAAGTATTGAAGACTTTCATAAAAAGATATTACAATTGACTGACAGGAAAGCCTTGGCCTACACGATAGAGTTCGCTTGTGTCATACTGGTTGGCATAGGATTGCTCATCTGCGGATACTATCCGGTTTCAAATGTTCTAAAGGAGCTTCCATTATGAAGAAGAAAACATTACAGTTCTTTGCCGCATTTTTATCACTCGTTATGCTTTCAACTTCAAGTTCTCTTAGCACTCTTGCTCTTGGAAAAGATAGCATAACGGAGAGCCAGATTTCTAATCAATATCAAGCTGAGTTACATCAGATGGGCTTTACCGACAGTGATATCCTTCAATTGACTGCTATAAACAATCAGCTCGCTAAAGCAAAAAATTCCAGAGAAGTAAGTCGTTTGATGGAGCAGTACCACTCAATTGTCGATGAGACGCTCTATGCTTCCGCAGCGGGTTCGATTTACTCCAAAAAGGGTGGAACGTTAACATTAAATTACACTGGTAGCCTGAGTCCAGTCAGCAATGTCATATACACAAAAGTGGTATATATGCCTTCTGAGCAAGTTGAGTTTTACCAGCGTGCAATGAATAGTCCTGGTTTTATCGATTGGGCTACAGGCGAATTTATTGGTGTGATAACCGCCAAGGGTGCTGAGAAAATTGCGGCATACCTTGGTATCGAAGCAAGTTCAACCATATGGTTGATTGGCCTTCCGATAAGCGCAACTTTCTATATTTTGCAAAACCTCGAACAATGGGATTTGAATGACGCAATTGATCGAAGCACTACTGGTAAAGTTAAGCTGGAATTTTTCTATTTAACGAGTTCGAGTGCTCCATACTACCAAGAATATGAAAACTTTGAGCCGTGGAATAGCGACTTTGTTGACATTCCCGCAGATTACACATATAGCTATGCCAGTGGCGAGTACAATTACGATTAAACGTTTCGCATTCATCCCAAAATCTACCATAGATGCATAACAACAAACGGCCGTCCATTGTTTCTTTAGGAAACGATAGACGGCTGTTTGTGTTTTTAACGCAATGAGGTCTCTTTTTTTCTCGCTCTTAAGTTACCCAACCGCGCTATCCTGCATCTGTAGGAAAGTTCTCGGAAGTGACTTTTCTGACGTTATTACCCAATGGCATCCAATGGGCCGATAGGTAGGCAACGAAAACAGCCCAAAGACAACCATCTTTTTGAGAATGCGAACGATACGCAGCAAGTGACGACGAGGTGTATAATTGCGCCCTATTTCATAGGGGGCTCGGAACGTTGCTGTGTTCGTGAACGTCATACACCATTTTTGCAAGCGCCAGCACAACTTCCGGCTGACGGAACGAGATTTTCAGAAGTTCCATCACCTGATCGTTGGTCAGTTCTCCCGGACAGACCAGAAAGCTTTCCAGCATTCCGGCACGAGTGCAAAGGCGATGCACACTCTCTCTCCGGTTCAACTCTGACATCCTGCGTTCAAGGATCTTCTCTCGTTTCTGGCAAGAGCGCAGCTTTTGCTCTGCTTTGGCTTTTTCGTTGCAGAGATAGGCTAGGTCGGTTTTCGGTTGGGTCAATGGCATCACGCTCCTTTTTGGGAAAAATAAAAAGCCAAACAATCAGACTTGATTCGCACTGATTGTTTGGCTAGAGGTACTACAGGTGCTTATTAAATTTAAGCCTTTTACTTAATATCATATCCAACAGTGAATTATATCTCATTAGATGCTTTTCCCAATAATTTTTCTCGTATGTTGGTAGTTGAAAGTCTTTATAGCTTTTTTTCATTGAGCGAAAGCATTGCTCTTGTCTTTCAGAAACATGGATAAGTTCATCGTCTGCTGTAAGCACTCGAATTAATTTGTTTACTGATTTTTTGCATATGCTAGCAAATTCATCCTTAATCAAATTTTCTTTTTCAACAACCACCGAATCAACAACATAAAGTCCAAGAAAGTCGGATATATATTTTAGATATTCCATTGCGCCGTTCATGTTTTTTCGATCAGACACGGTTACTAAAATTGCATATTTTCCAGCGAGTTTAAATAGGTGTGTCCAACAAGAAATTCTATCAAGGAAAACTTTCGTGCTTCCACTTATTGAGTTGTTATAAACTGGTGATACCAATACAATAACATCAGATGCAAGCATATCGCTTCTAATCAAATTCATAGAATCTGAGCACAAATACATTCCCGTTTTAAAGCATTCCTGACAACCAGAACAAAATTGAATGTTCTCCATTCCATGCGAAAGGAATTCGATAGACTCAGGAGCTGACATTTTTAGCAACTGCATGAACTGATCAATCCACATACAACAAACAGAGTTGGCTCTATGCCGACTTCCGTTAAAAACAAAAACTTTCATCGCTTATTCTCTATCCACTTTGACTTATGCAAATAATCCATCAATGACCTCTCGCACCAAAAATCTATTATGTAGGAAAGCGCAAAGAGGAAAACATACTGACTTAGGTTTGGTGTACAAACAGATTATAATAGATTCCTTTTTTATTCATTAACATTTCATGAGTTCCAGATTCTACAATTTTTCCACCATCAATTACAAGTATTTTGTCGGCGTTTTTGATTGTTGATAATTTATGCGAAACAATTATTGTTGTGATATTTAATTGTGCTAATTTACGATACAGATCTTCTTCATTTATTGAATCCAACGATGATGTAGACTCATCGAGAACCAGCAATTCAGGATGTCGGATAATTGCACGCGCAATCGCCAATCTCTGCACCTGTCCACCCGAAAAGTTAGATGATGAAGCAGAAATAACTGTCCTTAAACCCAATGGCATAGATAAAACATCATTTTTTAAATTAACAATATCCAGAGCATTGAACACATCGCTTTCTGTGATGGATTTGTCTCCAAATGTAACATTATTTAGAATTGTGTCATTGAGGATAAATGCGTTTTGCGGAACAAATGCAATGTTTTTAGAGAAGTAACAATCATCAATGTAATCTAATTTATAACCATTCAATTTTATATCACCCTTTACAGGCTGATATAGACCTGACAATAATTTTAATATTGTAGTTTTTCCACTGCCAGAGGCTCCAACTATGGCAACCTTTTCATGCTGCTTTACAGAGAAAGAAACATTTTTTAAAATATAATTTGTTGATGCATTATAAGAGAATGAAACGTCCTCAAATGTAAGCAGTTTGAACTCTTTCGGATTGATGTGTTTGTCTTTTTTTTGACTTTCTTCATCAAGAAAATCGTTTAAATATTCAAGAGACGACTTATATGTAGATGTATTAAGAAAAAGAGTGAAAAAAGAGATTGCAGATGAATAGTAGGTTCCCATTAATGAATATACAGCAACAAGCTCGCCGACGCTTAAAGTATCTTCCGGTAATATAATCAACAGATATAGTATTCCAAAAACTGGAACGAACATTGTAAAATAGCTGACGATTTGGTTGAGATTCAATGAAACTGAATCTGTTTTCAAGGTAACCTTGCTAAACTTGTGGAGCGATTCATAAGATCTGTTCAAAAACATTTTTGAAAGATGCATTGATCGAATTTGAAACATATCTTGAACCGTTTCTGTGTTAAGAACACTTAACTGCTCGTTTTCGTGAATCTGTTCGTTTCTCATCTTTAGGAGTATTTTATTCGAAATTACCACATAAAGAATTGCTAATAATGAAGTAGCAACGAGAAGTGGCATAAGTATGGGATAATGGGCACTCAAATATACAAGGATAACAAATGTCGATGTTCCCAAAACAACAAATTGAGGAAACACAGAACTAATAATTGACTGAAATTGTGAAAGGACATTTATGCGAAACAGTATATTTCCCTGCGATCTATTATCATAATATGAATATGGAATTTCAAATAAATGTCGAATGGCGTTCTCGTACAGTGCATTATATACATCGACTTGGCATCGTGTTATTATATTATTTTTTAGGAAAGAAAACAGGGTAAAAAAAGCCACTAATCCTAAAGCTATTAAGGCAAACTGAACTATAGCCGGAGTTCTTGATTTCACCAGTGTATCTACGATGTTCTGTAATAAAATCGGAACCAAAAGAGAAATTGAATATGCCAAAAGTGAAAAAAACAGAATTTTTACGAGAGTACCTCTAAATTCAAATAAATATGGTTTTATATGTCGTAAGGTTCCAATGTCACCTTTTCGAACACAAAACTTTTTTGAAGGCGTTGGAATAATTAAGTAATGGGCAAATTGAGATGCATATGGAATGGAGTCTTTCTTGTTTAGAGAGTATGTGCTTTTGCCTGTTGCGGGATCAAAAACAATTAACTTCTTTCCTCTCTTTTGAGCCACGACAAAATGCTGAGTATTTAAATATAATATACACGGAGCTTCGTATTGATGATCCAGATATTCAATCAAATCATCAATTTTCAATACTTTAGTATCCATATTTATGCTCTTATATATCTCACAAATCCCATCAATGGAGATTCCATCTCGACCGATATTAAACTGCTTTCTATAAAAGGCTAATGGTTGATTGAATGAATAAGCACTTGCTAGCATAGAAATGCAGCAAAGCCCACAGTCTGATGTAGTTGTTTGATAAATCATTGGGATTTTTTTCATGTTTACAATCATTCCTTTCACCGTTTGATAAAACAAAACCGTAGCCGCATTATAACTCCAAACCCTATAAAATTATTCTTGGAAAAACAATTCACTCTTGTATTGCAAGTCCTTTTTTATTTGATATGCTTTATACGGATGCTCCTTAGTACACGTAGAATGGCTTGTCAAGAAAAATTATAATTCTACTCCATATAGGCCTGCTGCAAGTGTATTGGGAATATTGTGATTTATCAATCTTAAATGCTCGTAGAGAACACCGGTAATGCCCGTCATAAATGATTCGTATGGATAGGAAATGCCGTTTACCCACTGAATGCTCATGGGATTCACATTTAAATATATATTAGGAAAAGATTTCTTCTGCTTTGAATTATCTTTAAGATAATTCAAAACAGAAGCTACTCCGTAAACACCATGGCAAAGACATAATTGTTTGCAAGACAGTAAAACATTTAGATATTTTTCTTCAAGATAGCTGTTCAGTGAACTTTCAAACACCTCTTTGGTAGATTTGTTTAAGGTGGCCGTATATCCAATTACTCTTGCCAGTATTTGTCCAGCAATGCCATTACACCAACTGGGCAAACATGAATGCTCAGAAGATTCTTTAAACATATGATCATCAGCCTTTATACATTGTTCAAGCTTATTATAATCAATTGGAATTAACTTTGATATCATTGCAACAGTTGCAATATTTCCGGAAATACCATGGGCAAAACCAATTTCGCTAAAAGTACCATTAAGGAAAGAGTAAAAAAACGCATCAATGTATTTGCGCGAAATGTAATCGAAATCATCAAAGAATGCAATGAATATTTTGTTGTCGTTTCTCAAAATTTCTGCCAGAAGATATATTGTCCCACTAAATCCGTGCATAAAATCAAAATCGTTTTCTGCATTTTCAAATCGCTGTTGCAAAAGTTTGTCTATGATTGTTTTTATTAAATCGAAAACGCATGCGTAATCGGTCTTGTCATCAAACATTAGATACTCATTATATTTTATATATAATGAACTTCCCCAAAAACCATATAATGAAAAGGCATTTTTTTCAGCAATCTTTGACGGGTTCTTTAGAGCATCTTTTGCGTTTTCCAACAATCTGTCTGCATATAGCTTATCCTCTGGATTGGAAAACACTTTTGCGTATGCCAAAATATAGAAAATTATACCTCCTTGAGCATAAAAATCCGGACATATCGTTGATAAGCATGCAGGAGTTTGTGTATCTTCAATAGCTGTTGGAATAATCATAGATGCGTGAGTGGAATCTACAGGGCACTCGCTGATTTTTAGATATTTTAGAAATTCTTCGCACCATTCTTTTGAGGCTTCAAGATACTCTGTAGTATAATTATCATAACCGTTAATATAAAAAATATTGTCAAAATTATGGATTGTATTTGAAGGATCCAAATTTGCAGAGTGCAAAAAAATCGACATTGCAATTAAACGCTCTTGATATTTAATGGTTGTTTCGTCAAGATGAAGTAGCTTTTCCAAAATAGTCTCTTTAGCAGAGAATTGGTAATATCCCGGACAAATAATTCTACCGTCTGCAAATAAATCATTCTTGCAGAATTCGCTATAGAAAATCGGTATGTTTCCTCTTTTCATTTCAGAAATTTCATATTCGAGTCGCGTCGTACCATATTTTGCATCACTTTTGAAATTTTCACGTAAAATATCAAATAGAGCTTCCCGATTTTCTTTTGTTCTTTCGCAACATGGTTTATGTGACTCATCAATAAACTTTGAATAAGTATAGGTTGGTCTTAATAATTGGCGAACTTTCATCTTCGAATATTGTGGGTCAGAAACAACTTGTAGCACAGAATTTTTTCTTTTTATTATTTCGGTGCATCCCGCGTTGAATCCAGCAAGAAGCATCCCTATAACATCTTTTTCTTGTGCACAGCCCAATTTTGAATGTAATGCTGAAAGTTTTGGCGTTTCGTTAACTAGAACATATTTATATTTAATGTCTAGTTCCACATCGTCAACAATCATCGGAACCTTGATTTTATTTGACTTCATCGTTTCTGCAAATAGTCCACTCACGTCGTAATCGAATACATCAGTGGGTAAATTAACGGGAAGCATCCGACTCTGCAAAACACTTGATTCCAGTGTCTTACCTATTTGATTTTGTTCAAAATTATGTTTTTGAGCAGAAACAACCGTTTCGCAATCAATAATTCTTGGCGAATCCATACAACAAACGACATTTTCTGAGTGCATGTCGGTCGATGAACACAAATACATAACAGCGAGATAAACCCCAGCTCGATAATAATAATTTTTAACAGCACTAATGTTATTAGCCATCTGGTATATTATTGGCCGATGCCATGAATGTGTTGTATCGCCCCAAAAGTCAGTTTGATTATTCTCTATGCTTTGTGGCGAAACAATGGTAAGTAGCTCCTCAAAGAAACGATCCGTTAAACATGCTCGTGGCTTATAAAACAGTGTGCCATTTTCAAATTCCACTTCACACACATTTTTACCATTATGTGTATCGCCCATTCCACTATGTATTGCAATCATCTTTCCGTATATAAAATTAAAATGATTTTCCAAATCGGCTTTATCTTTCTTATAGCTTTGTACGATTTCACCAATCATATCATAGTAATTATTTATATACTGGTCAACATCATTTTCTAATAATTCATACTTGTCAAAAATGTATTTCCTGTATTTTTTCGTTGTTGACAGCTTTCTAAAATGAGAAAATCGTGATTCTACAGTCGAATCATTGATGATATGATTATTGCGAGCTTCAGAATATTCTTTAATCCAAATGCTTGATAATAGATTAGCAATAGCATTTGTAAGTTGAGTTAGTACTTGCCCATATAGCGTTTCTCCGCATTCATCTCTCAGTAGCGAATTCTCAGAATTTTTTTCATTTACAATCGATGCTGCACACTCCATTATGATACTTAAAAATTCATCTTTCATTTTGATCGCCTCAGTTTTTGACAATTATAGAGCGTTCCTTCGTTGCAAATTAAAGCACCGCTGTATCGTCTTGTCAATTAAATTATCACCAAATAATCCCAATCAAGTACTTTGTCTTTTGTGCTGTTTTAACCTTGACAACTAGAAAAATGCACCTATAATATTGATTTGCATTCCGGATTTAATTGGCTGTTTTTTGTGTTAATTATATGAAAGGAACATGCTGCTATGAATTCTAATGAAAAACATGAAGAAATTGACTGCGCTGAACTTGAACGGCTGGCTGCTTTTGGTGGTTCTGATGATAGTCAAATTAACCCCTGCTCTGATGTTGCAACGACTACAGCTATTATTAGCGCAATTTCGTCCGTTGTTTCTGCAATTTCTAATATTTCAGCTGCGATGACCAAGGTGCCTGCTTGTAAACCTAAGGGTTGACTTTTTGATTCCGGAATGCAGATTGCCTTATTTTGGACAGCTTTTTGATAGAGTAATCTTTCACTAAAAAAGCGTAAGCACCTTAGATTCTCAAAAAAGTCTAAGGTGCTTATTTTATTTGCAATGTTTAACAAAAAGTCAGTCTTCCAATTTACTATTATCGTAGCTAAGCGAGGGATAATGTTCAACCTCACCACCCAGCACAAGCTGAGCATACTCCAACGGCTTATTGTATAACAGGCGGTAGAAAAACTGGATTTTCTGGACGTATTCGCCATCGACCTTTTCCGCTTTGGATACCAGAATCTTGTCCAGCTGATCGTGTTCAGCACGGCCTTCCCGTTCGTACTGCTCAATCTTTTCGGTCAGTCCAGCCTGTTCTGTGTCGTAGCAATCTGCAAGCATTTGAAAACGTTTCTCCGGGAGAAGTCCTTTTGATACGTCCTCATAAAGTTTTGCATATTCGACATTTTTGTTGGTTCGTGGTACACTACAATCAATCCATACGAATCAGTTGGAGGTGATTGTGTTGCTTTCCCTGTACTTAGCTGTTCTTGACGATCAAAGCAATAAAGAACAATTTATAGATCCTTATTTAACATTTCAACAGATGAACTCCTAGGACTGGATGCGCCAGAAGTACTATCTCTTTCTGGATTGACTGGTGCGCAAAAGAAAACTTTAATTAAACTCCGTAATGAACTGCTTTCACCAAGTCAAAAAGGAAATGATCTTTCCCCACAGCAGATGGAAATTCTTCATGACATAATAAAAGCCTTCGGTTAACGATTGATTTGCAATACAGTGCGAGAACAATGCAAAAGATAACTTAGAGACATGGCCCTCAATGCTGGATGCCCAGTGTTGAGGGTCATGTTATTTGCGGCCACACCGATTTCGTTACAAGTTTTCTCTACTTTGATACAAAATCGTGGACTTTGATTGCTTATTGTGCTTTGATGCTATTAATAGTTAATCTAAGAATTAAGGTGGACGTAACAATTTCGTGTCTTTTGTTTTTACATGAAAGGGTGATTCCAATGCAGAGTTGAAGAAATGTATAAACAATATATTATATCAAGTAACGGTATGCGATAATCAGTAAACTTCAAGGAGAATAAATATGAAAGAGATGACTCGCAAAGAATTTCTTAAACTCACGGGTGCAAGTACCGCATTGTTGGCAATGTCCCATATTATCCCCACTTCGGCATATGCAGACACGTCGAAGATAGATGCTCCATCGGCAGGAATGTATATAAGTGAAGTGGTTGATTTAAGCGGCTTGTCGCCTGTCGAACAGGAAAAAATCCTTACCGAACGTAACATCCCATATGATTCGACAATTACATATGAAAAAATTGTTGTCGAAAGACCTGCAGCGCGAGATTCTTATAAGGGAGTTCCATATCGTTTTCAGATAACGTACGGAAATAAACCTGTAAAAAATGAAAGGAGAAGTGTTGTGAGTCCTGCTGCAGCTGCGGTACTAGACAGAGGTGTTAATATTCTGATTGGATTAACAAAACCCTATATTTGGATTCCATTTACAGCTTCTGGGCTAACTCCCTCTCAGATTTTCATTTACAGTGATCCCAGTCAATACGCATCAACAAATATTTATACACATCTGAAAATTAGACAATGTGAATTTTATAAGGATTACTCATGGCAGCCAAATGCTTTTTTGGAAAGAGCAACCATTGAGGATACGACTGTAACTTATGCACTGGTAAATCCTAAAACAAAAAGATTTACCTCACAAACTGCAAAGAAGACAGAATATAGAAAAGCTACTCACTATGACAACGATAGCTATATCTTGGAAAAAGCCTACTATTGCTTTGAGCATAATCTTCCGTCTTATAAGGAAAATGCTTGAAAGAAGAATAAAAAATGAAATTCCAAACAAAACTCACATTATGCAAAGCTGTATTCATCTTCATAGCAATAGTCGTATGCGCACTATGGGCATTTGAGTTTCGTATAGCAGCTGTTGTTGTACTTTTGATAGACTATATTTTTGATTTTATAACACGTCGTTGTCCTTTTTGTGGGAAGCACTTTTCAATTGTACTAACAGTGAAAGATCGTTGTCCATTTTGCGGAAAATTATTCGAGTAAATATTTTATGGAAGCAGTGGGTATTCCATGCAGAAATAAATGTGTGTGCTATAAAATGTCAGCCAATTATAGGAAGAGACCTATATTCTCTGTAATGGACAATGGTCAATTATGAAAACTATTGCAAAATGAAAATACGATAGCAATCGTACAAAAACAGAAATCCGGAAACTTTTTTGAGTTATTATGGTTCAAAAAAGTTTCCGGATTTTCTGTAATGCTTTTTGAAGAGCCATTCTGTAACAGCCAATCACATTTCTATGAAAAAAGGTCAATCTTCTAGTCTACCGTGATCGCAACCAAGTGAAAGATAATGTTCGATTTCCCCACTCAGCACAAGCTGGGTATATTCCAAGGGCTTGTTATATAAGTAGCCAGTCCAGTTCTGCTCGCTGTGCCGGGGTGTTGCCATATTCGTCCTCAATGACGATGCAGTCGATGGAAAGAATGGTTCCATCCTCGAAT
>OGGA01001570.1_pt1 | contig 11831 bp, 9 predicted proteins | sample 1571041 | NCBI WGS metagenome assembly OGGA01 (sample SAMEA2582057, study PRJEB24529) | metagenome | biome: Human gut stool | place: China | collected 2011 | reverse complement strand
CACGGAATTCACAGAAGTTTCAGTTCTTCTTTTCTGTGTGTTCTGTGAATTCTGTGTGAGCTTGTTTTTTCTTTCCCACGGAACTCACGGAATTCACAGAAGTCTTAGCTCGTCTTTTCCGTGAGTTCTGTGTGAGTATGTCTCAGCAGAAGGTTCTGTGTGTTCTGTGAGTTCTGTGTGAGCTTATTTTTTTCTTCCCACGGAACTCACGGAATTCACAGAAGTTTCAGTTCTTCTTTTCTGTGTGTTCTGTGAATTCTGTGTGAACTTGTTTTTTCTTTCCCACGGAATCCACGGAATTCACAGAAGTCTTAGCTCGTCTTTTCCGTGAGTTCTGTGTGAGTTTATCTCAGTAGAAGGTTCTGTGTGTTCTGTGAATTCTGTGGGAGTATATTTCAGCAGAAGATTCTGTGAGTTCCGTGAATTCCGTGTGAGTATATTTCAGCAGAAGGTTCTGTGTGTTCTGTGAATTCCTTGGGAGTATATTTCAGCAGAAGGTTCTGTGTGTTCTGTGAATTCTGTGGGAGTATATTTCAGCAGAAGGTTCTGTGAGTTCCGTGAATTCCGTGGGAGAACTTCCTCTGTCTGGAATTTCTATGGGAGACAAGCCCCTCAATAAGACGCGATTCCGTGGAAAGAAACGCGGTTACTCCTTTGTGGGAGCAAGCGTTTTGCGATACTCCTCGGGGTTCTTCAGCAATTCCACAGCCTTGGCGAACTGCTTGTCGTAGCGCAGCGAGTTCTCCAGCGCACCACGGTCGAAGTAGTAAGCCGACATGATGTCGTTGGCGATGATCTGCTTCAGCTGCTCCTTGTTGTACGGATAAGCCAGATCCTTAGCGATGTCGTGCTTCAGCTTCGCCTTCAGTGCCTCGAACTCCGGCTTCGCATCCTCGTAGTAGCCCTCGAAGCGTGCCAACTTCTCCAAGTCCTTCAGATACTTCTCGCTCACCTGGTCGTACTCGAAGCCACTCTTCACGACATACGCACAGAACTCCTCGTAGTCCTTGTCCGACAGCTCGAACTCCGACGGTGCAGCCACCGTGCGGTGCTTCGCCATGTACTCAATCTCGTAGTTGAGCAGCAAGTCGGTAGTGTCGGCGAACTGCAGGTAGTAGGCTATGTTCGGCATCGAGTCGGGGAGCACCTCGATATCGGGCTTTATGCCGCCGCCGTCGCGCACGATGCGACCCGCTGCCGTGCGGAACTCATGCGTCAGCGAGTCGGCCACGTGCTCGCTTGCATACCCCTTGTTCGTATGCTTGTATTTGCGCGCCTGAATGCAACGGCCCGACGGTATGTAGTACTTCGCCGTAGTCAGCTTCAGCTTGCCGTTGTAGGGTAGGGGCACGTTCGGCACCTGCACCAGTCCCTTGCCATATGTGCGTGTGCCCATCACCACGGCGCGGTCGAGGTCCTGCAGCGCGCCCGACGTAATCTCGCTCGCGCTCGCCGTCTCCTCGTTCACGAGCACCACGATAGGCATCACCGTGTCAATCGGCTCCATCGTTGTGTAGAACGTCTTGTTCGAGCTCTTCACCTTACCGCGCATCTCCAACAGCTGCTTGCCCTTCGGCACGAACATGTTCAGAATCTGCAGAGCCTCCTGCACCGAACCGCCACCGTTGGAGCGGAGGTCGAGCACCAGGCTGCGCATACCCTTCGAGCGCATCTCGATGAACGCGCGGCGCACGTCCTTCGCCGAGTTCTCGAGGAACTGGTTGTAGCTGATGTATCCTATGCTGTCCGGCTGCAGACCGTAGTACGTCAGATATGGCATCTGTATGGCGCGTCGCTGCACCTTCAGCGTCAGCGTCTTTCCCGTAGCCGGACGCTTCACCTTCAGCACCATCGTCGTACCCGCGTCGCCACGCAGACGCTCCGATACGTACGCCGTCATCTTTCCCTCCATCGACTCGCCGTCGATAGCGAGTATGATGTCGCCCTTGCGCAGACCCGCTTCCGCAGCCGGCATACCCTCGTACGGCTTGTTTATCACCACGTTCTTGCGTGTGAAGCTGTACGAGATAATCGAGCCGATGCCCGCATACTTGCCCGTGAGCATCTGCTTGTATTCGCCCACCTTGTCCTCTGGATAGTACTCCGTGTACGGGTCGAGCGAGCGCAGCATCTGGTTCACGGCATCGCCCACCACCTCGTCGGCGTTCAGCGAGTCGACATATAGCAGATCGAGGTTGCGATACACGGCATTGAACACGTCCAAGTTCTTCGCCACGCGGTAGTTATGATCGCTGCTGTTCTGCGCTACGGCGAGCATAGGCAGGAGCATCAGTGCGATAGTTATGATTTTTCGCATTTCTTTATGTTTTTGAGTTCGTTATTATTCAGACTACAAAAGTACAACATTAACGTCAAATACATATAAATAATGTGGAGTTTTTGCGCCTTTGCTTACTATCTGCGCTCATAAAACGTCAGCGTTTATGAAAAAATAACGCAATAGACACAAAAAAGTGCCGAAAAGTTTTTGTGTTACGGAAAAACTTATTACCTTTGCATCCGCAATCAGACAACAAGCCAAGTTGTCGTAGGAAAATGCTTCAATAGCTCAGTTGGTTAGAGCACCTGACTGTTAATCAGGGGGTCGTTGGTTCAAGTCCATCTTGAAGCGCAAACATCGGATTGCTTCAATAGCTCAGTTGGTTAGAGCACCTGACTGTTAATCAGGGGGTCGTTGGTTCAAGTCCATCTTGAAGCGCCATTTCAAAAGCCTCGCAAGTTTTCACTTGCGAGGCTTTTTCTATTTGTATCTTCTGAACCTCCACCACATCATCACGCCCGCCGATGTCAGTCCGAACGGGAATGCCATCCACACGCCCATCAGTCCGTAGCCCAACACGAAGCCGCAGAGGTAGCCCACGGGTAGCGAGATGACGAAGAAGGCAACGAACGCAATGAGCATCAGTGGCTTCACATCGGCGATGCCGCGCAGCGCGTTGGCGTAGTTGATCTGCATACCGTCGCCAAACTGATAGATGAAGAACGGCAGGAGCAGCGTGAGCACAGCCGACGACACTTCCGCGCTGTCGGTGAACCACGCACCTATGTGGTTGCGCAGCAGGAAGATGGTGCCGCCAAGCACCACCTCAAGCATCACCATCAGGTGCAGACCCGCCGTCACCGTGTGGCGCACGTTCTGCACGTCGCGCTGACCGTGGAAGTAGCTTGTGCGTACAGCCACCGCAGCCCCCAGTCCGTAGTAGACCATGAACGTGAACTGCGAGATGGTTGTCATCACCTGGTGCGATGCCAAGGCAATGGTGCCGAGCCAGCCCACCATGATGATGGAGAGCGAGAACGATGCCGTCTCCATGCCCATCTCCAGCGCAATCGGGGTGCCTAACGAGTTGAGGCGGCGCAGCAGCGGACGCGACCAGCCGAGCCTGAAGAAACCCTCGCGGTACGCAGCAAAGCGACGTGAGCGCATGAAGACAACGATGAAAATCACCACCATGATGATGCGCGAGAGCAGCGTCGACACGCCGGCACCCACAACGCCCATCTCCGGTGCGCCCATCTTGCCATATATAAAGATGTAGTTGCCGAGGATGTTCAGCAGGTTGCCCGAGAGCAGAATCCACATCGATGTGCGCGTCAGCGTGATGCTGTCGGTGAACTGCTTGAAGGCATTGAACAGCATCACGAACGGCAGCGACGCGAATAGCACCATGTAGTAGGGGCGCATATAGCCCAAGAGCTCTACGGGCTGTCCGAGATTGCCGAGGTTGAAGTAGAGCACCAAGAGCACCGTCATCATAGCCACCGCTGCCAGCGTGTTGGCAAGCAGTGAGCAGCGCAATGCCTGACCCGCTTCAGCCTGCTCGCCACGACCGAACAGAGCACCCACCACTGGCGTCAGTCCGTAGGAGAAACCTGTGCCCGTGATGATGGCAAGGTTGATGATGTTGTTCACGAACGATGCCGCACCAAGCTCCGTAGTGCTGTGGTGTCCCACCATCATTGTGTCCGCAAAGCTAAGGACAATCATGCCCATCTGACCAATCATGATGGGTATGCCGATGGAGAGCAGCGTGCGGTAGTGCTGGCTCATGCTTATGATGCTGTTACCAGAATTTGTTCTGCTCTTCATTATATTCATATCCGATTGCTGCAAGTTGACTGATTATCTGTTGTTTTTCCACGTTTAGGTCGTCGCATAAAGCGTCTAAAGAGGGGTAAGTGTCGCGCAAGTACGTGTTGATGACGCTCAGCAGCATCATCGGATCTTTGGGTAATCCAAGCATAGTGTTTCTGATTAATTATTCGTTACCTGATAAAATTCGAACTGCAAAGTTACTCATTCTTTTACAAACAAATGGTGTTAATGGGTTTTGTTGTTGTCAAAAGGTTCAAGAAATTACCATTTTTTAAGGCGCATTGTTAAAAAAAGCAAGTATTTTCTTGCGCCTGTCGCTTTTTTTACCGAACTTTGTGCCGACTATAGCCCTCTTGAATTCAGTTAGATATGGGCTTAGTAGTAATAAACAAAAACGAATATTAATGGTAAAACCATTCTCACTTATCGCTATCGTGGCGTTCGCCACAACGCTCACATCATGCTTTAAGGACGAAGCACCCAACAACGAGTGCGATATCGTTGAAGCACGCATCCAGGTAGAGAACCACGACGAGGTGTTCTTTCAGCAGTCAAACGCCGAACTATTGGGCATCGAGTCGACAAAGACCGACCTTATCTTCCCCGACCTGCGCCCAAACAGTGATGTTACCGCACTGCCGGTCTACTTCAAGACAACCCCTGGAGCGACAGTCTCTCCCGAAAGTGGCTCGGCGCAGAACTTCGCTAACGGTCCCGTGACATACGTCGTAACGTCAGAAGACGGTCAGTACAGTCGTACATATCGTGTGTTTATCAAGGCTGAAGAGGCTACCCAAAATCCTGATCAGCCAGAAGATAAGCTTGCATACATACACTACAACTTCGAGAACTACTCGCTCGACCATGCTACATCAAAGTTCTACATGTGGAGCGACTACGAGAATGGATACAACTGGGCGACCGGCAACCCTGGTTTTAGTATAGCCAGAGGTTCTGCAAAACCCGACCAGTATCCGACAACACCTCTCGCTGAGGGCTACGACGGAGTTGCCGTGAAGCTTGAGACGTGCGACACCGGACCGTTCGGCGTCATTGTGAACATGCGCATCGCTGCCGGCAACCTCTTCACCGGTGTGTTCGACTCGAAGTCGGCTACCAAGGAACCGCTTATGGCTACACACTTCGGCGACGGATCGTACAACCAGATCAACTACCGCCCCATTACTCTCTCGGGCTACTACCAGTACACACCGGGTGCAACGTTCAAGGACAAGAACGCCAAGGTGGTAGAAGGACGCATCGACCGAGGCGACATCTACGCCGTAGTGTTCCGCAACGTCGACAGCGAAGGCAAGGCGTTCTATCTCACGGGCGACAACGTGCTCACCTCGCCGCAGATAGTAGCATTGGCACGAGTGCCCAACGTGGTGAAAACCGAGGGCGGATGGAAAGAGTTCGCAGTCGACTTCAAATATACTCGCGAGCTCGATGCAGCCATCCTTGCCAACAAGGGCTATAGCATGGCGGTCGTATTCACCTCAAGCATTGAGGGCGCAGCCTTCGAGGGCGCTGTGGGTAGCACACTGCTCATCGACAAGGTAAGCATTGCATACAAGAAGTAAGAAAACAAGCAAAATGAAGAAAACAATAATAGCTGCAGCCCTTGCGCTGCTCTTCGGCGCGCACAGTGCGTCAGCATTCGGAATATTCGACAATCTGAACTATCAAGCACGTCTCGGCTACAACATCGGTGGCACAATGCCGATGGGTATGCCTGCCTCTATACGTGGTCTCGATAGCTATAAGCCGAGGCCCAGCTTCACTCTCGCGCTCGATGCCTACAAGCCTCTCACCGAGAAGTGGGGTATGATGGCAGGCTTCCACTTCCAGACAAAGGCGATGGAGACCGACGCTCGCGTGAAGAGCTACTCAATGGAGATGCGTCAGGGCGGCGAGTCGCTCAGCGGACTCTTCACCGGCAATGTCGTTACGAAGACATCACAACTCGTCGTAACGCTGCCTCTGCAGGCTACGTTCAATGTGTCGGATGCCGTGCGCTTGAAGTTCGGACCTTACTTCTCTTACGCGCTCAACAACGACTTCTCGGGTTACGCCTACGATGGCTATCTGCGCGAGGGCGACCCAACCGGACAGAAGGTGGAACTCGGACACAACGAGGGTGAGCGTGGCGACTACGACTTCTCAAGCGATATGCGCCACTGGCACTTCGGCTTCGACTTCGGTGCCGACTGGTACTTCTCGCATCGCTTCGGCGCTTATGCCGACGTGCAGTGGGGTATGTCGGGAGTGTTCCGCAAGGAGTTCAAGACCATCGAGCAGACCATGTACCCCGTGTACGCTACGCTCGGTGTGATGTACAAGCTCAAGTAAGTTGGGGTGTTGAGATGTTGATGTTGTAATGTTGTAATGTTGAGATGTTGACATTAGTTTACAGCTTAATGGCAAATCTCACCATCACACCACCTCACCATCTCACCATCTCATCACCATCTCACCATCTCACCATAACACCATAACAACAAGAATTAATTAAACCTTTTAAAATTACAAGCTTATGAAGAAAATCTTTACTCTTTTAGTCCTTTTGATGACTACACTTTGTGTGTCTGCACAGCAGTATTACAAAGGAAAATTCTACTCTAAGTTGAACGAGTTTAGTGATTGTGAAACAACTGTAGCCGTAACTCAGGGCGAGGGCGGCAAGTACACACTCGTGTTCGAGAGCGTAATCTTCGGCAACGACGACTTCGGAAAGTGTACATTCGCCGGAATCGAGAACTATAAGTGGGCAGGCGGCAACAGTTTCACCTTCTCTAACGAAGGCGGCAACCTCGGCGCAGCTACAAAATACTATTTCGAGTTGTCTGACGCTCTCGGCAAGTCTGTAATCGACGACGAGAAGATCTACATCACATTCAAATACTTCCAGGTTAACACAACCAAGGAGTACAGAAACGTAGTGTTTGAAGGCACACGCACAAGCAGTGGCGGTGGCGGCACCGGTGGCGACGACAAACCGACAATCACCGCTACAGAGCAGTTCACAGCTGATGTGGTTTCTGTATTCGAGGGCGGTCAGGCAGGCAACGTTAAGTATCCTAACGTAGTGGCAAAGGTCTGCGAGTGGAGCGACGGTGCGCAGAGCATCGAGATTGAGCACATCGACACCGAGAAGGGCACTATGTCAGGCGTACTCCTGAAGGGTCTGGAGAAGAAGACAGTTGACGGCGAAGTGACATACACTGGCGTTGTAGAGCCAGAGATCAAAACTCTTCCTAACTTCTACGACACTTACGTAAACCTCAAGGCTAAGGTTGAGGCACGTATTGACGAAGGTGGTGACCTCTATGCTACAATCGTGTTCACAGACGAGAGCGAGCCTTCGTTCAAGCTCACAGCGTGGTTCAACTATCAGGAGCCGTTCGTTCCGGCAGATCCGTTCTCAGTAAATGGTACTCTCGTTGGCTACACGTATAATGATGGCGAACAGATGAACAACAAACAGACAACAGTCACATTCACCGAGACTGCAAAGGATGTTTATACCCTTTCGCTCACCAACGTTGCTATTCCTAACGGCGTAGACCTCGGCACTGTTTCGTTCGAAGGCGTTCAGCGCACTGGCAGCGACAGCGAGGCAAGCTTCACAAGCAAGAAGGGTAAGGCTAAGACAACAGCTGCACACCCATTGTACACAGAGCTTCCCTATACTGACTTCGAGTTTGTCGTAGGCTTTGACGCAGAGAAGAAGGTGACAAGTTGCACAGGTAAGTTTGTTGTCGATAACTATGATGAAGCGGTTTCTTACACATTCAGCTTCACTCCGACAGAAACATCTGTGAACACAGTAGTAGCAGCTGACGGCACAGTTAAGCACATCTACACACTCACTGGTGCGAAGGTTACATCTCTCCAGCGTGGCGTGAACATCGTGCGCACAGCCGACGGCAGAACACTGAAGGTTTTGAAGAAGTAAATTGCTATTAATTAATAAATAAAAAAATGAAGAAGTTTTTTATGACACTCGCCGTTGCTGCGACAGCATTCATGGCGACAACAGCTAACGCTCAGACAAAAGAACAGTTCACCGACAAGCTCGCAATCTCGCTCAACGATGTTCCACAGGATCCTGTTGACGCAACAGTTGAGCTTGAGCATCAAGCTGATGGTACATCTACATTCATGCTCAAGGACTTCACTTTCGGAATCTTTGAGGTAGGTGATGTAATAGTTGAGGGTATCAAGGGCGTAAAGAATGGCGACGCTACCACCTACGACTTTGACGGCATTGCAAAGTTGCCGAGCGACAAAGCGGTTGCGGAAGCTCTCGGACACCAAGTTCCTCTTAAGCTCCACTCTGTAGTAGAAGGTGGTAAGCTCTATGCTGAGATTTCACTCTCTGTTCCAATGGGTGAAGAAACGCTTAAGGTTGACTGCGTATTTGGCAAGAAGTCGGAGACAGCTATCAACGGCGTAGTAGCAGGCAAGACCGCTCCGGTGGCTGTGTTCAACGCTACTGGCGCACGTCAGAACGGCTTGCAGAAGGGTCTGAACATCGTTCGCACCGCTGACGGCAAGACTGTTAAGGTGTTGAAGTAATATAGACACGATACAACAAACAACTATACGGGGTGTGTTAAAATGAGTTTTGATGATGTTAAAACTTGTTTTAATGCACCCCGTTTGCAATAATATTGCTATATTTGAGCAATCTAAACTAAAGTTAATATGAAAAAAGTTCTTTCTATAGTATTCTTCCTGATGACCACGCTCTGCACATTTGGTCAGGTGTTTACCGACGATTTGCATGTTACAAGTGGAGCAGGCAGAACTACCGACTACACTCAGAAGGAAGTGGAGCTGAAGCGAGTGGCTGGCAGTGGCAGTAGATACACGGTGACATTTAAGAAACTCGCACCAATGGAATACAAGACGTTTGGCGACTTTGAAATTGATGGCGTTATGTCTACGGTTGATGCAGAAACTGGCGTTACTACCTTTGCCACTTCGGCCACCGAGGGCAAATGGGTAAACGTTACTTCTACAGCTGCCATCGGAGGCGTAACCGAGGGAAGCAAGTCTACACTCACCTCCTTTACGGCTACACTCTCTGCCGATAAGTCGAAGTTTGTAGCAGAACTCAACTTTATGACAATGGGTTCGGACGTGAGCGTGGTGTTCGGCAAGCAAATCGACACTGCCATCAACACCCTAACCACTGCCGACGACAACACCTATGTCGAGATATACAACCTCGGCGGAGTACGCATACAGCACCTCCAGCGTGGCATCAACATCGTGCGCACAGCCAACGGCAAGGTAAAGAAACTGCTCGTGAAGTAACCTCAGGGGGTGCACTTGTCTCAAGTGCACCAACCAAGCAGCAGCCTAACAACTCTGTAGGTGCATCACCCCCTTAAAAGCTAATAATACAATTTACTAACATTAATAACCAACAAACCAGATTTATTATGAAGAAAATTTTATCTCTTATCGCATTGTTGGTGGTGACGTTGACAGCGTTCGCTCAGTCAACAAGCGAGAAAATTATTCCCGACGGCACTCAGCCTAACGGCGGTACCATCACACCTAAAGCAATCACAGTCGACTGGGCTACCCAGAAGATTGTAGCGAATGTAGATTTGACAAACTGTCTTACCGGCACCAACGAGCAGATCTTCGCTATCTCTACTAACAGTGCGGATATCGCAAATTGGGAACAGGACAGCGGAAGCACACTCCACTTCTTCTATAGACAGAAATTTACAGAATGGGGTTCTACAACTACTGACGTTCATAAGTTTGCCGTACAATATCGCTATAAAGGCGATAGCGGTGCTACCAACCGCTTCTACGAGGTGAAGGACATTTCTAACTGCACTATCGTAATGGACAAGAATGGCGTTACTATTGATGGCACACTCGTGTTCGAGGCTTCTCTTATGCCGAACCTCTACAAGGAGGGTGCTAACCAGCTCTACTTCGGCTCTTTGCGTGGCGATCATCCGTACGCTATATACAAGTCTGTAGAACTTGTAACAGAGGAGGGTGGCTCAACACCTGGTGAGACCGCTACATACGAGTTTACAAACAATGTAGAGACTGTTTACTGGAAAGAAATTGCTACGGACGACTACCTTGATTTCCACCAGTATGTTAAGGGCGCAAAACTTCAGCTCGTTAAGGAACTTGACGGCACATACACAGCTACTCTCAAGGACGTAGTAGTAGGCGAAGACCGTGTATCTCTTGGCGATATCGTTATCGCAGGTCTTACGGCCACAGAAAAAGAGGGAAAACTTGAGATTGATGTTCCTACAAGCAACATTACAATCAGTGCTCCTGGCTCACCATACGATGGCAAGTCTATGTCTATTAAGGGTGGTATGATTGACGCAACACCTGCTGCTGATGCAGACAGCAAGGGTTCTGCATCTGTTAAGCTCACTATCCTTGTCGGCAACGGCGACATGATCAGCTATGAGTTCAGTGATGATGTTTACGTTCCGAACATTTACAACTTCACAAGCAACGCTTATGTAAAGGCAGGCGATGAGGTTACTAACTTCGAGGACGCTCAGGCAGTGCTCACAGAGTACATGGAAGACGTTTATATGGTTAAGTTTAAGAAACTCACTTTAGGCACTAAGACCGAAGACTTCACGATCGAAAACCTCAACCTCAAGCCGACAAAGGACGAAGATGGTAACATTACCTTCACTACATCTGACACAAGCGGCTTCTGGAACGACGCTGACGAGACAGAACTCAACTTCACCGACTTCTCTGCTTCTGTAAAGGTAGGCGAGAACGGCTTTGAGGGCTTCGTTTGCAAGTTCACAACAGAGAACGGTCAGTTCGTTTACGGTGAGAAGGCAGAGACACCTGATCCAGATCAGCCAGATGAGAAATATCCTGTTAGCTTCGACAAGACAGCTCTCAATACAAGTGCTCATGGACGTATGCTTAACAGCTTCTCTCTCCAGCAGACAGGCAAGGACAAGCAGACAAAGAGCGTTAAGACTTCAAAGGCTGCTTACGAGGATCATACAGCAGACGAGCCGTTCACAGTTGAGGCTGGCAGCGAACTGACAGCATCATTCAACTACTCTGGTGAGTGGATGCATAGCTTCGTTTACATCGACTTCGACAACGATGGCGACTTCTCTTATAAGGAGGGACAGTGGAATCAGACTGGCACCGATTTGGTAGCATACAGCTTCTACTCTCTCGACTCTAATCCAAAGAACGATACATCTGGTTACAACTCAGTAGGTGATGAACTTACAGGAGATGCTCGCAATACTTATGTTGCACCTTCGTTCAAGGCTCCTGCTAAGGCTGGCGAATATCGTATCCGCTTCAAGTTCGATTGGAACTGCATCCTCCCTGGTGGTTCAAGCACTATCCTCGAAGACGGTGGTGGCGTTTGGGATGCAACTCTTAAGGTTGTAGAGCCGGTTGTTGACGGCATCAGCACAATCAACGTTGAGGCTGCTAACGGTGAGGCACAGCTCTTCACTATCGACGGCGTTAAGCTGAACAAGCTCCAGAAGGGTCTGAACATCGTTCGCACCGCTGACGGCAAGGTTAAGAAGGTACTCGTGAAGTAATCTTTCAGTGCACCCACTGAAAACACTCATAAGAGGGCATGGCATTCCGCCATGCCCTCTTTTCGTTGTATGCTCGGCACGAGCATTGTCTAACGGGTGCAAGTCCCGAGTAAGCCCTA
>OGGA01001569.1_pt1 | contig 11858 bp, 11 predicted proteins | sample 1571041 | NCBI WGS metagenome assembly OGGA01 (sample SAMEA2582057, study PRJEB24529) | metagenome | biome: Human gut stool | place: China | collected 2011 | reverse complement strand
TGCTAACCAGCGGCTAACGATGTCATTTGATGTAACAGTAATGTTACCGATTGTTTTAAACCAACCCAGTTCAGGGTCAAACGGTTTTGTACTTGTTTGAAGTGATGTATGTTGTAACAGTTCGTAAGCCCATACGCCATTGCGTGCTGCAAGTCCCGCATGGAGCGGCTTACCATCTGTACCACTTTGAAAGAACATGCCTGCCGATTGTGTGGCAGCCAAAGACAGGAGCTGAGCCAAGCTTTCACCATGAAGGCCTCGCAAAGCCCCTATAGCGGCCGCTGCCCCAATAACACCAACGGTCCCCGTAGAATGTCATCCTTGGGTCCGATGGGCAGGGTTGATGAGGGAACCAATGATTCCCTCTAGCTCGGCACCAATGATATAAGCACGAAGGAAATCGTGCCATGTATCCGTCGGCTCTAGCACGGCTAGTAAAGCAGAATATAAAACAGTACTGAAGTGACCAGCTAGATTCGCTTGCGCATCATCAAAATCAAGATAATGCGAAGCAAAACCATAATACAGGGCCTTATCGGCTCGTTTAATCGCTAGATTGAGCTCATAACCATCTAGATTAGCTGATTTATTCTGATTAGTAGATGTATCCTGATGAACAGCTTTATTTCGATCAGCCCCTATAAACTGAGCCAAGTCTTGAACGGCTTGTTCCTCCTCAGCAGGTGCTAAGGATGCCAGATAATCTAGAAAAGCGATGCGAGCAACGGCTAGGAGGTCCTCACGGTTCGTCACATCCGTTTGTTCTATGTAGTTCACAATCGTCTGTGTTACAGAATCCATAAAGTCTCCCTTTCAGTTATCTATAATTAAATATATATCGATTGATTCGTCAGTAATATATCAGATTTCATAGTAAAAGATTTACTAAATACAGTTCAGACAACATATAAATTTACTGCCGATTTTATTTACTAAATTTTTCAGCACGGTCATTTGGTTCTAACCAAACGGAGTCGTCTGGACCTTTTGGAACAAGGCGTGGTAGATCTTCAAATGGTGTATGGTCTACATAGTAGAAACGTTTACGCATAGAGTCGAAGTCTGTTGTACCGCCGAATGCTGGATTGGAATACAAGTCCTTCGCATAGTTCCATAGGTTTGGATAGTCTACGAGACGTTTTTTATTTACCAAGTATTTTTGGTAGAATACGAGGTCAAAGCGCGCCAATGTTGGGAAAATACGGATATCTGGATCGGTAATCGTATCACCCATCAAATAACGTTGCTTGCTAAGGCGTTCTTCGAGCCAGTCCAAGCGAGCAAAGATACGGTCGTAGTAGTATTCGTAATCTTTTTGGTTTGTTACGAGAGCTGCCAAGTTTACCGCTAAGTTAAAATCAGCGTAGATAATAACGTTCAACGCATCGATATCGGCACGTAATTCCTCTGGATAAATATCTGGTGCATCAGGAGAGATGAAATCTTTAAAGCCCAATGCTAATTCCGTTGTTAACGCATGGTAGTCGTTGTTTACTACGGCACCAGTCGTAACATCTACAATGGCTGGTACCGTGGAACGTGCGTCATAGTTAGGATCACCTTTGCGATAGGCTTCACCTAAGGAGTGAATACCTAATACAGGGTCTTTCTCATCCTTATCAAGGGTGAAAAACCAATCTGCAATAACACCTGCGGGACGCAATGGATCAACTGTACCTTTAGAGATTACCTTATCTAGACCGAGCAAATCGATGGCGATAGCAATGCGATGGGCCCAAGGACAATGCTTAGACCATACAAGGCGGTAACGATCTTTTTCTACAGGTAAAAACCCTGGTTCACTGCCAAAAGGTGTTGTGAATTGAGGCTCTTCACTATCAGAATATTTTTGACGACGGTTAAAATTCGATGCATCTTTACCTTCATACTCCTTTTGCTCCCCTTGAGAACGAGGGTTACTAGATTGAAACTCAGAAAAATCGATAGGACAAGGATTCATAGCACGTTGGAACTCAACTTCTTTTCGAGCCGCAGCGATACTAGGATCCTTGATGTTACTTACATCTACGTGTTCACTCATTCTATACTCCTTATAGAGGTCATCCCCATTAGCTTTATTCCACTTTTTATGGTGAAAGCTTCTGTGATATTCCTCAATTATTCCTACTAGTTCAATATGATTATAAACCCATATTACATTATATAAATACCTATGTCAATAGTAGGTATTTATTTTTTATTTCGAAAGAAAGCAACAAAAAGAGAGGCCTTAGGCCTCTCTTTTTGAGTATATAATTGTTTCCACACATGGTAGTCCTAAAAACTATATTACTATATATTATTCATGTGGAGTTGTATATGTAATATGTTGTGCTTCGTAGCTTTCACCATGGGCCAATACGTGAACGATGGTTTCTAGTGTAGCGCGTACTGTTTCAACAGCCATACTTGGTTGATCTGGCTTGTTCACCACTTGGGATGGCAAGTACGGAATGTGCATAAAACCAGCCTTAATATTGCCCTTTTGAGCTGCATAGTGCAATACACCATACATAATATGGTTACATACGAAGGTACCCGCTGTATTAGATACTTTTGCTGGGATTTCCGCCTGATGTAAAGCATTTACTATATTCTTAATCGGCAACGTTGCAAAATACGCATTAGGGCCATCGGCTACAACAGGTTCATCGGATGGTTGATTGCCTTCATTATCTGCAATACGGAAATCATCGCAGTTAATAGCAACACGTTCAATCGTAATATCTGGGCGACCACCGGCTTGACCTACACAGAGAATACACTCAGGTTTGCATTGTTCAGCTGCTGCTATAGCAGTTTCTACAGATTTATAACGTACGGTTGGCACCATTTGAGTGACCACCTTGTAGTCCCCATCTGTATAGCCTTCCATTGTTTTTGCTGCTTCCCAAGCAGGATTAATGCTTTCACCACCGAAAGGATCAAAACCTGTAATCAAAATCGTTTTCATCATATTACCTCGTAACAATATCAATTAATACCGAAGATTTAAATAGATCAAATAAAAAAGTATTGTATGTATCAATACCATCAATGTAAAAGTTTCTAAAAACTGCAATTATCTCAATATTATAAATGCATTATTCTTAAAATATGTAAACACCTACTATGTATTATAAGAAATAGTACATCAATAGAATGTTCAATGTCAGCATCACAATAGCAACAGGAATTTGCGCTTTAATAACGCCGTACGTATCCTTCATTTCAAGAAGCGCCACAGGCACGATATTGAAGTTTGCCGCCATCGGGGTCATCAACGTACCGCAATAGCCAGCGAGCATAGCGATAGGCCCGATAATAGCAGGGTTAGCACCATGACCTACAACGAGCATAGGCACTCCAATAGCACTCGTAATCATTGCAAAGGCTGCAAAGGCGTTACCCATGATCATTGTAAAGATAACCATACCGACGCAGTATGCAACAACTACAAGGAATACATTATCTGCTGGTACTTTACTTGCTACGGCACTGGAGATAATTTTACCAACGCCAGCCAAATTAAATAGATAGCCTAGAGCAGCCAATAATTGGGATAAAATAGCAGTCCAACCAATCGCATCGATAAGACGACGACCTTCATGGAAGCTTTGTGTTACCTTTGCTTTTGTAATATATAAAGCCACGCACAAGGCGATAATAGAGGCAATAGCAAGACCTACAAGGGCGCCGAGCTTCGTAAAGAACCCAATGATAAACGTAATAATCCCAACGAGCAATGCAGGAATAAAGATAACATTGCCTATGCGTAATGCTTCAAGTTTTTTGAAATCCACAGCAGATTCAAAGTAATTTCCCTTGCCAAGTTGTTTGAACAACACGATGGCAGCCATCGCAATTACGAGCCATCCGTTAATCTCTTTAGACAAATAAGACCCAAAGATAAAGGAAATCCCATATAAAAGCCAGAACAAACCAGTGCCTATCCGATGTTTATGCTCTTTATCAAGGAAGGATTGTATAGAGAAGATAACTAAGATGATACCAATGAGAAGGTATACATAGTCTAAGGGCTGCATTTTGTATACTAATTCCAACATATTATTTGCCCTCCTTCGCTAACTCTTCCGGTGTTACAAGAATATTTAACTCATTAGGCACCAATTTACCAGCTTTCATATCGGCCTCGTCTTGAGCTACGCTAGATTGAATCGTTTTATCGAAAACAAAGAAGCGAATAACGCTAACTACATAGGCACATACGGCCGTTGGCACTCCATAAATTACCATATCTGTAAGTTCAACGGTATATCCAAGTTGCTCCATCACGCCTTTGATCAATAAAAGCCCACCTGCTGCTAAGAACAGATTTTGACCGAAGAAGTTACCAAGATTATCAGTAGATGCTGCTACACCACGGATTTTATCAAGTGTACGTTGAGATATAGGTCGCCCTTGTGCTACAGCGGCTTCACTCATTGGAGAAATCAAAGGACGAACCATGGCTACTAGACCAGACATACTGATGCCAAGTGCTACCGTCACTTGACGAACGAATAGGTAAATCATAAAAATACGCCCCGCCGTTGCAGCGTGAATCTTGCCAATCAAAATTTCTGCCCGTTCACGCAAACCGTGCCGTTCCATAATACCAATGACGGGAAGGACTAAGGCAAATAAGGACATATAACGATTCTTAACAAAAGCCTCCCCAATGGCACCAACGATATCGTTTATGCTAAGACCTGCCGCAAGGCCCGTTACAAAGCCCGCCGCAATAACCACCAATAGAGCATTAAAGCGTAGCATCAATCCGATGACCATCACTAAAATGCCTGATAAAATCAACATATGGACACATCCTTTCTTTAAATTATCCATAACCGCATATAACTGCAAAGATGCATTATATGTATATATTATATAACAAATAGTAATAATCTTGCATAAGAAAAAGCCTTGTATCTAATTTTTAGTGAATGACAACGATCAACAACCGTACCCGCAAATCACTAAGATAGATTACAAGGCTTTTATTCAGTTAATTTAACTCTTTTTTGAATAATATAGTAGTATGTTGTTTTCCTCTAAAATGAACCTTATCATACGCAGTAAATCCAAAGGATTCATACATTTTAGGCAACCAAGGATGTTCCTTAGCCGTTCCTAATGTAACAATATGTGTTTTAAACTGTTCTTTTAAAAGCTCCTCTGCATAGCCCAAGACTTCCCGTGCATACCCTTTGCCTTTGAAAGCTGGTGCTGTTACAAAATGAGCAATATGCGGATATTTATCCGGTGTTGAGTATTTCACCCAAGGCATACAAAACGTAATAGAACTAACTAATTGCCCATCAATATACAAGCCGTATACAGGATAATTTTCAATCCACTCCTTAGATTCCTCTTCCGTAAAATCAATAGCGTCGAAGCTAATAGGATAGTCTTTTATAGCTGCATAACCGTCGATTAATACCTTATGATATTCTGCTGTGTCTGCTACTGTTAATTGTCTAAATTCTTTCATGGTCTTTCCCTCATATCTATATTTTATTCACAAACTGCGTATATTAATTCACTTCGTGAAAGTAATTATACACCTATATGTATTTATTTGCAATATATTTACATAAACATTATATGAAATCATAATATCTATAAAGGAAATCTTATATGCAATAATGTAATATACACAACAACCCTCAGCCATACTAAGTATCAAATAAATTAAAGATCCAAATTCTCAACCGAAAGAGTGTTTGTATAAAAATAAACACAATACAATTAAAATCTCAATCAAAGACTCTATCCTCTCTAACCGTGATTGACGTGTTTTTATAAAACAAGCACAATACCACAAAAAGATTTAGATAAAAAAACAGGATGTATCAAAAGATACATCCTGTTTTGAGCTTTTACAATCTCTAGAGAAAGTTAACCCTATTGATTATTGTATATACGGGAACCGTATACGTCACGTTCGTTTTTAGGTTCGTTATTAACGCGAACACGTTCAGTTTTATGACGATCGTTATCATCACCAGAAATACGATCAACACGGAAGTGGTTAAGACGAATATTTTGTAATTCAGGACCGAATTCATTCAATGCACGTTTCATGTTTTCGTCAATAGGAGCACCGTTTTGAAGTGCACGGTACAACATTGTAGCGAATTCGTAACGAGTCATCTTAACATCGCCTTTGAATGTGCCATCAGGGTAGCCAACAAGGATACCATTACCAGCCAATTGGCTAATATATTGGTAAGCCCAGTGGTTGCGAGGAACGTCTGGGAATTCAGCAGTTTTGCTAGGATCAATTGCATGTGGAGTCAAGATTTGTAACAAGTTGTTATATTTGTTTTCCATATCTTGAAGACGTGCGTTCAATTCAGCAATTTCACGACCCATAGCTACGCGAGAACGGGATTCAGGGGAACGTTTACCAAGGCGAATAGATACCCCCGCGTTCAATTGAGTTTCGCCAGTACCTACAGTACCACCAACGGAGAACATTGTGTCTTCGTTAGGACGGTAGAACGCACCCAACGCAGCGGAGTTAGCATTATGGTAGTGACCATAGCCTGCAGCAATTGTCCATTTGTCATCTGGGTTGAAGTCCAATGGATGCAATGCAGCCAATGCAGCGGAACCTGCACCTACTTTGTTAACCCGTCTTTCAACAGTACCAACACGATTAGTCAAGTTCTTAATATTGTTATTAATTTGACCAGGTGTGGAATTGTTGATTTGTGTTTGTAAATCATTAGCTACGGAATATAATTGGCTACCGTTTACAGCATCTGTAGAAGTAGCGGAAAGCTCACCAGGAGCAACATTTTTAATTTGACGCTCAGCACCAGCTTTACCTACGGACACGGAACCATTAGCTGCAGAGCCTACGCCAGCAAAGCCACCGAATGTATGACCAGCAATTGTCGCACTACTTTGTGCTGTAGCTTCGGTTGTAGTGGAACCTGTACCTAAAGCGATAGAGTTTAAATGTGTTGCATTTGCATGATCACCGATTGCAAGAGCATAGTCAGCTGCAGCATTTGCATCAGAACCAAACGCATTAGAACGCACGTTAGTTGCCTGTGCACCAGCGCCAAATGCTTGAGCATGATCACCAGATGCAAGAGCTGAGGAACCCATAGCAACAGAATGATTATTGGTTGCTTGTGCGCTAGAACCAATCGCATTAGATTTATAGCCAGATGCTAACGCTTCATAGCCAATAGCTTGTGAGCGAACTTCGGAAGCCTTTGCACGTGTACCAATAGCAGTAGACCATGTACGTTGTGCTTCAGCAGAATGACCAATAGCAATAGATTCATTCATCAACGCTTTGGAAGAATTACCCATTGCTAATGCAGAGGTGCCTGCTGCAGTGTTATTAACACCAATAGCGACAGAATTACTTTTCCAGTCACCAGTTTTCTTTGTAGCATCATCTGGCTCATTTTCGTAATCACGATCACGGAAGTTTGCATCAGATTCTTTTACAGTATTACCGCTACCATACGCAACTGCATTATTGGCACCTGTAACAACATTAGTGTTGTCCATTACAACAGAAGCAGCGTCTACCGGATTAACATTCGCACCAACGGCAGTGACAGCAGCCAATACAGCAAACGCTAATTTTTTGGAATGTTTCATTTCTCTCATCTTACACCCTCACTAAATTAAAAAATCATCCAAATTACAATACAATTTTTCATTCTCTCTATGTTCCGTCTCTCACCTCGGTCTGAACAGATGAATATTCTAAATTAGCATAAAGAAATACCCCTATATCAGTTTAAGAAAAATTTATATTGTCGATTACCCGCATAGCATATCAAAGTTTTACGATATACACAACCCTTTTTTCTAACACAAATTAAATTAACAATTTTTTATATCTATCAGAATCCGCTTTATTCCTAGCTTTATAGGGAAATAAATTTTACTCATTATTTTCCCTTATGAGTTAAATTTTTCGCAACTTTGTAAACTTTTCTCATGTAACAAACTGTATAACTTATAAATAAATAACCACCTTATAAGTACGCAAAATATACATTTAACCCTCATTATTCCCCATTCATTCTTAATTCATGAATTATATGTGAATTAAACTATTGTGTATATTTAATCACCCACTTATCATTTTATTATAATTTTATATTTCTATGACAATAGCATCTACCAATACCAATTGACATCCAAATAGATGCTAACAAAAGTATTATAAGAATAAACATGACAAATATGATTTATATTGGCCAATATTTTATGTATATGCTCAAAAAAAGCCCCTCCTCTTCATGAAGATAGGGGCTTTATAACAAAAATCATTCTTTATTATATGTAATTATGCTAATAATGCACTTACAAGTGCTTCTGCTTTATTAAAATCGGATTCTTCTGGATTCCAGTTGCATTTGATTTCAGGTTCTACTACAGAGAATCCATATTTAGTCAACTCTTCACGGAGTACCTTTGTAGATTCACCAGACCAGCCATAGGTACCAAATACAGCAGCCTTTTTATTTTTGAATTTCAACTCACGCAAGAAGTCGAGCCAACCAGCTACAGCAGATAATACGCTATTACCTACTGTTGGAGAGCCTACAGCAATCGCTTTAGACTTAAAGACTTCCGTCATAATATCATTTTTATTGGTTTTGCTAATGTTAAAAATCTTAACACGTGTATCAGGGGATTGCTTAGCAATTTCTTCAGCAATCTTATGGGCCAATTTCTTGGTGCCATCCCACATAGTATCGTATACAACTGTGACTTGATCTTCTTGATACGCTTGAGACCATTCATAATATTTTTCTACGATTTGCATTGGATTTTCCCGCCAAATGGCGCCATGACTAGTAGCGATGATATCGATTGGCAAGTTAAGCTTTTGAATTTCTTCAACTTTAGCTTTTACCAATGGAGAGAATGGATTCAAGATATTAGCGTAATATTTCATCGCCTCTTCCCATAGACGGCATTGATCGGCCTTATCCGCCCATAGTTCTTCTACGGCAAAATGCTGACCAAATGCATCGTTGGAGAACAAGATATTATCCCCTGTCATATATGTCGCCATGGAGTCAGGCCAGTGAAGCATGCGCATTTCTACGAATACCAAGGATTTACCGTTCCCGATATCTACGGAGTCACCAGTTTTAACAGTTTTGAAATTCCATTCTGGATGATGATATTGACCAACCAAGGACTTAACTGCATTTTCTGTACAGTAAATTGGCGTATTAGGGATTTTTTCCATCAACGCAGGCAAAGAACCACTATGATCTACTTCGCCGTGATTACATACGATGAAATCAATCTTGTTCAAATCAATTTCAGATTCCAAATTATCGATAAACTCGGAGGAATGAGGCTTCCCCACAGTATCGATGAGGACAGTCTTCTCCTCTTCAATCAAGTACGCATTTTGGCTGGAACCATTATTAATGCTGTAGTCAGAACCGTGGAATTCTTGCAATTCCCAGTCGATTTTGCCAACCCAAGAAACATTGTTTTTAATGTGCTTTCTCATAATAACCTCCATGTTCTGTGAAAGTAAATATACTCACCTCATATCTTTTAATGACTCTATAAAGACCCACAGATGATAGAAGCAACTTTCACTGGTATTACCCAATATATGGCCAAATGTTATATCAATGGATACAACATAAATCGGTCATTAACTATAGTTTTATTATATCGATATCACACAATTAAGTCTGTACCTGTAGGTACAGTTTTGAGAATTATTATAAAAACCACTCATAGGTAATCACATGCCGTACATTAGTACACATCGATTTCCCATGAGTGGTTACGAGTATATGTAATTATATGATTATTTATTACCCGATTTAGATAGTCCAGGGATAGCTTTATAGATATATAATGCAATATATCCATCAACCAAGCTATGAACGATGGTACCGCCACCTACAAGAACAAATACAACGTAGATGAGATCAATGTTTGGCATCGTAGTGGTAGTATAGAACAATAGGCATGCTAGTACCTCACCAATAGCGTGAACGATAGCACAAGCAAGGTTAAACGCAACAAAGGATAGAGCCCCTGTTAATACGCCTGGATGATGTTTAATATAGTAAGCCCCCATCAAGGCAAAGATGATATGAGATGCAGCACGCATAACGATAACAAGTGGGAACCCTGCTACAAAGAAGCCGAGCGTAGAACCTATCACGACACAAGCTGCCATCTTTCTAGATAAGAACATAGCTAAGAATATAGGAACATGACTCGCCAATGTATACGATGCCGGTGGAATCACAACTTTCAAAGGCATCACGATAGGAATCATGATGGCTAATGCCATCAATAAAGCAGTAATGGTTAAATTTCGATACATCGAAGAATTCATAAAGGCCTCCTTAAAGAATATTTTGCCATTCATCTACCAATATAGCACTCTAATATATGAAGAACAACTACGTATACCGCTAGTGTCCTACAAAAAAAGAGAGGGCCTTACATCCCCCTCTTATTTAATTGGACAAATATATTATAATACCTATATCTTAACGCTTATAATACGATTTTAAAAATGACGTAACTCACGTTAATAACTTTCAGAAATCTTAATTCATTACTTTTATAAACGTTCAATTACGGCTTGCGCCATTTCTGTTGTACCTACCCTTTTCAAACCTTCACGGTAGATATCGCCTGTGCGGTAACCATCAACAAGCACTTGTTCTACAGCATTTTCAATAGCGTCAGCCACTTGAGGTAAATCAAGGGAATGACGGCACATCATCGCAGCGGACAAGATTGTACCCAACGGATTCGCCAAGTTTTTGCCCATGATGTCCGGTGCAGATCCGTGGATTGGCTCGTACAATGCAGTACCTGTACCCATAGATGCAGATGGTAAAAGCCCGATGGAACCAGAGATAACAGCACCTTCGTCGGACAAGATATCGCCAAATAAGTTCGTTGTAACGATAACGTCAAACTGTGCAGGATTTACAACGAGTTGCATTGCTGTATTATCTACATAAAGGTAATCTGTTGCGATATCCGGATTAGCAGCGGCTTTCTCTTGAGCGATTTTACGCCATAAACGAGAAGAAGCCAATACATTTGCTTTATCTACGGATACAACCTTTTTGTTACGTTTACGAGCTGTTTCCATAGCGATGTCCATGATGCGCTCTACTTCATAACGGCTGTACGTTTCTTTATCCCAAGCGAACTCGTTAGCACCTTCACCTTGTGCCTCTTCCCGTTCACCGAAGTAAATACCGCCAGTTAACTCACGAACGATAACGAAATCTACATCTTGCACGAGTTCCTTTTTAAGTGGAGAATACTCTTGTAAGGATGGATAGATTTTTACAGGACGCAAATTACAGAACAAACCAAGCTCCTTACGAAGACCTAGAATTGCTTTCTCAGGACGGATAGAAGGATCGACATTATCCCATTTAGGACCGCCTACAGCACCGAGCAATACAGCATCAGCCGCTTTACAAGCCTCAATCGTATCCTCAGTCAAAGGCACGCCGTATGCATCAATAGACGCACCGCCCGCTTTCTTATCAATCCAATTAACCTTTACATTGGCTTTCTCAAAAGCCACATCACACACAGCCTTCGCTGCAGCAATAATCTCAGTACCGATACCATCACCAGGAATCAATACGATATTCTTTTCGCTCATATTACCTCTCCATATAAAAAATGCTCATAGATGAATCACAAACTCATCTTTCTTTATTCCACTGTCTTAAGACTATATCGCCTATGCTGAACCTTCACACTCCAAAGAGCCGAATGCTCGTCTCCCCTCCAATTCCTTCGCCACAAATTCATTCAAGAATTTGGAAGCTGTGAAAGCTTTGAAGTTTTGAGTGAAACCGCTAATAAAATACGTA
>OGGA01001565.1_pt1 | contig 11886 bp, 7 predicted proteins | sample 1571041 | NCBI WGS metagenome assembly OGGA01 (sample SAMEA2582057, study PRJEB24529) | metagenome | biome: Human gut stool | place: China | collected 2011 | reverse complement strand
GAGGTTCTCGGCGGTTACATACGCGTCCGGCTTCATAAGCTCCTGATAGCGGCGGTTCACGTCCACACGGATTTTATCGACGGTACGGTTGATTCGCTGCGCCTCGACGCTCTTGCCCGAGGCACGGCTGTTTTTCACGTCCCACAAGCGTGGGGGAACGTCCAGCTTGCAGCTGAACTGTTTAATCTCGCCGTCTACTGTAAGACGGCACATCAGGGGCAGGTTGCCGTTGGGCTTTGCGCTGCCTTTCTTCACGTAGAATAAGACTTTGAATGTACTTCGCATAACTCACACTTTTTTTGGTTACAAAATTAAGTTACAGTGAGTTACCAACAGATATGCAAACCTGCGCAAATCGCAGAAATAGAAGCGTTTAACCGAAAACTTTCATCCGTTACGGTAGTAATGGGGTGGTAACTGAACTCCTGCCGCATTTGGCTTCAAAGTGGCTTTCAGTTGCTTCCTTACCACACAAAAACGAAGCGTAACGAACACTGTTTCAGTGCCATTCGCTACGCTTCGCTCAAATTTGTCTTCTCGCCATGTGTTTATTTTAAAAGAAGTCTTACCATTAACGCTCAATGTCTGACTTTTCATTCCAATATAAGAAATTGTAATTTGAGCATTGGATGCTACATTGTTGAGAGTAAAAATACCGTCAAAGTTGGTAATACTACCATTGGTAGTTCCCATTACCAATACACTGGCACCAATAATCGGTTCGCCTTTTTCGTCCGTAACGGTACCGCTAACTGTCAGTGATTGCCCCAAAGTATTCACGGACAAACAAGAAAGAAATAACACCAACATGCTTCGAAGAAACATGAATGGCAGTGTTTTACATTGTTTCATAGAATAAATTGTTAGTTAGTAATTAGATTTATATCAAGGTCACATTAATAATAAGGAAGTAAACAAAATCCCTATGCGTGAAATCGGACAAGAAACTGTTTACAATAATTAATGGTTAACTTGCTCTTTTATTTATTAAAGTAAGAGGATGTGCCTCACGGCACTATTTATTTTTGCTTATGTGTATTATTTCATTGTGGTATTGCAAATATACCATAAAATTCCTAATAATCAAAAAAAATAGTCTTTTTTTGAAAAGATTAGTTAGCGCTTTTTCGAATATCGAAAAAATACATAATTCCACTCCTCTATCCCAAATATTCTCTTAAAATAAAAACAATCCTAAAGAAGAATTCCAGCAAATTATTGACTTTATTCCAAGTCAATCACTTACCTTTGTCATACTGATACAATTTATGCAATATTCCGTACAACATAAAATATCAATATCATGAAACAATTATTGATTACAACTCATTTGTATACATTCGCTGTTATCTGTGTAATTGCAACTACCATTAGTAGTTGTACCTTTAAAAAAAAGACTGATATGGAAACACCAACCGGAACAAAGGAAAATGAACTAACCATGCTAGTAGGAACTTACACGTCAGGAGACAGTAAGGGAATTTACAGTTTCCGTTTCAACGAAGAAACCGGAACGGCAACCGCACTTAGTGAAACGGAAGTAGAAAATCCCTCTTATCTCGCAGTTTCTGCTGACGGAAAATTTATTTATACAGTCAGTGAATTCAATAATGAACAGGCGGCCGCCAATGCATTTGCCTTCAATCAGGAAAAAGGAACTCTTAAATTATTGAATTCACAGAAAACCGGTGGTGAAGATCCTTGCTATATCATTACAAATGGAAATAATGTGATAACCGCCAATTACAGCGGCGGCAGTATCTCTGTTTTTCCTATCGCAAAAGACGGTTCACTCCTGCCTGCTTCCGATATTATAAAGTTCGAAGGTTCGGGAACCGATAAGGAACGACAGGAGAAATCCCATTTACATTGTGTCCGTATCACTCCGGACGGTAAATATATGTTTGCCGATAATTTGGGAACAGACCAAATACATAAGTTTATCATTAACCCGGACGCGAATGCAGAGAATAAGGAAAGTTTTCTTAAAGAAGGTTCTCCTTCCGCCTTTAAAGTGAAAGCCGGTTCAGGTCCCCGGCATCTGACATTCTCACCCAACGGTAATTATGCCTATCTGATTAATGAACTGTCGGGTACAGTAATAGCCTTCGAGTATAAAGACGGAGATTTAAAAGAAATCCAAACCATAGTTGCCGATACAGTCTGTGCAAAAGGCAGTGGTGATATTCATATCAGTCCGGACGGCAAATTCCTGTATGCCAGTAATCGCCTGAAAGCAGACGGCATCGCCATTTTCAGTATCCAACCGGATAACGGAATACTGACAAAAGTAGGTTATCAACTTACAGGGATTCATCCGCGTAATTTCATTATTACGCCTAATGGCAAATACATGCTGGTTGCTTGCAGAGACAGCAATGTCATTCAGATATACGAAAGAGATGCAGACACAGGCCTGTTAACAGACATACACGGAGACATAAAAGTAGATAAACCTGTTTGCGTGAAATTTATACCCAATCCCAAACAGAGCTAATATTCACAAGACCTAAAATTATATATAGCCTGATACTTATATTCTCTTTCAAGTGTGAAACAATTTAAATGTGAAAGAGCTAAGCTGATTAACAAATCAGCCTAGCTCTTCATTCAGGAATAAAAAAGCATCCACTATCTCATTTGATCAAACTACGAAAGGCCTGAATCCCCTGATGATTAATATCCAATTTTTCTACCTCTTTCAATAACCTGGCAGATTTCTCTTTCTGATTCAATCCCCAATATCCCAATGCCATCATATATTTGCAATGAATTATATTCCTTACAGTCAAGTTATCCTCCCAAATCAAAAGATCAGGCAATGACACAGCGAAATAATCCATTTTAATCTTGTCAAACAAATGCTTCTCTCCGTAAGAAATCAACTTATGAAAACGTCCATTCGCCTCATCTATGCGTCCTAGTTTTAGTAATGCCAACCCCTGATAAAATATTTTATCGGGTTTCGCATCATTATAATACATGGCGGCGGCAGGTTCTGTCGGCCCAACAGTGGCCTGTTCCCAATATCTGACAGCTTCATCTTTACGGTTCAGATTTTCATAAGCGCAACCCAAGAAATAATAGAAATCATTCTCTTGTGCACCGTACAATTTGCCTTCACCTAAATGATGCGGATATTCCAAGCATTCTTCCAATAATGTAATTGCTTCTTGATTATTGCCAGCAGTCAATGCTTGCTTAGCCAGTTCCACACGGGCTAGTTGATATTGGGCAGGTACTTTTCCCTCACCACCTTCCCAAGGGTGGAAGCTATGTGCATCAAGCAATGCTTTGGCTTTTTCATATTCACCAGTCTGGTTCAACAGAGTTATTTCTTCCAATACAAGATCGTCACGTTGCTCAATCAAATCAGGATATTGCCGTAAGAAAGCCAGACGTTCCTTATGCGGACGACGAACACGTTTATAAAGCTGGTCCAATTCCATTAGAATACGTGCATCTGTTGTATCAAGCCGAAAAGCACGTTCCATGTATTCGATAGCCTTTGTTTCTTCATTCTTTTTATTGAAATAAGCCAGAGCCAGATTACGCCATACAGTCGGGAAGTTATCATCTAGCCGGGTAGAAGTTTCCCATGCTTCCATAGCCAAGTCGTACTGACGTTTGTCATAGTATAGATTACCCAGATAATAAGGAGCTTTAGCATCATGCGGATTTTGCTCCATGGCACATTGTAATGCAAGGATTGCTTCCAGACGGTTAGGGAAACAATAATCAGGACACATCTCAGCCGCTTGGGCAAACACCTGTCCTGTTCCCGGTAATTCCCCTTGAACCAGACACCAGCCTAAATAATAATAAGTCATAGGAGTAACGGCACCTTCAGTTATAGCTATATTCCATAAAGAAGCAGCCTCTTGCCAACAACCTGCCGCACAATAATCAAGCGCTATTTCATCATAGTTATGAGGTTCGCCACGCATCATTTCCTTCAAAGTAGCCAACTCGTCAGAAACATTGGTTATCAAATATTTTTCATAACGACAGCCAAAGTTGAATTTATCAATGGCCAATGAATCCTCAATCAGTTGCGAAGCTTCTTCTGATTGTCCCATTCGGCGGAGGATAGCAACTTTTAAAGCACGGGCTTTATGATTGTGCCAGTTGCGGATTAGCGAGTGATTAATTTCATCCAATGCATCTGCCAAGCGGTTTTGCATAGTAGAAATCTGTGCACAAGCAAAATATCCGGCATCCTGCCAAGCAGCATTCCAGCAAGCTTTATAGAAACGGTCGTAAGCCTCATTGTAACGTCCCTGATATTTCAAGGCAAGGCCAAGATTATAAATCGGTTCTCCGTCATAAGGATTCGGATTACGTTTTTGTAGGGTCTTCACGGCAGTAAGCAGATATTGTTCTGCTTTATGGAAACGCCCTTTACGTATATACCACAGACCAAGCGCGTTATTATTACGTACATCAATCGGATCACGCCGCAATGCTTCTTCGTAGTATTCTACGGGATTATAAGTAGCATGCCTGTATTGCTCCAAATGCATACCTGTTAAATAAAGCTGTTCAGTTGTCTTTATTTCTTGTGGAAATAGCGCAGCTTCAGCAGCATCAGGAATAGGTTTCACTTCTTCCGGTTCCGCATGCCAATAAAGCAATTCCCTTCCGTTTGCCGTGATTTCAAGAATCAGTTTATTAAGTTTCTCACCATTCACATTTACCACTTCATTCAGCAATTCTTCCGGGGTGATAGTCACTTCCTTGCTATAATACACTTTACCGTCTTCTCCTTTCAAAATAACGTTTACCGTCTGACGAGAAGTAGCAAATATCTTACAACGTACACAGTCTTCTCCTTCCGGTTCAATGTTCATCAGCAAATCCCTGCTGGCATTCTTCACCACTCCCAATTCCCGGTAAGGCAGGAAATATTGAACGAAACTCTTTTCTTCATAAGGTTGCAGCCAAGTAAAGTCCGGTTGATTTTCAGTATATACCCCTGCCATTAATTCAATATACGGTCCATCCTCATCGGTCAGATTACGGTCCCATGCACGACCGAAATCACCGTTCCCCCAAGTCCATTGTTTCTTACCCGGAGAAATATGGTGATTGGCTACATGCAGCATACCGGCACGGGTATCATTCTCATATCCACCCTCGAAGTCAAAGCGGGAATTTACAGCCATATAGGAAGTAGGAACCTTGATATTCTTATAGTTCGAGATGTCCACTCCGGCGGAATAGTCCATCTTATAATAAGTACCCGTTGCGATAGGAAAACTGGATACGGCACGTTTTCCATGGTCGAACACGGCATTGATATCCGGCGGGAATACGCTCTGATAGTAATCATTCACCGCTACGGCAGGATTCGCCCACCACAGAAAGGTCTGCGGTACTTCGGTACGGTTGTAAAGTACTCCTTTGATTTCAAGAAAAGCATGTCCGGGACGAAGTGTAAAACCTGCCATTCCCTTCTGATGAAACATACGTTCCATTTCATTTACCCATACCGTGACGCTTCCGTCGGCATTTTCCTCAATAGTCGTATCCACGGGCATATAAGTACTGGGGCGATGATGTTGAGGCCAGTTAAATTCGATACCACCAGAAATCCACGGTCCTGCAAGTCCCACCAGAGCCGGCTTTATCACATGATTATAATAAATAAAATGACGCTCTCTGATTTTATCATAGGCCATCTGCACACGTCCACCCAGTTCAGGCAGAATCATCACTTTGATATATTCGTTTTCGATAAAAATAGCATTGTATTCCTTATCCACCTTTTCATCGGACATTGATTCAATCACAGGATAAGGATAAACTACCCCACTACTGCCTTGATACACCCGTTTCTCCAGGAAAATCGGATTCTTCTCCGGTTTACCTACTTCATAGGTAGGGATAAACACTTTTTCTTTCCATGCTTTTACCATCGTATTATTGATTATAAATTTATTTTTTATTCGTTGACAAAAAAACAAAAGACAAAGAAGATCGGAGACAGGGAGGTTTTATATCCTCCCAGCCTGATTAATGATGTTATGCCTATTTACTTGCTAATTTGACAATCCGTTATCGTTTATTTAATTAAGTCCTTTTCTAATGCTTCCAGCGATTTGCCTTTCGTTTCGGGCAATGCACGGAAGAAGAACAGGTAGCCGACAGCACAAATGGCTGCATAAATCCAAAATGTACCACTGCTTCCCAAGAAATTATTCAGTAGCGGGAAAGTGTATGTCAGTGTGAAACTACCGACCCATAAAGCAAATGTACAGGTAGCCATCGCAACGGCACGTACTCGGTTCGGGAAAATCTCGGCGAGCAGTACCCAGGTGATTGGCCCCAACGACATCGCGTAGCAAGCAATAGCCAAAACGACCAGCACCACCATAAAGAATCCACTGACTTCGAAGAAATACCAAGTACCCAGAATAAGATAAATGCCTGCCAGTCCCCCGGCTCCCAACAGCATAAGAATACGGCGTCCTAAACGTTCGACTGTATAGATTGCCACAAAAGTAAAAATTACATTTGCCACACCTGTCACCACAATATTAAAGAGAACATCTCCCAATGAATATCCTGCGGACTGAAATATCTCCTGCGCATAATTGAAGATAACATTCGTACCGCACCATTGCTGGAACACAGCTACGATAATACCTAAAACAAGCACTTTACGGAACGGACGGCTAAACAACAACCGCAATCCTCCTTCCGACTTCGAAGAACCGGTTTCTTCCACCAGGCGAAGTTCCTGACCGGCATAGTCGTCACCGCCTATTTTGCTGAGTACATTCCATGCCTTCCCTTCTTTTCCTTTCATCGCCAGCCAACGGGGACTTTCGGGAATGAAACATGCCAGCAACAAGAATATCGCAGCAGGGAAGGCAGCCGCCCAAAACATCCATCGCCATCCCATTTGGCCATTCCACGAAGCGCAGATATCCGCGAGAGAGAAGTCTGCAGGAATAGGCTCCGCAATCAGCCAGTTTGTGATTTGAGCGCCAAGAATACCGAGCACAATTGTCAATTGGTTTAGCGAGACGAGTTTTCCCCTGATTGAGGCAGGAGCTACTTCGGCAATATACATAGGAGAAAGTCCCGAAGCGATTCCGATGCCGATACCTCCCAGAAAGCGGGCGGCCAGGAACCAGCTAAATACTGAAAATGCCCCGGTAGCATAGGCAGAAGACAAGAATATGAAAGCAGAAATTATCAGGAGAGGTTTACGCCCATAACGGTCTGCCATCATCCCTGCCACCATAGCGCCAATCAGACAGCCGAGTAAAGCCACGCTCATGGCAAGTCCCTGCATGGCAGGCACATCGGCTATATCGAAATAGAGTTCGTAGAAAGGTTTCGCTCCCCCTATCACTACCCAGTCATAGCCGAATAGAAGTCCGCCCATTGCGGATACTAAACAGATAAAATAGACAAACTTTTTATTATAACTTTTCATACCATTAGAAGATTGATTAATTGATTTTGCAAACTTGTTTTTTAGACTTTCGACCGAACACCCGGTACTCCTTTTTTTCTAGTCCAAGCCCCTATAAATAGATGTCGCTTTTGTTTCTATCACTTTACCTTCATTCTTTAGTATCAGGCTTCTGATATCCTCTTCGCCAAGCATCGTCCGGGGAGCAAAACTTTCAGAATTCATATACGTAACCAGGCTGTAAAGCATCTGTTGTATTTCAGGCTTGTCGCTTCCCTCGGAAAGAATATCCATAGCACTCATTATCAGTTTTCCCTTTCCACATTTTGTTTCAAAGACAGATACCAACTTTCTGTTATTTGTAAAATTGTCAATAGATTCCACAATCGGTTCAACCGGTGGTAACGAATCGACAACCAGTACTTTCGACCTCTTCACCAGATTCCACCATTGCCAGTTGCTATGCATTTCTGTAGGGAAGTGCCGCAAAGCCGCATGTTGAGTATTGCACAGAAGTCCCATTGTTCCTGCCTGTCTGGGGAAATGGACAGGACTCCAGAAGACCGGAAGAAACTTCCCTTCCAATCCTTTCAGATAACTCATTTTCGGAGAAAACAAAACTTTTCTTCCTTGATTCAACGCAGCCAAAGCTTCTTCTACATCTTGAGTCAGCAGGACATCTCCGACATTCAATGATTCGATACGAGGATATACCCAAACAGGCCACGTATTTTTCCATTCAGTTCCTTCTACAGATACCGTGAGATACAACTTTGAAGCCTTCCGTACACTTTTAAGTTCTGCACGGATATCTCCACATTGTGTCACTGTTCCTTTGGATATACTTTCCACATTCAGTCTGCCGTTCGAGATTTGCGTTCCCGCCTCATCAGCCAGCTGCCACATTATCTGTTTATTATCAATAGCCGCATTCGAATAGTTGACAACTTCAATTGATGCAGAGAACATCTCATCACCGGAATAAACCGCTTTAGCAAAACGAGCCAACGGAACAACAGGCGCACAAAACTGCCTGAAAGCAGAAGCCTCAATCAATCCTTTCGAATCCCAAAAAGCATCCAAAAGTCCGACCAGTGCAGTTCCCTGTCCCGGGAAATCATGCAAATCCAACAACTGAAAACCGCTGAACTGCTTTGTTTTCATCGCTCTTTCTATCTCCTCCTTATATAACAAGACCGCCAATTTTCCCGATGCTTCCAGAAAATCCTCCGCTTTCGAATATAATCCTTTCTTCTGTAAATCCTGTTTGACAGCCTTAAAATTCAGAGGTTCCAGTACTCCTGTGTATTTCTCTATTTCTTTTAGATTCGGAAATACGGCATACTGCCCAATCTCATGAGAGATAAGAGGGACATTCATGTCCTGCATGGCGGCACTGTAATCTTTATAGAAACAAGGTGGTTCCTGATCGAAAATACCTTGTCCCCTCACCCAACCTTTATCTGTCCATTGCGTGACAAAAAAGTCATCTTCCGGCTCCGGTTTCGCTCCATGTCCTTTTTCGAAAGTAAAAGTCGAAGTTGTATATAAACGTCTGCTATCTTTCCCTTTCATATATCTGACCATGTCATTCAACAGTTTAAAATCATACTGGAGTTCATTACCAACACTCATCATGCAGAATGACGGGTGATTTCCATACGCTTCGACAATCCGGTCAAATTCGTTATAAAGAAATTGGGTCATTGCCTCATCCTTGCCGATAGTATAAGACCAGTTCGGCAGTTCCACCTGTAAATAGAAACCTAACTTATCCGCAACGCAAAATGCCGCTTCCGGCGGGCACCAGGAATGAAACCTCAAATGGTTCAGCCCCCACTCCTTGGCTGTGGCAAAGACTTTCATCCAACCTTCTTCCGTCATCGGCGGAGTACCTGTCAGAGGAAAAATACAACACTCTAATGTTCCGCGCAGGAAAATTCTATTACCGTTGACCGTCAGGATGCCTTGACCATTATCTATCTCGCGCATCCCGAAAGAAACATCTTTCCGTTCAGTTTTCTTCCTGTCAAACCGGCAAACTACAGACAAATTATATAATTCAGGAGTAAATTCATCCCATTTCTTCATATCTGTACCCAGCGAATAATCATATTCGAGCTTCTGCCTGCCTTCTTGCAAAGTAATCTGAAATTCTTTTTCTACAAACTTCTGTCCACCTTCAGGCTGTCCGACCTGCAAGGCTAGTTTCACTTTCTCCGGTTTATGCCCGCTATTCTCCAAAGTAACCGCCACCCGTATCTTCCCATTTCTGACATCAGGATAAACATTCACATGCTGAATACTGACTTTCTGCCGGGCAGTCAGTTTCATCTTACCCAACACTCCATTCCACATAATCTGAGTGTCATTGGTATAAGCATGTGCCAGGTCGTTTGCAGAAATATCATATCGCTTTCTATTGTCAATACGTAAAGCTATTATATGTTTACCTGCCGACAGACCTTTCGGCATGACAAACCGATGAGGAGCGATCAAGCTTTCCTGTGCACCCGCCACTTCTTCTCCGTCAATCCATAAACGGCTCTGCCACAGGACTCTTTCAAAAGAGAACTCCAACGGCTGTCCTGCCATACTTTTGGGAATATTAATCTCACGCTTGTACCATGCGACCCCTACATAAGCGTTCTTACGGGTCAGACGAAGCAACTGCGGTTTTTCCAGTTTGGGAACGAGTCTGTTGGAAGTCCCTTTCCGGGCCAAATCTGTGGTTCCAGGCAAACTTATATTATCGGAGAAAGATTTCAGATACCATCCCTCTTTCTCCCCTACATCTGTACTATCTAAAGCCAATTCCCAATTTCCACTCAAATCCAACAGATTTTGGGCGGCAGAAATACTGGAAATTCCCAATAATACTATTAATAAGAAAGATTTCATATTATAACTTTTCATACCATTAGAAGATTGATTAATTAATATTGCAAAGATAGAACCGGTTGAGTAGACAAAAAATAGAATTTCATTTTATAAAGATAGACAATCTTATTTTTTTGCCCTATATTTGATAAATAGTATACATTACTATATATTTGCATAAAACAGTTGAATCACATACTATGATATTATGGTAAAGTTAAAAAATGGATTTACCGGAGAAAGGGCTTTAGTGCTTCCCCGAATGATTGTTGACAAACTGGAGGAAGATCCTCTGACCTCCATGCTCCATATCACGGATATAGGATATTATCCGAAGGCCAAACATCACTTCCGGGAACGAAAAGAACCGATCAATCAATATGTATTCATTTATTGTATCGACGGGGCCGGTTGGTATCGGATAGGTGAACAGGAATATACCGTTTCCGCCAATCAATATTTTATCCTTCCTGCGGGAGTTCCTCATGCCTATGCTTCTAATAAATCTTCTCCATGGACTATTTACTGGATACACTTCAAAGGTATCCTTGCTCCTTTTTACGCTCAGGAAGCAAGCCGTCCAATGGATATCCAGCCCGAATCACATTCACGTATCAGTACACGAATCAACTTGTTCGAGGAGATATTCAATACTCTGAAGAATGGTTACAGCAATGAAAACCTGCGTTATGCGTTCTCCATGTTCCATTTTTATTTAGGAACACTACGCTATATACAGCAATTCCGCAACGCTGCCACACATAATGACTCAACAGAAGATGAAAATATAAGCGAACTGGCAATTCATTATATGAAAGAAAATATGGAGAAACACCTCAGCCTGCAAGCTATAGCCGACCAGATCGGGTATTCTCCTTCTCACTTCTCTATGCTGTTCAAGAAGAAAACAGGACATGGCCCGGTAACCTACTTCAATTTATTAAAAATACAGCATGCCTGTTTTTTACTCGACACCACGGATATGAAAATTAATCAGATATGCTATAAGATAGGTATAGAAGATACTTATTATTTCTCCCGCTTATTCAGCAAGATCATGGGAATGTCACCACGGGAATATCGTAAATCGAAGAAAGGATAACTGCCTCGAAACTTTTAGTTTCAAGCCTTTGGAACAATAGTTTCAAGGCGGTGAAACTTTAGTTTCAAGGCGCGAAACAAATAGTTTCCCTATATGGAAACTTTAGTTTCAAAGCCTTGAAACTAACTGAAGTAAAGCTTGATTCTGATGAGGACCTACAAAGGAAGTATGAGAAATGCAATACGAACAGTATGAGAAATGACTGTTTTTTATCGGTTTTAGGTTAAAAAAGTATGAGAAATACCTTATTGAAAAAGTATTTCTCATACTTTATTATATTGATTAATAACAAATTATCTAAAAACAATGAGAATATGAGAAATGCTTTTCTCATTTCCGATTCTTCGCCAAATTTGGTGGTAATTTAACCAGTCGGTGGTATCTCCATTCCCCTCCTTCGGGGAGGTTGTGTAAAAAGTAAGCATCAAGTGTTCTTTGACATATTGTATTAAAAAGGAAATGCTCTTTATCTCTTTAT
>OGGA01001560.1_pt1 | contig 11904 bp, 8 predicted proteins | sample 1571041 | NCBI WGS metagenome assembly OGGA01 (sample SAMEA2582057, study PRJEB24529) | metagenome | biome: Human gut stool | place: China | collected 2011 | reverse complement strand
GTGGAATTCGTCACCTGCGTAAAAGAAATTCAGGAAGGCTATATCCATCGTACCGTGGGACTGCGTGAGACGGAGGAGGAGCTGGATCTAAATTACTGCCGGGACAGCTACGAAGAAGAGGTGCCTTATGCATTGACCAATTCGTTGGGCTTCGGCGGACATAATGCGAGTCTGTTGTTGAAGAAGTACACAGAATAACCGCAGCAGATGTTCAAGACACAGGATAGAAGGCAGAGCATTAACGAGGACGATTGCAGAATGCGAGGAAGTAGTTGATGCGACAGCATTCGCGGAACGGAGGAACAATGTCAGTATATAACACCCAGGAAATCATGGAGATTCTGCCCCACAGACATCCATTTCTGCTGATCGATACTATCGAGGAGCTGGAGCCCGGTGTTCGGGCAGTGGGACGAAAAAATGTGACCTTTAACGAACCGTATTTTGCCGGGCATTTTCCGGGGAACCCGGTGATGCCGGGCGTGTTGATCATGGAAGCACTGGCACAGACAGGGGCTGTGGCAATTCTGTCTCTGCCGGAGCATCGTGGTAAGACCGCTTATTTTGCCGGGATCGATAAGGCAAAATTCAAGCAGATGGTGCGCCCCGGAGACACCCTGGAGCTGGAGACCACCATTATCCGCAGTAAGGGACCGGTGGGTGTCGGGGAAGCGATCGCCACGGTAAACGGAAAACTGGCGGCGAAAGCAGAGCTTACCTTTGCGTTGAAATAAAAATAGTCTGCGGAAGTGATTTTTTATGAGCGGGACAGAGAGATAAAAGTGACGCAGAATAAGAGGTGCAGGTATGGGAAGTGTAGATACAGAAACAGAGATCAAATGCCCGAAATGTAAGAAAATGATAAACAGAGACCGGGCAGCGAAAAATAAATATGTCTGCTATGAATGTGGCTATTATTTCAGGGTGAAGACCCACAACAGGATCCGCATGGTGGCAGACCGGAAAAGCTTTCAGCCCTGGTTCGAGGAGATAGAAGAAAGCAATCCGCTGAAATATGAGGGCTATGAAGAAAAGCTGTCGGAGGCCAGGGAAAAATCCGGCGTAAAAGAAGCTGTGACCGTAGGTGAATGCGAGATCTACGGGGAAAAGGCTGTGATCGGCATCTGCGAATCCAAATTTATGATGGGCAGTATGGGTCATGTGGTCGGCGAGAAAGTCACCCAGGCAATTGAAAAGGCGACAGAATTGCGGCTGCCTGTATTTTTGTTCTGCTGTTCCGGCGGTGCGAGAATGCAGGAGGGAATCGTGTCACTGATGCAGATGGCAAAAACCTCCGCAGCGATCAAACGGCATGGAGAAGCAGGACTTCTCTATGCGACGATCTTGACAGATCCCACCACAGGTGGTGTAACGGCCAGTTTTGCTATGCTGGGAGATGTGATCATGGCGGAACCGGGAGCCTTGATCGGCTTCGCAGGACCGAGAGTTATTAAGCAGACTCTGGGACAGCGCCTCCCTGATGGCTTCCAGACAGCGGAATTTTTGCAGGAGCATGGTTTTGTGGACGGTATCGTCCGCCGGGAGAATCTGAAGAAGACCTTATATTTCCTGATCACGACGCATCGGTGCAGTGAGGGGAATTATGCGGATTTTAAGAAAAATTTTGACTTCCATTTTGAACCTACGGAGATCGTGAAGGAGCGTTCATTCCTGACACTCCCCAGAACGGCATGGGAAAAGGTCAAGACTGTCCGGAGAGTGGACAGACCGGCAGCGACCGATTATATTCCCTACATTTTTGATTATGTGGTGGAGGCTCACGGAGACCGTTATTATGGGGATGATAAAGCACTGGTAGGTGCAGTGGCATTCCTGGACGGGCAGCCGGTGACAGTGCTGGCAGATGTGAAGGGCAAGGATTTTGCGGAGTGTGCCAGACGCAATTACGGCATGCCCATGCCGGAAGGGTATCGTAAGGCACTGCGCCTGATGAAGCAGGCGGAGAAATTCAACCGACCCATTATCAGCTTTGTAAATACGCCGGGAGCTTTCTGCGGCGTGGAGGCGGAGGAGAGAGGCCAGGGCGAGGCCATTGCCCGGAATCTGCTGGAGATGTCAGCCTTAAAAGTACCGGTATTGTGCATCCTTATCGGAGAAGGAGGCAGCGGCGGGGCACTGGCTACAGCGGTAGGCAATGAGGTATGGATGATGGAAAATGCCACATACTCGATCCTGTCTCCCGAAGGCTTTGCTTCTATATTATGGAAGGATGCTGACCGTGCCAGAGAAGCCAGTGAGGTCATGAATATTACATCCGAGGATCTGAAACGCCTCGGTGTGATCGAGCGGATCGTACCGGAATACGGTGGGGCAGACCAAAGTACCGTGGAAGCCATAGGCGGGTATCTCAAGGAACATATCAAGGAATTTCTGCAAAAATATACCGGCATGACCGGTGAACAGATTGCAGAGGAACGTTATGAAAGGTTCCGCAAGTATTAAAGCGGTAACGAGAGGTGATGTGGGATGAAGCACGGAAAAATGATTCTGGGGGAATTACATGCAGATATTCCCGTGATCCAGGGAGGCATGGGTGTGGGAATCAGCCTGTCCGGTCTGGCGGGAGCAGTGGCTGCGGCAGGTGGAATCGGCATTATTTCTACTGCCCAGATCGGTTTCCGGGAGCAGGATTTTGACAGAGATCCCATTGCCTGTAATCTGCGCACTATCGGAAAAGAAATAGAAAAAGCAAGACAGACCGCAAGAGGCGGTATCGTCGGTGTCAACATCATGGTGGCAACGCAGCGTTACGAGGATTATGTCAGGGCAGCAGTGCTGGCAGGTACCGACTGCATTATCTCCGGTGCGGGACTGCCGCTGGATCTGCCCGGAGTCGTGGCAGAGACGGAAAGCGGAATGCCCGGGCGAAGCCACCGGACGATGCTGGCTCCGATCGTGTCGAGTCCCCGTGCCCTGTCGGTCGTCACGAAATACTGGATGAAAAAATACGACAGAAAGCCGGACTTTCTCGTGGCAGAGGGACCGTTGGCAGGAGGACATCTGGGCTTTAAGCGGGAAGAGCTGGATGCTTACACACCGGAGAACTATGAGAGAGAACTTACGGCAATGATCCGGCAGGCAGCAGAACTGGGAATTCCACTGATCGCTGCAGGCGGTATTTATGACCGGAGGGATCTGGAGCATTGCCTGTCCCTCGGGGCTGCGGGGGTACAGATGGGAACCCGTTTTGTGACCACCGAAGAGTGTGATGCAGCAGATGCATACAAGCAGGCATATCTCAGCGCACGGAAAGAAGACATTGTCATTGTGAAAAGCCCTGTGGGAATGCCGGGCAGAGCCATACAGAATGCTTTTCTGGACAAGGTGGCAACCGGGGAACGGTTTATGACCGGATGCAGACATTGCATTAAGACCTGCGATCCGAAGACAGCACCGTATTGCATCACCAGAGCATTGATCAATGCGGCAATGGGAGATGTGGATAACGGACTGCTGTTCTGCGGCAGCAATGCCTGGCGGGCGCAGAAAATAGAAAGAACAGTGGATATCATGGAGGAAATGGCGTGAGGACCATAAGAATCACCGGAACCGGAAGTGCACTTCCGGGAAGGATCGTTACAAATAAAGAATTGGAACAGCTGGTGGAAACCTCGGATGAATGGATCCGGGAGAGAACCGGTATTGCGGAACGACATGTGTCAGTTGGCGAAACGGTTGTGACACTTGCGTCAGAAGCTGCCCGCAAAGCGCTGGAACAGGCAGGAAAAAGAGCGGAAGAGATCGACCTGATCCTGGTGGCAACCTGTTCTCCGGAGCAGTATCTGCCCTGCTGTGCCTGCCAGGTACAGGCAACTGTCGGCGCGGTGAATGCTTTGGCTTTTGATGTGAATGCGGCCTGTTCCGGATTTTTGTTTGCACTGAATACCGCAGATGCTTATCTGAGGACAGGATTGGCGAAAAATGCCCTGATCATCGGCAGTGAGGTACTGTCCAAGCTGGTGGACTGGACCGACCGGAGTAGCTGTATCCTGTTCGGAGACGGTGCCGGGGCGGTAGTTGTGGAGCGATGCAGGACGGAGTCTCGGGCGGTGGAATACAGTAACGCTTTGCCGGAGACAGAGAAAGGGATGCAGGAGACGGCGGAGGAGAAACGGATACCGGCAGCAGGCATTCTGGGCCGGGCACTGCACTCCGACGGCACCGGCGGTGGAGTCCTGCAATGTGGAGCGAGAGAATTGACAACCCCGTATGCAAGGGCTTCGGCGGCAAAAACGGACCAAAATCAGACGACGGACAGCAGAGAACCTTATATTCAGATGGACGGACAGGAAGTGTACCGGTTCGCTACCAGACGGGTGCCGCAGTGCATCGAGGAAGCACTGTCAGATGCCGGACTTGCTGTGCCGGATATTGATATGTTCGTATTGCATCAGGCCAACGCACGTATTATTGATGCGGTGGCGAAAAGACTGCATGCAGACAGAGACAAATTCCCCACCAATCTGGAAAGGGTCGGAAATATGTCCTCTGCCTCCATTCCGGTGCTTCTGGACGAACTGCACAGGCAGGGAAAGCTGCACCGCGGCGACCGCATCGTTCTGGCGGGATTCGGTGCCGGGCTTACGATTGGGGCTTGCGTGATGACCTGGTAGACGGTATACTGATAACGACTAAGGACACGACAACGGCATGGACGCGGTCCGGTAGACAGGAAGCCTGCGGTCCGGGAGTATTGCCGGTATACCAGAGAGACATTTATTGGGAAAACTATGGAGAAGAGCAACAACCGGATGCTGAACGAATTGCTGGTGAATCTGTTCCATAACGTGATGGACGCAGAGGCAAAGGCGGTCATAACAGACGAATTCAAGGATATTACAAATAATGACATACACATTCTGGAGGCTATCGGTATCGAGGAACCCAAGAGCATGTCCAGGATTGCCGGGGAACTGCATGTCACCGTGGGAACCCTGACCACGAATATGAACAGTCTGGAGAGAAAAGGATATCTCACCCGCAACCGCAGCACCAGAGATAAACGTGTAGTGCTGGTGACCCTGACAGAGAAGGGGAGAAAAGCTTTTTTCCATCACAGAGATTTCCACAGGAAAATGATCCATACGATCATTCGGGATCTGGACGAGGAAGAAATGAAGACATTGATCAAATGTCTGGGAAAACTGGATATATTTTTCAGAGAAGGCAACGAGGAGTGACCGGAGAGATCCGGTCACTCTTTTTGCGTATACGATGAGCCAGCCTGCTCGATTTTGCGGTGGGCGCACTTGTTTAACAAAATTTTATAAAAATATGAGACGAATCGTATGGAAAATATTGACGGTGCCTTTGCTTTTTTGGTATAATAAATGATACGGATAGTATAAAAACAAAATTGGATTTTACATCTGCAAAGGGTTGGGAAATATGTGAAATTTTGCAGGATATAGAAAGGCATGAGGGTTATGAAGAAAAGTACAAAAGCATGGAGCATGAAGATGAGACTGGCCTTGCTGGTACTGGCGGCACTGGCGTGGATCGCTGTGCCGGTGAGTGCGAGAGCGGAGGGGGAAACAGTAGATACCTGGGATGGCACAGCGGTAGCTTTTACCCAAGGTAGAGGCACAAAAGAAGAACCCTGGCTGATTGAAAATGCAGAGCAGCTTGCGTATCTGGCGCAGCAGGTGAATAATGGCACGGATTATGAAAGGGAGCATTTTTTGCTGGTTTCTGACCTTGACCTTGGCGGTAAGGAGTGGACGCCGATAGGTACAGATGGCAACCCTTTCTGGGGAGGCTTTGACGGCGGCGGACATACAATAACCGGAATGACAATTACAGGAAAGGAAGCCTCCTATGTGGGTCTGTTTGGAGAGTGCCACAACTTTACCACTGCTTCCAGCTATATAAAAAGTGTCACAGTAAAGGGGGCTAATATTTCTGGTAAAAGCTTTGTGGGCGCAATTGCTGGAGTAGGAGCAAATATTTCTGACTGCTATAGTATCGAAAACACGATTTGTGCGAGGCGGCAGGTAGGCGGTGTATGCGGAAGTCTGATAGGAAATATTTCCGGCTGCTACAATAGCAGTTCAGTAAGTGGAATTTCTACAGCAGGCGGAATCATGGGCACTGCCAGTTATGAAGGAAACGTTGGAAACGGCGTAGTTCAATACTGTTATAATATAGGTGCTGTAACAGTTTCTCAACAGGATAGCTATGTAGGTGGTATTACCGGTGCATCAGCGAATAGGTATGACATCAGTAATTGCCTGAATTGTGGTAAGATTACAGGGAATGGCAAAAATGTTGGTGGCATAGCTGGAAGCACGGATTCGAATGATATGAACTTTATCGGCAACTGCTATTACAACAGTGATTTGAATAATGCCGGGGTGGGAGAAGGAGCAAGCGATAAGGTGATTCCCCTGACTACCAGCCAGCTTTGCGGTGCACTTCCGGAGGGCTTGAATTCTACAATCTGGAATGAGGGCAGTGTCGATACCAACACTGCAGTGGCTACAGGTACAGGAAGTAGATTTGGTACAGCCAAAGGGACTTACATCAATCTGACAAAGGTGGCAAAGATCGGAGAGATGAAGGCTGCTTCCGTACCGGTTTATAACTATGTTACAACGAATGGCGACGACTGGGATATCTATACCCTGATCACCACGGCGGAGGAATTCGTAGCCATCGGACGGGATGATACAAAATGGAGCGGAAACTACGTCTTGGAGAACGATATAGATGTGAGCGGAGTACAACTCAGTTCCATTGGAGATCCAGGAACTCCGTACACAGGAAAATTCAGTGGAGACGGACATACGATAGGCCATGTCAATATGACAGGTAATTGTCTGGGCTTGTTTGGCGGGATAGGTAACATAAATGGTCAGATCGCAGAAAGCGGTAAAGTAATGCTTTTGGCTGCCAACGGAGTGATTGTTTCGACTTCGAATACCGAGACAGGAGGAATTTGCGGAAACTTGTCTGTGGGCGAAATTTATGGCTGCTCCTTTACCGGAACGGTAAAAGGGTATACAGCAGGTGGAATCTGCAGCAATGCCGGACAAAACACTATAATTTCCCAGTGCTTTTTTGCAGGAGACGTGCAGGGAGAGTATTATGCGGCAGGAATCTGCGGTTATAGTCCATTTAAAGTTATTGATCATTGCATTAGTATAGCTGCTGTTACAAGTGATAAAGATTGTGCAGGAATAGTGAACAGTGGAGATTACGGTACAACGAATTGCTATTTCAATAACGATATATGTAAAGCAGATGATAAACGCAATTTGGGGCGTACGACCCTGCAACTGACCTCTTCCAGCTTTTTCGAAGAACTCAAAACATACGACTTTAACACCGAACTCTGGACAAAGAAAGCCAACGACAAAGAGAAGGGAATCGCCTACTACCCTTCTCTTGGGGAGAATAACGCAGTTGGTGTAAAGTACACCACGGGTCTGCTGTTCGAGAGAACAGATAACGCTATTCCCACCTATGGACAAGATATTACTTTTAATGTAAAGGCACTGGTAAACTTTGTGACAAACGGAAAGAACATCTCTGCGGAAGATACGGAGGGCAGCTTTGAGATCCGGATCGAGGATACCCCGGTGGTAAATGCGGCAGAATTCCGGGACGGCACCGCAACCTACAATGCGCGGACTGCAGGTGCGACCACGTTTACCCTCGTCTACAAAGGAAATGACAATTCTTTCTTCTCTGAGAAGACGAAGAATCTGATCGTTGACATCGCCCCGGCTCCACTTACTGTAGTAGGTGAGGGCATTGCCCGTGGAACCTATGGCAATAAGCTGAGTGAACTCACAGTGACAGGACTGACGGCAAAACTGGGAACCGAGATCATCGGCGGAACCTGGCGGATCGACGGAGACGAGGTTCCTTGTGTCGGAGACGATGGAACCTACACGGCAACATTTACCCCGGCACAGCATCCGGAATACTATCAGCCGTTGACTGCACTGGTGAAGCTGGAAATTGAAAAGGCGGAAGTTTCGGCAATTCCAATGCAGAATTTATATTACAGTTGGGCAGCCAAAGGAGAGAAGGAAGTACAGATACCGGGACTGCCGGAAGACAGGGGAACGACAGAATTAATCAATATGGTAAAGTCAGATGATGCTAACGTTTTGGCAACAGACCAGGCTATCAGATATTCGGAAGGTAAGCTGATATTCACATTGGGAGAAAACACCATGGAGGATATCAAGCATTCTGCGGCTATTCAAATTGTATTGAGGTCGCAAAATTATAAAGACATCTGTGTGAATATAACCATACATCGTACCGAAAGAGCAGACCGCGAGGATACCCCGGATCCGGATGCCTTTGACATGACCTTTACCGTCAGCGGCAATGATCTGGCGGCGCAGATCACCACAGATCGCACTGACGTGGAGTTCAGCTTTGATGGAACGGACTGGGGGCAGACCAAATCCACCGGAGTCGGTCACAACAAGAAGGTGACTGCACAGATCCGCTATGCGGAAACCGATGATTATAACGCAAGCCCCGCCGTATCGAAGACATGGAACTCCGGTCACGGCCCGCTGAACCGCCACGACCGGGTGGAACCCACCTGTCAGGCAGAGGGCAGCATCGAATACTGGACCTGCGACGTCTGCGGACTGTATTTTGCATCCGCGGACGGAAGCAAGAGCATAACAGCGACAGAGATCGTTCTTCCGAAGACGGATCATAGCTGGGCAGAAGGATATCTGTCCGATATGACCGGACACTGGCATAAGTGTGGTGTCTGTGGAATCACCAGCAATACGGAAAAGCATGCATCCGGTGGCGCGGCCACCACAGAACGGGCGGAGATCTGTACGATCTGCGGTTATGAGATCGCACCGAAGAAGCCTGCTGCCAGTAACGACGATGACGATGATGACGACGATGACAGCAGTCAGGCGTCCAATACGGACCAGAAGGCCAGGGCCGGAGCAACACCTCCCGCAGCCACGGCAACGCCTGCCACACCCGGTGTGGTAAAGCCTTCTGTAATTCCCGTGCCCCCGACAACACCCGCTGCGGACGAAAACCGTAAGGAAGATGCGGCAAAGCCCTCCGGGGAGGCACAGGACACGCAGGAATCGAGTGGAGAAGCACCGCAGGAGGAGCGGATAGATTCCATGACCGCCCAGACTTCCGGCTCTCAGGAATCCGGCACAGAGCAGATAACGGAGACCTCCGGTAAGGGAACGAACGCAGGCCGCGTGGCGGCAGCGGCAGCAGCCGGAACCGTAGTGGTCGGCGGTGGCGGCGCAGCTGTCTACGTGACCATGATCAAAGGAAAGTTTAAATTCAAATAACGCATGATAAGATGATAAGCGAACCTCAGAGGCCCGGTGCTTCTGAGGTTTGTTTTGCCATAGGGGAGAAATCTGCCGGAAATTACAACAAACTATTTTCAGATGAAAATAAATGTATTAAAATAGAAATAAGTATTGGCAGAACGAAGACAGTTTTGCATAGTTACAGCAAACGCAAGAGAAAATAATGAAATATAGAAAACGGAGGATCCTACGATGAAGAGAATCGGAATGTTGACGAGCGGTGGTGACTGCCAGGCATTAAATGCTGCCATGAGAGGTGTGGTGAAGACCCTGGCGAACAGTAAGGAAGAGGTCGAGATCTATGGCTTCCTCGATGGCTACAGAGGACTGATTTACGGTAATTTCCGCATGCTGACAGACAAGGATTTCTCCGGCATCCTTACCAAGGGCGGCACGATCCTGGGAACCTCCCGTACCCCCTTCAAGACGATCCAGGATCCGGATCCCAACGGACTGAATAAAGTCGAAGCCATGAAGCAGAATTATTATAAGCTGCAGTTGGACTGCCTGGTAATTCTCGGTGGTAACGGCACCCACAAGACTGCGAACCTGTTGCGCAAGGAAGGACTGAATATCGTGACCCTGCCCAAGACCATCGACAATGACCTGTGGGGCACCGATATGACCTTCGGTTTCCAGAGTGCGGTGGATATTGCAACGGATGCCATCGACTGCATCCATACCACAGCAGCTTCCCACGGCAGAGTATTTATCGTGGAAGTTATGGGACATAAAGTAGGGTGGCTGACCCTGAATGCCGGAATGGCAGGCGGTGCGGACATCATCCTGCTCCCGGAGATCCCTTATGATATCGATAAGGTGATCGAGAAGATCGAAGACAGGGACAAAAAGGGCTGCCGTTTTACCATTATCGCTGTGGCTGAGGGTGCGATTTCCAGGGAAGATGCTGCCCTGACCAAAAAAGACTACAAGAAAAAGATGGAAAAATATCCGTTCCCTTCCGTATCTTACGAAGTGGCTGCACAGATCCAGGAGAAGACCGGCAGAGAAGTACGTGTCACCGTACCCGGCCATATGCAGAGAGGCGGAAGCCCCTGCCCTTATGACAGAGTATTCGCCAGCCGTCTGGGCTCCGAGGCAGGCAAGCTGATCCTGGATAATCAGTATGGATTCATGGTAGGTTACAAGAACCGTGAGATCGTAAGGGTTCCGTTAGAGGATGTAGCGGGCAAGTTAAAGACCGTGGATCCCGATGCTACCATCGTACAGGAAGCGAAGCTGCTGGGCATCTGCTTCGGCGATTAAGACAGAAAATGAATGAGTAACTATTTTCGCCAAGCATCTGCTAATATTTGATGGCTCTGAATAGTTACAAGGAAGAGAGAAAAAACATGTCATATACAGCACTATACCGGAAATTCCGCCCGGACGCTTTTTCCGATGTCAAGGGTCAGGATCATATCGTGACGACATTGAAGAATCAGCTGCGGGCGAACCGGATCGGCCATGCGTACCTGTTTACCGGAACAAGAGGTACCGGTAAGACCACGGTGGCCAAGATTTTTGCGAAAACAGTGAACTGCGAACACCCCACAGAGGACGGCCCCTGTGGGGAATGCCGTATTTGTAAGGCAATCGCAGCAGGAGCCAGCATGAATGTCATCGAGATCGATGCGGCTTCCAACAACGGTGTGGACAATATCCGTGAGATCATCGACGAGGTATCCTATTCCCCCGCGGAGGGAAAATACAAGGTCTACATCATCGACGAGGTGCATATGCTCTCCCCCGGAGCTTTCAACGCATTGTTAAAAACGCTGGAAGAGCCGCCCTCTTATGTTATTTTTATTCTGGCGACCACAGAGGTGCACAAGATCCCCATTACGATCCTGTCCCGCTGCCAGAGATATGATTTTAAACGAATCTCCATTGATACCATCACGGATCGTATGAAGGAACTGATGGACACCGAGCAGGTACAGGTGGAGGACAGAGCTCTGCGCTACATTGCCAAGGTGGCAGACGGCTCCATGCGTGATGCCTTGAGCCTGTTGGATCAGTGTATTGCCTTCCATCTGGGCAAAGAACTGACCTACGATATGACCCTGGATGTGCTGGGGGCAGTGGATACGGAAGTGTTCAGCAGGTTGCTGCGCTTCGTCATGGACCGGAATGTGTTAGGCTGCATTGAACTGTTGGAAGAGATCGTCATGCAGGGCAGGGAGCTGGTACAGTTTGTCACGGACTTTACCTGGTATCTGCGGAATCTGATGTTGGTACAGACAGCGGATAATCTGGAGGATGTCATAGACATGTCTACGGACAATCTGGCGAATCTGAAGGAAGAAGCTTCCATGCTGTCCATGGACCAGATCATCCGCTATATTCATATTTTCTCCGAACTGTCCGGCCAGATCCGCTATGCGGCACAGAAGCGTATTCTGGTAGAGATCGCGCTGATCAAGCTGTGCAAGCCGGAGATGGAGACGGATCAGGAGGCGGTCCTGGATAGAATCCGCCAGGTGGAGGAAAAGGTCGAGAACGGTATTGTAGTCACGGCGGCCCAGATGCCTGCCGGAGCTCCCGGAGCACAGGG
>OGGA01001554.1_pt1 | contig 11961 bp, 10 predicted proteins | sample 1571041 | NCBI WGS metagenome assembly OGGA01 (sample SAMEA2582057, study PRJEB24529) | metagenome | biome: Human gut stool | place: China | collected 2011 | reverse complement strand
GGACATGGCTCAAATCAAACGACATATCGATGAAATGGTCATTGAAGGTGCTGTTCTGCTCGGGGTCGAGGGCTTCCAGCAGAGCGGCCGCCGGGTCGCCCCGGAAGTCGCCTGCCAGCTTGTCGATCTCGTCCAGAAGCATCAGGGGGTTCGAGCTCTTGGCAGAGATCATGGCGGAGATGATCTTGCCGGGCATCGCGCCGATGTAGGTGCGGCGGTGGCCGCGGATCTCGGCCTCATCCCGCACGCCGCCGAGGCTGATGCGGACATACTTGCGGTTCAGGCTCTCGGCGATGGAGCGGGCGATGCTGGTCTTGCCGACACCCGGAGGGCCGACGAGGCAGATGATCTGGCCCTTCACATCGGGGGCCAGCTTGCGGACGGCCAGCACCTCGAGGATGCGGTCCTTGACCTTCTTCAGGCCGTAGTGGTCCCGGTCCAGCACCCGCTGGGCCTTGGCGATGTCCAGATCGTCCTCGGTGAAGGTGTTCCAGGGCAGGTCGAGGCAGGTGTCCAGATAGGTGCGGATGACCGTGCCTTCCTGATTGCTGCTCTGCATTTTGGAGAGGCGGTCCACCTCTTTGAGAAGCTTCTTTTCCCGGTCCTCGTCCAGATGGAGGGCCGTGATCTTCCGGCGGTACTCCTCGGCCTCGGCGGTGGTATCGTCGTCCTCGCCCAGCTCCTCGCTGATCATATGGAGCTGCTCGTGGAGGTAGTAGTCGCGCTGGTTCTTGTCCATCGCCTCGTCTACCTTCTGGGCGATCTCCTTATCGATCTCGAGCATCCGGCGCTCCCGGTGCATCTTCTCGATGAGCAGATGCAGACGGCCCATCAGGGTGCCTTCGTCCAGAATGGCCTGCTTATCCTCGAAGCGGAACAGGAGGTTGGCCGGGATGTACTCGGACAGGAAGGCGGCGTCGGTGCTGGTGGTGATGGCAAACACCACGTCCTTGCCGATGTGGGGGTTCAGAGCCAGCAGGTCGTCAAAGCTCTTTTTGACGTTGCGGACGAGGACGTCCGCCTCAGGCAGTTCCTCGGGCTTCGCCATCTTGACCGGGGCCGGGCGGACGGTGGCCAGCAGGAAGCTGCCGTCGTCCTCCATCTCGGAGAGTCTGGCGCGGTATTTGCCTTCGACCAGGATGCGGACGAGGTCGTCCGACACCCGCATCACCTGCTTGACCTCGGCCACGACGCCGTAAGTATAGAGGTCGACGGCCTTGGGGTCCTCGACCTTCATCTCTTTCTGTGCCACGAGGAAGACGTCAGAGTTGTTGCTGACGGCCCACTCCACGGCGGCGATGCTCTTCTCGCGGCCCACCTCGAAGTGGAGCAGATTGTTGGGGAAGACCACCAGCCCGCGCAGGGCGATGGCCGGAAGGTGGAGGACGCTCCGCTCCACCTTGACCGTAACTTTTTCAGACATAGTACAAAACCTCCCAGCCGTCCCTCGGATGCGAGTCATCCATAAGGGCGGCTTTTTTGTAGGGTCATATCAAATCTATCATTTTATTATAGCGAAAAATGTTTGCAGATGCAACCGTTCAGCGCTTTTCCCGGGTGTTGTAGCCCAGTCTGCCCAGTGCGGGCAGGATGGCCCGAAGGGTCAGCGACGTGAGGGCGCCCATGACAAGGCCCAGCACCAGCATCACCGGCGCATAGTACAGCGACATGGCCGAGGACAGGATGAGCCCCGCGCCAAGCAGCTGGCCGATGTTGTGGGACAGTGCGCCGCAGACCGACAGGATGAACCATGTGGGCCGGAACGGGAGCTTGTAGTAGAGCACCCACATCACCAGCAGGGACAGCAGTCCGCCGCAGAGCGAGAGGAAGCCTGCCGTCCAGCCGGAGACGAGAAAGACGAACAGCGCCTTGAGCAGGTCGAGATAGAGCGCCTGCCGCGCCCCCATGAAAAACAGTGCATACATCACTACGATATTCGCAAGGCCCAGCTTCATGCCCGGCGCAAGGCCCGGGATGACCAGTGTGCCTTCGATGAAGGAAAGCGCCATCGCCAGCGCGAACAGCAGGCCGGAAAGTGCGATCTCGTGTGTTTTCTTCGGGTCATGGTTTCGGTTTGCCATCGGCTCTCCCCCTTTGCTGCATCGGTCATTCTTCGCCGCCGGCGGTCTGCTCGTACTGCTCCTGCTCCTCGACGGCGGCTTCCCATGCGGCAAAAAGCTCGTCCTGATGGAAGCGCAGGTCGCTGAGCTCGTCGCTCTTTTCCCGCAAAAGCTGGGGGTCGTTGTAGACTTCCGGCGAGTTGATCTCGTTTTCCAGCTCCACTTCGCGGGCGCCGCAGGCTTCCATCTCGTCCTCGCAGGCTTTGATCTTTGCGCGCAGCTCGGCCCGGCGGCGGCGCTGCTCTTTGCCGTAGCCCGCCTTGGCGGGTTCGCTGCTCTTCTCGGCCACGGGGGCGGGAGCGGCACGGCCCATCAGGGCGTCATAGCTGGGGTAGATGACCGCCTTGCCGTCCTCGAGGTAGAGGATGGGGCAGGCCAGACTGTTCATCAGGTGGCGGTCATGGGTGACGAGGAGCAGCGTGCCAGTGTAGGCCATCAGCGCCTCGGTCAGGTTCTCGCGGGTGTAGATGTCCAGATGGTTGGTAGGCTCGTCGAGGAACAGCAGGTTCGGGCGCTCCAGCACGATCTCTGCAAAGCGCAGTCGGGCCAGCTCGCCGCCGGACAGGGCCTCGCAGGGCTTGAAGACCGTCTCGCCCCGGAAGCCCAGCTTTGCCAGATGGCTGCGGACTTCCAGCTCGGTCATCCGGGGGTACTTGTTCCAGATGACGTCGATGACGCGGCCCGCGCCGATGCGGTTCTGCTGCTGGGCGAAGATGCTGGGCCGTGCGCCGGTGCCAAGGCGCACCATGCCGCCGGAGGGGCGGCGCTTGCCGTCCAGCACCTGCATCAGGGTGGATTTGCCTGCGCCGTTGGGGCCGGCGATGATGAGCCGCTGGCCGCGGCAGACCGTATAGGTGAAGGGCTCCAGCAGGGTGCGGCCGCCGATCTTGATGGTCAGGTTCTTGAGCAGCACCAGCTCATTCCACGGCTCCACGTCGTATTCGAAGCGGAACTTGAGCTGGTTGGTCTCGTCCTGAGGGGCCTCGGTGATCTCCAGCTTTTCCAGCTGCTTGCGGCGGCTCTGGGCCATCTTGGTGGTGGAGGCGCGGACCAGGTTGCGGTCGATGTAGTCCTGTAATTTTTCGGCCAGCGCCACGTCGGCGTCGTGCTGCTTCTGGCGCAGGGCGTCGGCGGCTTCCTTCTGGGGCAGATAGGCCGAGAAGTTGCCCTTATAGGTGGTCATGGTCTGGAAGGAGACTTCCCAGATCTTGGTACAGACGTTGTCGAGGAAATAGCGGTCGTGGCTGACCACCAGAACGGCACCGGAGTAGCCCTTGAGGTAGTTTTCCAGCCACTCCATGGTGGCGAAGTCCAGATGGTTGGTGGGCTCGTCCAGAATGAGGACGTCCGGCTTCTCGAGGAGGAGCTTGGCCAGACGGAGACGGGTCAGCTCACCGCCGGAGAGGACGCCCACGTTCTTGCTCCAGGTATCCTGCGCAAAGCCCATGCCGGACAGCACCTTTTTGATGTTGACGTCCATGTTGTAGCCGTCGGCGGCGTCGATGATGTTCTGCAGTTCGTCGTGCGTTTCGAGAAGGGCGGCGTCGTCGGGAGAGGCCGCCATCTTCTTTTCCAAAATCTGCATCTGGGCCATGGCGTCCAGCACAGGGGCGAAGGAAGAGCGCATCTCCCCGTAAATATCCAGCGTGACATCGAGCTTTGCGTTCTGCTCCAGATAGCCCAGCGTCACGCCGTGGGTCACGCTGAACTCGCCGTCATAGTCGGTGTAGACGCCGGTCAGGATCTTGAGCAGGGTCGTCTTGCCTGCGCCGTTCTGGCCCACGATGCCGATGCGGTCTTCTTTTTCCACGCTGGCGCTCACGTCGTGCAGGACGACTTTCTCGCCAAAGCTCTTTCCGAGTTTTTCCAAATGAATCAGCATATCGTTCTTCCGTGTTCTTTTCCAGTAGGGTGGATGGAGACATTCCCGCCGTTACAGCTGATGACGGCGGTGCTTGAGGCCGAGGTTCGCCAGCTCTTCCGGCTCCATCACCAGCGGGTAGAGCTCTTCCAGCGAGGCGATCTCGTAGGTGGGGCTCACCTTGCCCGGGTTCTCGGCGTGGCCGGGGTTGAACCAGCAGGTGTCGAGGCCCGCGTTCACGCCGCCCTGAATGTCGCTGGTGAGGCTGTCGCCCACCACCAGGACGTGCTCCCGGTTCTCCACGCCCAGAGCGCGGAGGGCGGAGTCGAAGATGCGGCGGCTGGGCTTCTCGCTGTCCAGCTTCTCGGAGACGAAGACGTCCTCAAGGTAGGCCCCGATGCCGGATTCTGCCACCCGGCGGCTCTGCACCTTCTCGAAGCCGTTGGTCACGATGGCCAGCGTCGCCACCTCGGAAAGCTCCCCGAGGACGTCCGGCACATTGGGGGTCATCAGGTCGGGGTGGGAGGAGAGGTGGTCGAGGTAGCAGCGGTTCATCTCCACGCCGTCACCGGCTGCGTCGATGGCCTTGAGGAAGCGGGTGAAGCGCTCCCCCATCAGCTTGTCGCGGCGTATCTGGCCCTTTTCCAGCTGACGCCAGAGCTCCGAGTTGATGTCCCGGTAGGTCTGCACCGTCCCGGCGTCCGGCTCGATGCCGTATTCCACCAGCGTCTCAGCCAGCGCCTTGCTCTCAGCGGCGTCAAAGTCCAGGAGCGTATTGTCTGCATCGAAGAGGATGCAATAATATTTTGCCATGTTTCTTTCCCTTCTCTATCATGTTTCGAGCCGCCTGCCGCTTTGAGCGGGCGCGGCTGCGGTCTGCGGTTTAAGAACAGCGAGAAGCCAGCCCCGCCCGGCAGAGCTGGCTTCTCGTATTTTTTATCATTCCAACGTCATTTCATAGGTTTCTTCGTCAGACTGGTCCGGCAGGTTCCCGCTGCACTTGCAGTGTGGCGTGCAGGCGCACTCTTTTGCGATGCACTTTGCCATCTGCTCCTCCGTCACGCCGTTCTCGACGTTTTCCCAATCCATGTCGTAGTAGTCCACGCTGCCGTCGGTCACATCTTCTGCGCCGGGCAGGCCGGGGACTTGCATTTCTTCACGGAACATCCGCTCGCCTCCTCTCGGCTCAGCCTATGCGGCTGCGCAGAGGAAGGTGCGGGGCGTCATTCTGCCTTGCTTTCGGCTTCCTTGCCGGCGGAGGCTTCCGGCTTGGTTTCGGCCTTGGGCTCTGCTTTGCTCTCAGCCTTGGATTCTGCTTCGCCCTCGGCCTTAGACTCAGCCTTAGACTCGGCCTTGCTTTCGGACTCCGGCTCTGCCTTGGAGCTGCCGGACGACGAACTGCTGGTGCTGTGGGAAGAGCTGCCCGAACTTGCAGACGAAGAGGATGTACTGCCGGAAGAACCGGCATGGGACGAGGACGAACTGCTGGTGGAGCCGGACTCGCTGGTCACACCGCTGCCGATGGTGATGGTCAGGGTGTTGCTGCTCACCTTGCAGTCGTTGTAGGTGACGACGGCGTGGATCTTATAAGAAGCGTTGACCATGGAGCTGTCCACCACCACAGTGATGCTGGACTTGCCGGCGGCCTGCGTGACCTCCTGACCGTTGGCGTACCAGCGCAGGTTCTCGGTCTTGGCGTACTTGCCGCTCAAGGCAGCCTTGAAGGTGTAGGAGCTGCCCACAGCGCCCTTGCCCTCGCTGGTGATGTGGACGGAGGCCGTGCCGAAGACTGCCGTGACGTCCAGATTCTGCTTGAAGTCGGTGTCGGTGCGGGTCTTGCTGGTGAGGCCGTCGCTCCACTTGACGAAGACGTGGCCCTCCGCCGGGACAGCGGTCACAGTGATGGATTTGTCGGGGTCGGTGACGGTGTAGGTCACAGAGCTGTTGCCGGTGTCATTGCCGACGCTCAGGGTGCCGCCGCCGTTCTTGTCCACACGGTAGCGGGCCTCGAACTTTTTGTTCTCGCTGGTGCTCTCGCTGGAAGAGCTCTCCGAGCTGCTGGCGCTCTCGGCCTGACTCTCGCTGGAGCTGACAGCCTCCGAGCTGGGAGCGGCCACGGCGGAGCTGGGGTTGGAGACATACTCCATGGTGCGGGTGGGGATGTTGTTGGTGTCGGGGCGGCGGTCCTCGGTCTGCAGGGCGTGGGTGCGGAGATAGTTCAGCACTGCCTTGAGGCCGGCGCTCTTGAGGTGGATGTCGCCGCTGGTGTAGTAGTCCGCGATGCCGTAGCCGTCGCTGCCCTTGAGGGCTTCGGCGGAGTTGAGGAAGCGGACGCCCAGCTGCTCGCACAGATCCAGAAGGGCCATGTTGAAGTCGTCGATCTTGGCCTGGTCCATGTGGGGGTAGTTGGAGTGGTCAGCCGGGACCGGCGGCACCGTGTTGACGATGATGTCGGTGTAGGGATAGCTCTGCTGGATGGCCTGGATGAGGGCCGTGTAGTGGGCGATGAAGTCCGAGACTTCCATCCCGGTGTCGTTGGTGCCGAAGGTCATGACCACACGGCGGGGCTTCATCATGGCCACCGCCTGAGGGATGGTGTAGTGGTTGGAATCCTTCTTAAAGGTAACGATGCCCTCGTTGAGCGCGACCTGGGTGCCGATGCCCTCTTTGGCGCAGAACTGCTGCAGGGAGATGAGGCCGTTGTTATAGAGGCGGACGGTGTTGGAATCGCCCAGAAAAAGGGTGTCGTTCAGATAGTCCGTGCCGGCGTCGGCGGTCTCCGTCAGCAGGGCGGTGGAGGCGTTGTCGATCTGGTAGTGGCCCGACAGGTCTTCGCCGGGGGCAGCGGGTCCCTCTGCAGGCTCCGAGACAGAGGGGGCAGGCTCCTCCTTTTTGAGGAGGGTGGTGGTGATGCCGAAGGTCAGCAGCACCGCCAGCACGCAGAGGATGCAGACCAGAACGGCCCGATGCTGCATGGGAGTCATGGTTTCGTTTTGTTGTTGTTTTCGACTCATAGATTCAGTCCCTCTCGTTTCAGGAATGGGAAAGCTCGTCCGCCGGGCGGAGAGCCCAGTCCGTCAGCTCTTTGCAGTCAGCGGCCATAAAGACCGGCGCAAAGGGGGCGACCTCTTCCCTGCCGCCGTAGCCGTAGAGCACAGCGGCGGCGTCCAGGCCGCAGTTCACAGCGCCCTGCATATCGTCCCGGCGGTCGCCCACCATCAGCACCCGCTTGCCCTGCATAACGGGCTGGGCGAGGACGTGGCGGATGACGTCGGTCTTGTTGTCGCGGCTCTCATCCATGGACGCGCCGCCCACGAAGGAGAAGTAAGGCGCAAGGCCCTGCTCTTCGAGGATGGGCCTCACAACGTCGGTGGGCTTGCAGGTGGCCGTGCAGAGGGTCAGGCCAGCAGCCTTGAGACGGCCCAGCATCTCCACCACGCCGGGGTAGACATCGCCCTCGTGGCAGCCCTTGGCGGCGTAGCTCACGCGGTAGCGCTTCGTGGCCTCCTCGATTTTTGCAGGGTCGGAGAAATGCTCGCCGAAGCTCTTGCGGAGGGGCGGGCCGATGTAGCGGCCAAGGTCGCTCCGGGCGACGTCAACGCCCATGGAGCTGAAAACTTCTTCCAGTGTATTGAGAATGCCGGGGGCGGAATCGATGAGCGTACCGTCCACGTCAAACAGGATCGCATCGTAGTGCAGCAAGGTCAGGTTCCCCTTTCTCTTTGGATAAACACTATATAGTATAGCACAGATTTCGATATTCAGCAATTCCAACAAAACACTTTTCCGACTTTTATACATATTTTTAGGCAGTCCCGCCCCAGAAAGCAAAAACCGCCCACCCATTGCGGGCGGGCAGTCGCATTTTGACATCAGCTCTCGGTGGTGGTGCAGTTCCCCGTCGAGGGGTAGTAGAGGTTGTTGGCGATGAATTCCAGCTTCTCTTTCAGAACCAGCTCAAGGTTCGCCACGGCGTGGACCATGTTGGTGGCGGAGTCGTTGACTTCCAGCAGCTTGCACAGGTCCAGCTCCTCCATGCTGAGGGCGGCTTTCATCTTCTGGCTCTCGGCGCAGAGGATGTGGCTCAGGGCCGACTCCTGCAGAGCGATGCTCTCCATCAGGTCGACGACGGCCTGGTCGAGGGAAACTCTCGGCAGCGCGGGGCAGCCGCAGGAAACGCAGGGGGTGCAGTTGGTGGTATCAGCCATAAGAAGGACCTTCCTTTCTATAATAGGAATCGGGCGCAGTCCATCCTATGTGCCTCGCCGCCCGGATGTCACTCCGGCTTTGCGCTCTTCTGTACCTTCTCGATGGTGTCGCGGTAGCCGCCGGAGCCGTACTGGATGCAGCGGTTGATGCGGCTGATGGTGGCGGTGCTGATCTCCACCGCCTTTACAATCTGGTCGTAGGTGCTGCCGCCGAGCAGGAGTTTGGCCGCTTCCAGACGCTGGGCCATATCGGAGATCTCCTTGACCGTGCAGAGGTCTTCGAAGAAGTTGTAGCACTCCTCCCGCGTCTCAAGACTCAGGATCGCGTCAAACAGTGCGTCGGTGGTGGGGTTTCTTCTGGGGTTCTTGTCCGCCATAGCTGCCTCCTTTAGGGCAAAGTGCCGCGGGGTGCGGCAGGGGTCTTTCTGTTACCCTGTTACTTTAGCACTTGAAAGTGTAAAAGTCAAGTATCCGGTCTTTCTTTCCGGGGGTTTAGCAGATTTCACCTGTGGTGGTGTTCAGTTTTATTCATCTCACATCTGAACAAAAATCGCCTAAATTTTCTTAGTTTCTCCCCCGCAAAAATGGCACAGTCTCCTAACTTGCCCAAAATATATTGACAAGTTATGAAATCAGGACTAAAGTATACACAATCATTCGGCAAATGCAATGAACAGGACATGACTTTTCGCATTCCCTGCGCTCAGAGAGCCGCCATTCCGGTGCAAGACGGCAGCACAGTGCGATCGGCCCTCACCTGCGAGCAGCCTGTGCGAACCCGCTTGCGGCAGTAGTGCATGGCCGTTCAGCCCACGTTACAGGGCGGCGTATCGGCGGCAGGAACGCCTGTACGCGCAAGCGGCTGCTCCCGAACGCAGCAAACGAAGTGGTACCGCGGAGAACGACCGGTGCAGATGCACCGTTTGGCCTTCGTCTTCGAGGAAGATGGGATGCATCTTTGTGTCTCTATCTTTCATGAGGACGGAGGCTTTTTTCACCCCTCCGGGCCGTTTCGCCTGCCCTGCTTTTGGGCACAGCCGCTCTGTCTGGCACATTGCCGGTTGCCGGTGTGAAAGAAAGGAAAGAGGTATAAAGAAATGAATACGCTGGTCATCGTTTTGATCGCAGCCGTGTGTCTGTTCGGCGCTTATACGCTGTACGGCCGCTGGCTGGCCAACAAGTGGGGCATCGACCCCACCGCCAAGACCCCCGCAGTCGTCCACGAGGATGGCCGTGACTATGTTCCCACCAACGGCTGGACCGTGTTCGCACACCAGTTCAGCTCCATCGCCGGTGCAGGCCCTGTCACCGGTGCCATCCAGGCTGCTGCTTTTGGCTGGCTGCCTGTCCTGCTGTGGGTGCTGCTGGGCGGCATCTTCTTCGGCGCTGTCACCGACTTCGGCGCTCTGTACGCTTCCGTCAAGAACGACGGCAAGAGCATGGGTATGCTGATCGAGAAGTACATCGGCAAGACCGGCCGCAAGCTGTTCCTGCTGTTCTGCTGGCTGTTCTGCGGCATCGTCATTGCAGCGTTTGCTGACATGGTGGCCGGTACCTTCAACGCCTTCGGCGCCGACGGTGCTCTGGCGGAGGCTGCTCAGACCAACGGCGCTGCCGGTATGGTCTCCATCATGTTCATGGTCTTCGCTGTCGTCTTCGGCCTCATCCAGAAGAAGTTCAACTTCTCCGGCTGGAAAGAGAGCGTCATCAGCATCGTCTTCATCGTGCTTTCCTTCGTCATCGGCGCGAACCTGCCCCTCATTCTGGGCAAGGCTGCATGGAGCTACATCACCTTCGTCTACATCTTCTTTGCCGCAGTTCTGCCCATGTGGCTGCTGAAGCAGCCCCGTGACCACATGACCACCTTCATGTTCGTGGCCATGATCATCGGCGCTGTGGTCGGCCTGCTGGTCGCTCATCCCACCATGAACCTGCCCGTCTTCACCGGCTTCACCAACGAGAAGCTGGGTACCATGTTCCCCATCCTGTTCGTCACCGTGGCCTGCGGTGCTGTCTCCGGCTTCCACGGCCTCGTTTCTTCCGGCACTTCCTCCAAGACCGTCGAGAACGAGAAGGATATGCTGAAGGTCGGCTATGGCGCCATGATCCTCGAGAGCCTGCTGGCTGTTCTGGCCCTCTGCGTCGCCGGTGCTGCTGCCGCTGCTGACGGCACCCCCGCCGCCGGCACTCCCTTCCAGATCTTCAGCCGCGGCGTTGCCGGTTTCTTTGAGATGTTCGGCGTCCCCGCTTATGCCGCTACCGTCTTTATGACCATGTGCGTTTCCGCACTGGCTCTGACCAGTCTGGATGCCGTGGCCCGTATCGGCCGCATGAGCTTCCAGGAGCTGTTCAGCGTGGACGACATGGAGCACGCTGAGGGCTGGCGCAAGCTGCTCTGCAACGTCTACTTCTCCACCTTCCTCACTCTGGTGTTCGGCTTCATCCTGACCAAGATCGGCTACGCCAACATCTGGCCCCTGTTCGGTTCTGCAAACCAGCTGCTGAGCGCTCTGGTCCTGTCTACCCTGTGCGTCTTCCTGAAGGTCACCGGCCGCAGCAACAAGATGCTCTTCCCCCCGCTGATCATCATGCTCTGCGTCACCTTCACCGCTCTGGTGCAGCGTCTCATGGCTATGGTCAAGGCCATCAGCAATGCCGCTTCTGTCACCATCCCTGCCGGTGAGACCACTTGGGGCGCTGTGTTCATCGCCAACGGCCTGCAGCTCATCCTGGCTGTCCTGCTGATCGTTCTGGGCCTGAACATCGTGTTCCACTCCTTCTCCGCCTACAAGAAGGCAGAGCACAACAGCGAGGCCAAGGTCTGATCCATTGACCGCTGCTGACTGAATAAGCAAAACGCCGCTGACGGTTCGAAAGCCGTCGGCGGCGTTTTTGTTCTGTTCCGGTTACAGCATCTTCACCATGATGATCTCATCCCGGGAGGTGCCGTCCTTCAGCTTAAAGGCCCGGGGCTGGATGCCATAGCGCTCAAAGCCGAACTTTTCATAGAGATGGATGGCGCGGCTGTTATCGCTGTACACCCCCAGCTCCAACTGCTCGAAGCCGTTGGCCCGGGTCTGGTCGATGGCGAGCTGCATCAGATAACTGCCCAGACCGCAGCCCCAATACTCCTTTCGCACAGAGATGCCCATTACGGCACGATGGCGGTATTTGATATGCGGTCGCACCTGTGCAACGCCAAACTCCCCCACCAGCTTTTCTCCGGCAAAAGCGCCCACCTCAAAGTTCACAGGGCTTTCCACGCAGCCTTCAAGCTGATTCCGCATCGCTTCCAGATTCGCGCCTTCCTCCGGGTAGCGGGCCATAAAATAGGTCTCGCTGTAGGTCGTATAGCGGAATGCATTCAATGCCTCAGCATCATCAGCGCATAAACTGCGCACCGTCAGCACTTCCCCGTTGGGCAGGGTGAATGTTCTGGGTTCGATCTTCATGTTTCCCCTCTCCCCTTTCTGTCATTCGTTCTATGATAGCACAACTTCCGGGCAAACGCAAACAAAAAGAGCTGTGACACCCTGTTACAGGTATCACAGCTCCTAAATTCATCCAGTCAGACTGAATTACTTCACCATGCTTGCGACTTCAGCAGCGAAGTCGTCAGAACGCTTCTCCAGGCCCTCGCCCTTGACGAAGTGGGTGAACTTGATGACCTTGATGTCGCCGCCCAGATCCTTTGCGACCTTGGCAGTGTACTGACCGACGGTCAGGTCGCCGTCCTTGACGAACTCCTGATCGACCAGGCAGTTCTCCTTGA
>OGGA01001550.1_pt1 | contig 11985 bp, 10 predicted proteins | sample 1571041 | NCBI WGS metagenome assembly OGGA01 (sample SAMEA2582057, study PRJEB24529) | metagenome | biome: Human gut stool | place: China | collected 2011 | reverse complement strand
ACCAATCATACCCGTTGGCACTGATTGGCGGTGCTACGGGTATGATTGGTGACCCTTCCGGAAAGTCTGCCGAACGCAATCTGCTTACGGAAGAGACGTTGCAGCGCAACCTGGCCGGTATGAAGGCCCAGCTCTCCAAGTTCCTGGATTTTGATTCGGATGCCCCCAACCGTGCCGAGTTGGTGAACAACTACGATTGGATGAAGAACTTCACTTTCCTCGATTTTGCCCGTGAAGTGGGTAAGCACATCACCGTAAACTATATGATGGCGAAAGATTCTGTAAAGAAGCGTCTGAACGGTGAGGCACGTGACGGTCTTTCCTTCACGGAATTCACCTACCAGCTGTTGCAGGGGTACGACTTCCTTCATCTGTATGAAACCAAAGGCTGCAAGCTCCAGATGGGTGGCAGCGACCAGTGGGGTAACATCACCACCGGTGCCGAACTGATTCGCCGTACGAACGGTGGGGAGGTATTTGCACTGACCAGCCCGCTGATTACGAAGGCCGACGGTGGCAAGTTCGGCAAGACAGAGTCCGGAAACATCTGGCTCGACCCGCGCTACACTTCTCCATATAAGTTCTACCAGTTCTGGCTGAACGTGAGCGACGAGGATGCCAAACGCTACATAAAGATATTCACTGCACTGTCCAAGGAAGAGATTGACGCTCTGACGGCCGAGCACGACGCTGCTCCCCACTTGCGCGTCCTTCAGAAGTGTCTGGCGAAGGAAGTGACTATCATGGTTCACTCCGAAGAGGACTATAATGCCGCCGTGGATGCATCCAACATCTTGTTTGGCAATGCAACTTCGGATGCACTGAAGAAGTTGGACGAAGATACGCTGCTGGCTGTGTTCGAGGGTGTTCCCCAGTTTGAAATATCCCGTGATGCACTGGCTGCCGGTGTGAAGGCGGTGGATTTGTTCGTGGATAATGCTGCTGTATTCGCTTCCAAGGGCGAGATGCGTAAGCTGGTGCAAGGCGGTGGCGTTTCTCTGAATAAGGAGAAACTGGCTGCTTTCGACCAGGTGATTACGACAGCCGACCTGCTGGACGAAAAATACCTGCTGGTACAGCGCGGCAAGAAGAATTACTATCTGATTATCGCCAAATAACGGTAGCCTAAAGAGAAGTAATTAAGGAAATGATGCTTCGGCAGTAAAAATAGCCCCGAAATATTTGGATATTTCGGGGCTTCCTTTTATCTTTGCACCGCTTTTTAACAGAAAGCCCTATGTTTGGACTATGGTGTAATGGTAGCACAACAGGTTTTGGTTCTGTTTGTCCAGGTTCGAATCCTGGTAGTCCAACTACGATACAGCTAATTGCAGCTAAAAACCCACTAAAATCGCAAGTTTTAGTGGGTTTTTTTGTTATTCTTTCCCCCTCTTGTTGGCACTATAGGTATAGATTTTTTCTTTTTACGAATCTTTGAACGATATTGCTATATAATTGACACAAATTTATACGGTTTCTCCATTTTCTTTTGTTACATTTGCATCGTGTACGCAAACGATGTGTATTTGATGGCTGAAGTTATAACCTATTAAATGTAGTGCAATCATGAAAACGAACTATGAAATTCGCTATGCTGAGCATCCCGATGATGTGAAAAGCTACGATACGAAAAGCATTCGCTGCGATTTCCTTATAGGGAAGGCATTCTCCCAAAATAAAGTTTCCATTGAGTATAAACTACTTGCAAATCGTACATAAATAGAATATCACTTATTTAAACTTAATAATTTAACGTTATGAATCCGTATTTGAATTTTTCTTTGGAAGGTAAAGTAGCCCTTGTTACAGGTGCTTCTTATGGTATCGGTTTTGCTATCGCTTCAGCTTTTGCAGAGCAAGGAGCAACTATCTGTTTCAACGATATCAACCAGGAGTTGGTAGACAAAGGCTTGGCTGCCTATACTGAAAAGGGTATCAAGGCACGCGGTTATGTATGTGATGTGACAGACGAACCTGCTGTTCAGGCCATGGTAGCCCAGATTGAAAAGGAAGTAGGCTCTGTTGATATCCTCGTAAACAATGCCGGCATCATCCGCCGTGTTCCTATGCACGAGATGGAGGCTGCTGACTTCCGTCGTGTAATCGATATCGACCTCAATGCTCCGTTCATCGTATCAAAGGCTGTTCTGCCTGCCATGATGAAGAAGGGCCACGGTAAAATTATCAATATCTGCTCTATGATGTCCGAACTGGGTCGTGAGACTGTGTCGGCCTATGCCGCTGCCAAGGGTGGCTTGAAGATGCTGACTCGCAACATCTGCTCTGAATATGGTGAATATAACATCCAATGTAACGGTATCGGTCCGGGTTACATCGCTACCCCGCAGACTGCTCCGCTGCGTGAAAAGCAGGCCGACGGTAGCCGTCACCCGTTCGACTCGTTCATCTGCGCCAAGACTCCGGCAGGCCGCTGGCTGGCTCCGGAAGAACTTACCGGTCCGGCAGTGTTCCTGGCATCGGAAGCCTCTAATGCGGTAAACGGTCACATCCTCTATGTAGACGGAGGTATCTTGGCTTATATCGGAAAGCAACCGAAATAAATTTAAGGATAATTGAGAAGGTGATAAAGTGGCAGGATAATGTCACTTGTCACCTTTTTCTTTTGGGCGCGGATTACGCGGATTTCGCGGAAAGGATAAGGAAAATCCGTATAATCCGCGAAATCCGCGCCTAAAAGAAAGTTATACAACTGATTAGGAAAAAGCAATGATTATATGAGAAACTTTCTTTTATTATGTATGGCGGCCCTCTGCTGTCTTGCTTGCAACGATAGCAAGATAGTGACTGTTACGGTAACCAATCCGTTAGCGATGGACCGTTCCGATGAGATGGTAGAGGTGTCCATGACCGAAATCTCAAACCTTCTGAATCTGGCAGACACCGCACAGATTGTGGTTCTGAATGTCGAAGGGGAGCAGGTGCCTTACCAAGTGACCTACGATGACAAATTAATCTTCCCTGCTACGGTAGCCGCCAATGCATCGGCTGCATATACCGTCCAGGCCGGTGCTCCCGTCGATGTGGAGGTAAGGGCTTGTGGGCGGCAGTATCCCGAACGTCTGGACGACATGGCCTGGGAGAACGACTTGGTAGGCTTCCGTGCCTACGGTCCTGCATTGCAGGCAAGGGGTGAACGCGGTTTCGGCTACGACTTGTTCACGAAGCGAGGCACTGCTGCACCGGTACTGGAAGACATGTATGCCAAGGAACTGGATGCAGACTCCTGGAAGCAGGTTAATGAATTGCGCAAGACAGACCCGAAGGCAGCCGATGAGCTGGTACGCACATTCTCCTATCATATAGACCACGGTTATGGCATGGACTGCTATGCAGTAGGCCCAACATTGGGAGCCGGAGTGTCTGCATTGATGGTGAATGATACCATTATCTATCCGTGGTGCTACAAGACGCAGGAGGTGCTGGACAACGGTCCGTTGCGCTTCACCGTGAAGCTGGAGTTCAATCCGTTGGCTGTGAAAGGGGATACTGCGGTGGTGGAAACGCGTCTGATTACGCTGGATGCCGGTTCTCATCTGAACCGTACTGCCGTTTCGTATAGCAATCTAAAGGAATCTTTGCCCATTGTTACCGGTATTGTGCTGCACGAACCGGACGGTGCTGTGGTGGCTGATGCCGCCGGTGGTTATATGACGTATGTAGACCCCACTACCGGACCGGATAATGGCAAGATATTTATGGGGGCCGCTTTCCCTGCCGTTGTGAAGGAAGCCAAAACCGTGCTTTTCCCCATAGAGGAGAAGAAGATGCGTAACAATGCGGACGGTCATGTACTGGTTGTCAGCGACTATGAGCCGGGCGCTGACTACGTGTATTACTGGGGCTTTGCCTGGGACCGCGCAGACATCAAGACTGCTGAAGCCTGGAACCGATACATGGCTGATTTTGCACAGAAGGTGCGCAATCCGATGACGGTGAGTATCCGCTAAGTTGATTTTCTTCCTTTTCAGACGGAGAAGCTTGAGAAGCTGGAGGCTTGTAACTGTCCGGGCGAATGACAAGTGTTCTCAGAATAAGCTCTTCCCCTTGTAGACAAGTTCTGCAACGTTTTTGGCCTCCAGTTTTTCCATCAGGCGCTTCCGGTAAGTCTGTATTGTATTGATGCTGAGAAATAGTAATTGGGATATTTCAGAAGTGCTCAGTCCTTGCGAGAGATAGGCGAGCACTTCTTTTTCACGTCTCGACAATTCGGGAAGTGCATATGGTAGGGTGTTTTGTTTTTCCTTGTCCAGTTCGCTGAAAACATTGCTGAAGTATCTGGTTCCGTTTTTCAGTGTACTGATGGCGTCTCTCAATTCGCTGGTGCTGGCATTTTTTGAAACAGCTCCGTTGATGTTTAGGGTGGATAATTTGGCTATGATCCAAGGTTCTTCATGCATGGTATAGATTAAAATGCCGCATTCGGGTATCTGGCTGTGAAGGTGGGATATGAGTTGGAATCCATTCATATCCGGTAGTTCAAGGTCAATGATGCAAAGGTCGAATCTCTCTTTGAGGGTCAGTTGTTCCACGTCTTTTGCACAAGTGGCTCCTTTGCACGTCACTCCTTCGAGTTGCGAGGCCAATGCGATGATGCCTTCAGCAACAATCGGGTGGTCATCTATTACCAGTATTCTGTATGTTTCTTTGTTTGGTTTCATTCGTTTATGTTAAGCAGTAGGGTGAAAACGTTGTTTTCTGTTGACGAGCATACATTGGCGGTAGCGTTGATGGCTCTGATACGGTCGTTTACGGTGCGCAATCCTATGCCGTCATTGTTGTTTGTTGCTGTTTGTTGCTTGTTTGCATTCTTACCGTTGTCTGTAATTTGCAGGGTATATTTATTTTCATTGTCGGCACGGAGACTGATGACTATATGACTGGCTGAGGCATGTTTCACGATGTTCATGGTGAGCTCTTGTACGATGCGGTACAGCTCATAAGCGGTTTCATTGGGAAGATGGCGTGATGCGTTGTTCTCCGTTGGATGATAGCTGACCTCTATGCCGGTGTTCTCGGTCAGTTTGGCAGCATAACGGTCGAGTATCTGGTCTAGACTGAGATGCTCGAATTCGGGAGGCATCAGTTCGTGTGAGATATTCCGCACGTTGTTTCTCAGTTTGCTGACGAGTGAGGCCAGTTCCTGCTCATTCCCTTTGCCGGCAGAAGTTTCTATCTTCATTTGCAGCCCCAGCAGGTCGTTGGCTATGCCGTCATGCAGTTCCTTGGCAAAATATTTGCATTCCTCTTCCAACCCTTCAATGTAACGGCGTGCCGAGTTCAGTTCGTTTTCTTGCTTTAGCAGTTCAATCTTCTTTTCGGCTATTCGTTTCTTGTGGCGGAGCGTCAACAAAGTAATGAGAGCAAGGCCGGACAGAAGGGCTACAGCAAGAGGCTTTTAGCAGGAAGGCTTGGTGTTCCAGTTGTTCTTGTTGCAGGTGGGCTATCTCCAATTCCTTTTCTTGTGTGTGATATTTCACGTTGAATTCTGCCATTTGTTGCGTCAGATTGTGCTGTGCCAGCGTATCAGTCCACATGCGGGCACTATCCATATAGGTATAGGCCAGTTTGGGGTTTCCCAAGGCATCGTAGCATCGTGCCATTTGTGTAAGTAGTGTTTTGGGCTCGGTACCGGTTTTCCGGTTACGCAGCCAGTGGAAGTCCTTCAAGGCGCGGGCATAGTTTTTGCGGTTTGTTTCGGTGGCTGCCCTCGATTGTATGAATCCTATGGCAGCGATGGAGTTGGATGGTACCCGTTGTAGTAGTTTGTTCCCCAATTTCAAGTAGTGGTCTATGGAATCGGGTTGTTCTTTTCGTTCAAAGAGTCTCAGCATGCCGGGCAGGCAGCGTATCTTCCATAGGTCTTCGTTTCCCTCTCCGTGGCAGGCAATGTTCCAGGCTTTACGGTTGGATTTTTCAGCATCATCCAGCTTGTTCAGCTCAGCCTTTATGGTTGCCCTGATTTGCCAGGTGGTGAAAGCTACGAATGGGTCTTCGGTTCTGGCGGCATGTTCGGTGGCCATGTCGGTATACTTTTCAGCTTCGTCCAGCTGCCTGATATTGAAGTATAGGATGGACACATTGTTGCAGATGTGGGCTATCCAGCTTTCGTCTCCGTATTGCAAGGCAGTGTCCAGTGCTTTATTGTAATAGTAGAGTGTAGAGTCATTCATTTGGTGCTGACGGTAGAGGAGGCCCAAATCGTTGTATACGCTGATGTGCTTTTCCAAATCATCTATCTGCGGCAGGTAGGGGAGCACATTTTTTTTCATGGCAAAGGCTTCTTCTGTCTTTCCCACATAGATCAGTAGTGTGGCTTGTTCGTTCAGCAAGATGGGATACATGAAGGAGTGCTTTACGTTCCGGGTGGCAAAGGCGCTGTCGAAGCTACGTTGCGCTTCATCGTAGTGTCCTTCTTCCATGAGATTGGCTGCCCGGTTGTAGAAGTGTGCCAACAGAGTGTCTGTTGGTATTTCTCCGGCGTGAAGCAGGATAGTGGTTAAAGAAAAGAGGAGTGATAATAGCTTAGTATGGCGTACCCTCATATCGGTATATTTTAGTGGAATTCAATCTGTGCTTAGTTGTTGCAAATATACGTCTTATTCATTTTGCTTTTTATCGGAGATGCTGAATTTTTTCTGTATGTAGCTGAAAAATCACCTTTTTCAGTGACAAGGAGTGAAAGGAAAAGTTTATTACTTTGCAAAAAATATTAAGCTTTGTCTGGGAATGATAAATGGCCAAAAGTATCTGTCCGGGTTTGAATGGCAGAGTCTTGTTGTCGTGAGATACGGACGGCATTCCTTATACTTTTGTTATTATGGATTTTCCTTAGAGGGATGGGGATAAAACAAGATTTGTAACTTATGAAAATGTTTAAAATGATGGCTGCCTCCATGTTGGGTGTGGCGTTGTGCTTGGGATTCACTGCTTGCAGTGACGATGACGAAAATGAGAATGGTGAGGGTGGCGAAAACACCGCCACTGTGGTCAATCCTTCGCAAGTGTTTACGGGAGGGCTTCCGAAGTCGGTTTCGGGCATGGCGATTTCTCACAATGAAGAAGGGCTGGTGACGAACATTACAACTGAGGATGGGGATAAAGCCGTCTTTGAGTACTTTCCCGCTACTACAAAGGCAGATGTTGCAAAGGACCGAGCAAGAATCACCGTGACGGATGAAGAGGGCGATGTTACAGAACTGAACTTGCAGCTCAACAGCGATGGTTATGTGGAATTTTGCAACTCAATAGACCACGCTGGTACTCCCGATGCCGATGAGTTTACTTGGGAGATGGAATACGACACTGAAGGCCATCTGGTTGTAATGAAACGCTCTGAAAGCGATGGTGAAATAACGAACATCACCTATAAGGATGGAGATGTGGTGAAGACTTCCACACGTTATGTAGCTAGTGGGGATCTCAATGGTGACGGAATTATCGACAGCAATGACGAGTGGGAGTATAGTGCTGCCATAGACTATACGACGGATAATATAACAGCTCCTATCGAGAATAAGGGCTGCCTGATGTTGTTTGATGAAATACTGGATGTGGATATGGACGAGATGATATATGCCTATTATGGAGGCATGCTTGGTAAGGCTACGAAACATCTGCCGCTTGTAGGGCATTATACATACAATGGCGAGGACTCTGTGTCCGATATGTATTTTACATGGACATTGAATTCCGACAGTTATCCTACGGAACTGGTTGTAAAAGACCAGTGGGATGAATACAGATGTACATTTACTTGGTAATTATAAAACATCTGTTTATTCTTGTGGAACAGGACATGAGCCTATAAAATGTAAGGGGTTGCCTTTTGCCGAGACAACCCCTTCTTATTTTATGTGGAATTTATTGTGACAGCAGATGTTGGTAACTTTCTGCTGTTTCAAGTTTATAATACTTTGAATTCATATCCCTCTTCCTTCAGGAAGTCAATGGCGCGCGGCAATGCGTACTGCAGGTTTCCGTTGCACCAGGATTTCAAGGAATCGTGGAAGGTGATGATGGAGCCGTTGCGGGCGTAGCGCATCACGTTGGCAAGCACTTGCGGACCGCGCAGCTTCTTGCTGTAGTCGCGGGTCACGAGGTCCCACATCACAATCTTGTAGGTTCGTTTCAGCGTGAGATACTGGTTGGCGAACATATGGCCGTGGGGAGGGCGGAACAAGAGAGGGTAGAGAACCTTCTCCACATTGCAATTGATGTCCCCACCCATTTCCATGAAAATCTTCGCCTGTTCGGTATTTCCCAGATAATTCTTGGCCGTGTATTCAAATCCACGGATATGGTTGAAGGTGTGGTTACCGATGCGGTGCCCACGCTCAACGACCATCCGGAATTCGTCCGGATGCTTCCGTATGTTGTCACCTACCATGAAGAAGGTGGCTTTGATGTTGTGCTTATCCAGCAGGTCGAGCACCCAGGGAGTTACTTCGGGGATAGGGCCATCGTCGAAAGTCAGATAAACGGCTTTTTCATTGGGGTCCATCCTCCAGACTGCACCGGGATATAGTTTGCGAAAAAACTCAGGAGGTTGTTCTATAAACACGTGATTAATGATTAATTAGGGATTAAGGATTAAGGATTAGGGGTTAATGATTAAGGATTAGGGGTTAATGATTAAGGATTAGGGGTTAATGATTAGTTATTAATGATTAGTGATGAACTGCACAGGCTAATCCCTAATCCTTTAATCCTTAATCCCTAATCCTTATTCTCACTCCTTCATTCTGTCCACATACATATTATACAGTTCTTCCACCTTCGGCTCGTAGATTTCGGCGAGCTTGGAGTTGTACTTCTTCATGGCCTTCACCTCGGCATCGAGTACAGCCCAGTGGTATTCAAATTCACGGGTAGAAATCATGAAGCGGTTGTCGTCCAGGCTCAGATACCAGGTCAGGTACTCTACAGCCTTGTCAGCAAGGGCTTTCATCATCTCGTCCGCCTTGGCGGTTTCGCCCAGTTGGTAGTAGGCTTCCGCCATCTGTACGGCACCGTTCTGCCAGTCGTAAGGCACGTTGTAGGCGGGAATCATCTTTTCGGCATAGTCCAGGGCGGCTTTTGCCTTGTCTTTCTTGCCCTCACGCATCAGCTGCTGCACGAGTTGGGAGAAGATGCGACGGTGAGAGTGACACATGCGCATGGCGTTCTCGTCGATATAGATGCCCGGCTTGTCGATGCCACCGAACTTGAACTTGTTCATCAGGTTGTCGTACATCTTTTCGGAGTCTATTGTCACGCCCGTCTTACTGGTGTCGAACGGAGTGAAACGATAGGCAAGACCTTCCTGAACGAAGTGGTTTTCCATATTCAGCTGGTTCTCCCTGCCTACGCTGACAGCGATATAGATGGGGCGTTCCCAGTTGGCCTCGCTCAGCATTTCGAGCATCATCAACTCGCTCTTGTAGAGGGCGCGTTTGCCTTTCAGCGAAATGTGCATGTAGTCGGGGATTGAATCGCCCGGTATCATCATGCCGCTGCGGCGCACGGCTTCCTTGTCTACCTTGATGACGATGCTGTCGGTAGGAATCACCTTCAAGTCCTGATTCTTGTTGCGCACCCAGTTCTTGAGGATATTCTTTAGCTCATACGGGTTGTCACCGAATTCTTTCTTTACATTGACCAGTGCTTCGGGATTACCGTCCAGTGCCTGCTTCTCGGCTTCGGCATAGAGCTGGTCGATGCTTTTCTTGTACTCAGGCTGGATGGGGACGTATTCGTTGGTGCCTTCTACGTACTCCATTCGGTCCCACGTGATGGGGAGAGAAGGACTGTCGTAGGCGGGGCGCTTCATCTGGTCGATGTACCAATCGGTCTGCAGGTACGAGAGGTTGCAGGTACGGGCGTCGGTACGGAAACCTTCGGTCTCCTGGTTGTACCAGAGGGGGAAGGTATCGTTGTCACCGTTGGTATAGATAATCGGGTTGCCGCTTTCTTGCAGGGACATCAGGTAGTTCTGGCCGAAGTCGCGTGCCATGTAGCGGTCGCTGCGGTCGTGGTCGTCCCAAGTCTGGCTTGCCATCTGCACGGGGACAAAGAGGCAGGCTACGGAAACGATGGCGGCAGCAGGCAGTTCCTTCATCTTGGCGTAGTCTTGAAGCAGACGGACGAGTCCTGCCACACCCATACCAATCCAGATGGCGAAGGCGTAGAACGAACCGGCGTAGGCATAGTCACGTTCGCGCGGTTGGCTCGGAGTCTGGTTCAGGTAGAGCACGATGGCAATACCGGTCATGAAGAAGAGGAAGAAGACCACCCAGAATTGCTGGATGCCTTTCTGTCCACGGTAGGCTTGCCATAGCAGGCCGATGATACCCAGCAGCAGGGGCAGGCAGTAGAATACGTTGTGTCCCTTGTTGATGTCCCACTTATAATATTTGAATTTAATCTTCTTGTTCTCATTGATAGCCGTATGAATGTCATCCACGTTATAGTAAACAGATTCATTCATCGTCTTAACTCGATCATTAATGTAGACCTGACGCTGAAGCTGCTTAGCCTGATGCTCGCTAACAAAACTCTTAATCTTACCAATCAACTCACGAGACTTTGACTGTGTAATGAACTTCGAAGATTGAATTGCATCAATAAGAAGCTTTACCTCTGCCAATTCAAACTTACGAGAACCAACATGATAATACGTCTCTCGACCAATTTGTTCTTTGATTATTTCAATGCCAAACTTATCAGTCATATCCTGAAAGTCAGCGTAGATACTCTTACGTTCTGCAGTGACTTCATACTTCTCTAACTCTTCCATAATCTGAGGCATAGTAATTGCATGCTCATCATCAGTTTTCTCCTGCATGATCTGCATTAAGTAAGAAAATTTGAACTTTTGATTAGTACCTCGTGCCACAGAAAACACCTCCCTAGATTTTCTTCTATACTCAATTATCGGCATGTTTAAGCCAAAAGTCTATCTCAAAATAATAATTAAATGATTTTTATCGTACATCTCCCTCGCTCACAATACATGACTCCCAATACACAACTTACGACTAGACAAAGAAAAATGTGCTGAATATACTTGGCTTATAATTTGATTCGGAGGTATTAAATATGACTGGTACTGATAAGATATGCGAACTACTTAATGATTACTTTCAGAAGTGTAAATCCGAAGGCAAAGAGTATGTAATACTCAGAGCTTCAGACATTGAAGACATGTTTGACATTGCTAGAACAATCTACAGAGATCCAAACAAAAACAGATATCCTGCAATATGCTCCACCATGAAAAGACTAATGAATGACAAAGATGATATCGTGTTTGCTACTCCTAGTGAGCAAAGTCTCGACTCTGAACATCTACTGTTTTCAGCCTGCCAGCGGATATGGTGCATGTATATTGATTCGGGAGCATCCCAATATCCGAGAAATCCGAGAACAGCGTGGCATTTACCAAGATGACCTTGCCGCTGCTATCGGATTCAGCACCAAAACTGTCGGCAGGATAGAACGTGGGGACAGCACCCCATCTGCCGAGTTATGCTACGGATTTCTAAATACTTTAATTTATTGGTGGAAGATGTCTTCCATGTAGAAGATTGAGCTGGGTGGCATCTACCCAGCTCTTTTTATGTTTGAATCGTCAACCTTCAATTCGATTATGTTTTCATCTCCAAACACATTTTTTCATCCAATGCAATGTTATATTAAATGAAAAATCATTTGATATCATAACAAAAGTTATATTATTCTCTTCTTATATGTGCATATAATCCCAACTATAATGATAGTTATGTAATAAAGAATAGTACGAGCATTTTTAATTTTATCAGCTATCATAATTCTGTATGCCTCCTTCTTCCATGAGATTACAGCAAACGTAGTAGTAATGTCTATCAAAAGGCTTTTACATAGCTTAATTGCGGTCTATTTAGCTTGTTTCCTGACTACTCAGGAAAAATATTTCTACCCTCGCCCCACCTGTATTTTCAGAATTTG
>OGGA01001546.1_pt1 | contig 12003 bp, 13 predicted proteins | sample 1571041 | NCBI WGS metagenome assembly OGGA01 (sample SAMEA2582057, study PRJEB24529) | metagenome | biome: Human gut stool | place: China | collected 2011 | reverse complement strand
GTATGGACGGAATGCCAGAACATCTGCATAAGAACAACTTTGTTTGGGAAAGTGGTATAAGATTGGGGATAAACCTCTCTAAAAAGAAGAACAAGATAGTTGAAACTCCATCAGTTCCACAAAAGGAGGTTCTACAACAGGAACCAACTTCTTCGGAGAATGTCAATCAGAAAGAAACTGTGGATAAGGCAGAAACAAAAGTTGCTGAACAAGACATAAAAGAATCTGCAAAGGTGACTTTCCCTGTCATATATTTCACCTTCAATAGTATCGACATCCAACAAAATGAAGAGACTAAATTGAATGCTATTCTCAAAACATTGAAAGAGAATCCGAACATGAAGGTGACGGTAACAGGTTGGTGTGACACAAAAGGCAGCGTGGCTGTCAATAAACGTATATCTCGCCAGCGTGCAGAAGCTGTAAAAACTTGGCTTGCGAAGAATGGCATAGAGGCTAATCGCATTACTGCAATAGGAAATGGTAGCGACGGCACCCAAGATGCGGATAAAGCTCGCCGAGTAGAGACAACAGATAATCATCAGTAACCCATAAAACAAGATAGAAAATGAAAGCAAAAAGAAGATTTAATATTTGGTTATGGGTGCTGTTATGCGTCCCATGCCTATTGGCAAGTTGCGACCATGATGTTCATGGTGGTGAGGATGATGGCGGCTTGTCAGTATCGCTCACTTGGGCGGATGAAGCCGACCAAGGTACTGAAGTGAAGGATGTGAAGCTCTGGATATTCAATGCCGATGACGGTTCCTTAGTTGAGGAAAAAAATTATGGCAGTGCGCAGGAGGTGGCAAGCCAACGCTTCGCTCTTCCTGTAGGGCATTATCAGATTCTGGCTGCCACTAACCTTATGGAACCATTTTTTATCGGTGAGGCTACAAGGGCAACCCTCAACATGAACCAACTCATGTTTGGATTGTCCAATCCAAGTGCCTCTCCCGACCATGCCTATTATGGTGTCACGGACATCGTTATTGACAAATCAAATGTCAACTACATAACAAAAAATGAAATGCGACATATACTTGCAGAATTGACCATCTTCATTAAAGGAGTTCCAGACAATTTTGCAATGATAGGCAAGGTTCTGAATGTGGCAACTGGACTCCTTCCCCTGCAAAAGAATGAGGATGGAACATTTGGGACGGCAAGCTATACCAAGGAAGAGTGTGATATACCTTTGAGAATCGCAGTGCCTGGCGAAACTTTAAAAACGGAAACATTACGCTTGATGCCGACAGCCAATGGTTTTCATACCACCAAGTTGTTTATCCAACTGATTTCTCCTGGGGGAGTAGTTAGCAACTACGACATCGAAGCACCCGTCATGAAATCTGGCGGCAAGTACAAGATAAACTTGGAATTTGAGGAGATGAAACCTTACATGTATCTTACGAGCACGAAGATAGATGATTGGACTGAGGAATGGATATACCGTGGTGAGATTCTGAATCCTGAAGATTAAGCGACCCTCTCATTTAAGCAAGAATCAAAACAAGAATATAAACATAAAATAGTAAAAGACAATGAAAAAGAAGACTTATCTCTTTGCCCTGATGGCAATGGTCTTGACATTGGGAAGTTGTTCTGACAACGAGAATGGTATCGGAGGCGAGACCTCCAAGTATATCACCGTTTCTACCAGTATCGGCAATATGACACGTGTTGCCACAGATGAGAAGGGTGGACAAACCTTTGAAGAGGGTGATGAAATCAGTGTATATGCCTGGACTGGCGATGCAACCATTGCTCCGGATGCAAGCGAGCGTGTGGTGAACAACGCTATCAACAAGTTGACTAACGGTTCATGGATATCCACTCCACAGATGCTTTGGAAGAACAACCGTGAGAAGCATTATTTCATCGGTGTCTATCCTACAGCAGCAATATCCGACCTTTCTGCCGGAGAATATACATTCGATGTGAACAAGCAAACAGAAAGCGACCTCTTGGTGGCAGTCAACAAAGATGGCTTATCCTATAATGTCGATGAACAGCAACCTGTTCCTCTCACCTTTACCCACGTGATGGCAAAACTTGTGGTGAACCTTACCTATAAGAACCAGTGGGGTGGCATACCAACTGTAGAGAAAGTGGTTGTGGGCAATGCGGCAAAAGAGGCAACCATCAATTATCTGACAAAGGTTGTTACTCCTTCCACTACAGCAAAGGAAGATTTCTCGCTTCCTGAGATTACAGAAAACACCAAGTATGTTTCTGTCATTATTCCACAGGAAGAAGTCACGCAACTCACCATTGTCATCGGTGGCAAGAATTTCGTTTATGATAACGGCACACCTTTCAAGTTAGAGAGCGGTAAGATTACTACAGTCAATCTGGAAGTGGGACGTGACGAGATAAAACTCGGAGATGTTAAAATTACTAATTGGGAGAATGGCAGCACATTCAGTGGCGAGGCTCTCAACTAACATAGTACAACAATTAAATACATATACAGAATGAAAGCAATTAAATTATTCACAATGGCAGCTTTGGCAACGGCAGTTTTTGCCAGCTGCTCCAACGATGAGGATTTGGCACAGAGCAGTTATCCTGCGGATAATGTGGTACGAGTTACAACAAACGTAGAGGACATAACTACACGTGCATTTCACACCACAAATTCTCTTGATGAATTCGCTTTTTGCATTGGCAATGCTAATAATATCAAGTATTCCTATAACAACATCATGATGACAAAAGAGGGAACTAATTGGAATCCTTCTGTTCAGATGCTTTGGCAGAACTCAACTCAGCCTGTCGATATAATGGCTTATGCCCCATTCGACTCAAATGGAAATACGGAAACAATGATTAAAGTAAAAGAATATCCAGTTTCTGTTGGTACGCAACAGATGGCGGGTACTTACGAGTCTGACTTCCTTGTATATAAGAAAACGGGGTTTGTGCCAGAAAAGGATTTGACAAATGGTGCAGTTGACATCACTTTTACTCATGCCCTCAGTTTGCTGAACATAAAAATTGAGTTCGGCACTGATTTTAATACCACGACTCCTTTGGCAGCTAATCCGATAAATAATATAAATATCGGAGGAAGCATCAATAAGGGTTTTGCAGATTTGTCAGCAGATCCTATCACTGTGGCAGTAGATGCAACCTGTGCTCCTGTCTTGATAGAACCTGAGCCTGGGGAATTCACAGCAGCAGCCAACAATGATGCCCATGCAATTGCAAATTATTCAGCTATCCTTATACCGCAAACTATTACTGAAGGATTTAGGGTAGAGTTTGAAATAGACGGCAAGATTTATGTGTGGAGAGCTCCTGAAAATGTGATTGCGAGATTGGAAGCAGGTAAAAAACATCTCCTGACCCTTACTGTAGGTAAGGATTTCGTAAAAGCTGGCAGCATGAAGGCAAGTCCTTGGGTAGAAGGGACTGGTGCAACTTTAGAAACAGAATAAGAAACAGAATAAGTAACAGAATAAAAAGCGAAGAATATGAAAATTTCAAAATATTTAGGAACATTTGCATTACTCGCAATGCTTGCTGCTTGCTCTACAGAAGATGAGCAGGTTCGCTTTGCAGGAGATGAGGTAAAAGTAAATGCAACCATTGGTGGCGAGAGCGTTTTTACCAGAAGTAATCCCATTGGCAGTACAGAAGAACAGAGTGAATTTCAAGATTTTGACCAAATTGGAATTAGCGTGAATGGTGGTGCCGCTCATAAGTATGAAATGAAAAATGGAGTTTGGGGAGTAGCCGAATCCGAAGTTCCAATTAAATGGGAATCCGAAGCTACAGATTTCAAGGCGTTTTATCCGTATTCTTATAATAATGTCAGCAATAGTTTTGACAACGGACAAATCTGTACAGAACAGAACATAAAGGAAGGATTAGCTCTTTCTGACTACATGATAGCATTGAAGCAATATCAAAACATACCAGAAGACCGTCAGCTCGATTTGGAATTCAAGCGCCAGACGGCACGTGTTGTTATCGATATAGAAAATTCGACTTTCATGAATGAGTTTGACCAACCATCTGTAGCTGGGATAAATATATATTCTCAATTACAGCTACCGGCAACTCAAGGCGCAGATGTTTCTGCTATAAAAGCATATAAGGTGGATGACGCTAACCCAAAGAGTTCTTGGGTGGCTCTGGTTGCTCCAAATGCAGAAGACGCGAACAAAGATTTTATATGCATAAGTGTACAGGAAAACGGTACTGGAACGCCTAAAGCATACTCTATTAAAGGCATTCCAAATCTTGAAAGCGGTATGAGCTATACCTATAAATTAAAGATTGGTAAGGATAAAGCCATAATAGATAATGTTACAGTGACAGATTGGAAAGAAGGAACGGCAATACCTGGTGGCGAGGCTTCTTTGGTAACGGAAGAGAGTGTAAGAGAATCGGTCGCTAAGCAATTGGAAAACGGCAATGATGTGGAGTTAACTTTACCTTCCAATGCGTCGTTAGGTCTTTTTGAGGCCATAAAGACTGCCTTAAAAGATAAAGGTGTTTCAAAAAGTTCTGTCGATATTACCTTAAAAGGTGTTATGAGAATTCCTCAAAACGCTTTTGGTAATTTACCAGAAGGCGTTGCTCCATGGTTTAACGTAGTTCGCTTGCCAGACGCTACCATTATTGAAGATGAAGCTTTTCAAGGCAGTACATTGACGGAAATATATGCTCCAAAAGTCGAAGAGATTAAATATTGGGCTTTCTACCTATGCACTAAACTTAGACATGTAGATATGCAAAAGGCATCAAGGATAGGAAGCAGGGCATTTGAAGGATGTTACGACTTAAATAGGGTCCGTTTCGGTGCACTTAGTTCAGTTGGAGTAGCATATGATGACGGTACAGGAGGTATATTTGATAATTGTAACATCGAATTTGTTGACCTGACATTGTCTTCACGACAATCTATGATGGAGCTTCGTAATACAGAGGAAGTAACGTATGAATGGGTTCCAGCTGGAGGAAGCTATTGGGGCACAGAAGACTACGATAACAAACAGTTTCTTGGCTATACATTTAACAAAATCATTTGTGCAGACGATTAATAAACTCCTAAGTTGGGCAGGAGTATAAGGTGCCCAGCAAACATATTCACCCGCACCTCACGGGAAACGACAAGGGTCTATATGCCACGATGATAGGTGGGCGTATAGACCCTTCATCGTGTCTTGATACCTGTTGGGTGGATAATATGGCAGTGTGGTGGTTTCGTGCTACCTGTTTTCATGGTTTGAAGTACCTTTGCGTCAATCGTGAGGTGCTCAAACAAAATTTTATTATGAGAACAGAAATGAAAGCATCAAGCGAGTGTTTGTATCCAACCGATGTATTCTTGATTAGTTGTGGCATGGGATGCAAGCGAATTACCGTCAGTGACATTGCTTATATTGAGGCAATGAAGGACAACTGTATTATCCACATGGTTGATGGCAAGCGTTACACTCAGTCTTGTCCTATGGGTGACATTGAGCCAGAGTTGAACCCGGACATGTTCAAGCGCATTCACCGTTCTTTCATCGTTAACATTAGCTACATCGACATGTACTATTATGGACATGTCGTTTTGGAGAATGGTATGGAAGTACACATTGGAGACAAGTATCGTGAGGAATTGAAATCCTCATTTCACTTTTGGGGTTCGAGAAACCGAAACAAGTAAGATTTTTATGGAATAATAGGCAGAAATAGCCTATTCGATGGACGCAAAGCCCGTCTGGTGGAAATAGTTGCATCAGTCGGGCTTTCGCTATATCTTTGCACCATCAACGTTGAGAGGCGGGTCCTGAAAAGCCTAATAGTAAACGAGTAAGGAAAAACATATAAAAATATGGATTTAAGAAAATTATTGTCTATCCTGCATGGAGAATGGATGGATTTAGAAGATTCTACTTTCCTTGATTTAATTCAGAAAGCCCCAGATAGTGAGGTCTCTCGTTTTTATCGAGGTGATGACAGAACTCCAGAAGTAATTAAAGAAAAAGGTTTTGTTCCTTTTGAAAACGCAAAAGAAGAAGATAAAATTCATTTTCTTAATGCAATCTGTAAGTTAAAGAAAAACGAGCTTTTGGACTTTGTTGGCTGGAACCAAGTTCGTGACCATAGGGAAATGGCAGAAACAGGTCGTTATTTTGTATCAACAAGTTTGACCGATTGTCAAAAAGGGCACTATGCGTACATCATTGATGGTCTCCAAATGTCTTTTTATGATATTAAAAAGTTACCAGCTGGTATGTTTAGCTTAGGCATCGCCATCTTGAATGAGTCGGAATCTATCAGAGCTATAAAGCTCAATGATAACGAGGTGCTATTTTTGGATGCTATTCCTCCTAAATTTATAAAACATATTTAAATTATGGCAATTGACACAACTCCTTCGCAGGTAGCAACCAATGCGTTGCAGGCGATTCCCTTCGGTAGTATTATCGGAGGTCCGTTGAAAGCATGTATCGAAGCGCAAGCTATGGCTGCGCAGACATCATGGCAGTTTATTCAAGAAGTAGGATTGAACACTGACCCAAATACTGGTCAGAAAGAAGCAGTAAATGTTTCTTTTCAGTTCATGCAGAACGGTCACATGGTTCAGTTGAATGTTCCACTGTTGACGATTGTACCTATCCCGTACATCGCCATCCACGACATTGACATCAATTTCAAGGCGAACATTTCCGCATCCTCTTCAAGTGTTAGTGAGCAGTCAAGTAGCTCGGCTCTTGATGTTGGCGCTGAGGCAAGTATTGGTGCAAAGTGGGGACCTTTCCACATGGACGCCAAGATGAAGGCTAACTATTCATCAAAGAAAGACTCAAAGGCTACACAAGAATCTAAGTATAGCGTAGAGTACACGATGGATGTGGCTGTCAAGGCTGGTCAAGATAGTATGCCAGCAGGTCTTGCCAAGGTTCTTGAACTTCTTGGTAATACACTTGACGTTTCTGACCCTGATGGAACTTTGGAGGTTAGTGCTCGTGAGCTTACCCTCACTGATGGTAAGGCTACCCTTATCGCTACCTACAAGAACAGCAAGGGCATCTTCGAGCCTGAATCTATCAAGATTGACGGCGTGACAGGTAAGGTAAGCGACGATAGCGTGGTCTTTGAACTCAAAGAGGCTAAGACCTACACTGTTGTTGCAGGTAAGAAGAAGGTTTCGGTTGATGTGCAGAACATAAAGCCTGACACAAAAACAGACACAACCAAACCATAATCTAATGTAAATTAAAGGAATCTTATGGCTCAATTAAGTACTATAATCAGTTCAATACTCCGTGATATGATAGTGGCACAACATGAGGCAAATATGTATGCCATGTCATTGGAGGATGTTTACAAGCAAAATGGACGCTTGGAACAGTTCGCCCTTCCGACAGTTGCTGTTGGTGAGGTGGAGCTTGACTTGCGCTATGGTGTGAAAAGTGACTCTGCCCAAACAGAGCAATACGAAATCAACTATCCTCTGTTGCGCAAGGTTGCCAAACAAATAAGTGTTGATTTTGCCAAGGCAATCATCAAAAGCACCCTACCTGTGTTGCAATCTCTCTTTCCTGAAGATGGAACGGATAGTGGTACTAAGGTGTTGGCAAATTTTGCCATAGATGATAATTTGAAAAGAAAATATAGTGCTTTTTTGAGCCGTAAGATTCTGAAAGCTATGCAGCTGAACTTCACTTCTCTCATCAAGGATGATGGAAGTGTCAACGAAAGTGTTCTATTTGACTGTATTCTTTCTGTATGTGATGAAAATTTGCTTGGACATGAAGACCTGCAAGTACTATTCAACAGACCTGATGGGGAAAATACCCGTAAAGATATACGAGATAACTTGGAGAACTTCTTGAAAAATATGATGCCATCATTATTGAAAGACATCAACTTGAAGCGCAAGCGAATCATACCATCTGTAGATGTAACATTGAACTCTGAGGAATTGGCAAACTTGCCAGAGGAATGCATCCATACCTTGCATTTCCACGTTTCGCCAAATAACATCAAACTATATTCTGAGGAATAAAATATTGTAGAACCATAAAATAGAAAGATTATGCCTACAGGAAAAGATATAAAACGAACAAGTAGCCAAGTGATGGAGTTGAAAGACCTTATTTCTGGTCCGTTGGCTGCTACCATTGATGCAGACTCCATAGCGACCAGACGTTATTTGAGTTATCTGATGGAATTGGCTTTCGAGTCATACGACAAGGAAACAGGCAAGGTTGGTGAACTGCGTATGCTTGAGTTCAACTATCAAAGCCACGATGTAGATGGTACACATCAACAGCAGGTAAAGATACCATTGCTGACGTTGGTTCCCCTGCCATTACTTCAAGTAAAAGAAGCTGATTTCGATTTTGACATTCAGATAGTTGATGCCCTAAGTGCAGATACAGATGCCACATTTTCATTAAAGAATGGTGCAATACCTCAGGAGAAAACAGCAGAGGGTGTCAAACTGAGAGTCTCAATGGCTTCCGCAAAAGCCGAAGGCTCACGCAAGAGCAGTTCACAACAGTCGCTTACTGCCAACATGAAAGTGAAGGTAAGGATGGAACAAGCTGATATGCCTGGAGGTTTAGCCAACCTTCTGCATCTTACTACCAACAATTTACAGATGGAAGCGGTAGAAGAAGGAAAGGAGGCAAACCATGATGAATAATAAGCAAGCACAACAAGTGCCAGGTATGGCTTGCCCTCAATGTGGCAAGTTTATTCCGACCACCATCACCGAATTGCTGACTTCTGGATATCTACGTTGTCCTTACTGCCTATTGAAGCTAAACATAGACAGGCACAAGTCGGCTACGGCTCTGAAAGCTCTCGCCAAGGTGGAGGCTGCACAGAAACGAGTGGAAAGTACAAGTAAGTTTAACCGGTAAACTCTATATAATAATGTGGTTGAGAAGAATATGGACAAGAATAAGAGACACGGTCGTTAAAAAGTTTGGCGTATGGGTGGATAAGGAATGTCCACTCATTGAGGATAAGGACGATTTGGATGGTGAAAAGGCTATCAAGGAAGTCGTGGATAAATCCTTGTTGGAAGAATCCATTATATCGTCTTTGGAAAAGGCTAAGAAGGAAAGGGTTGTCAAGGTGAAGAAAAGGCAAGGGCGCAATATTTGGGAAGTCAGACCTGCCACCTTTGTGGATGCCTACCTATTCCTCATAAACCTGTCGTGCATGAAACGTGAATGGTTGCAGAGACATATCAAGGCAGACAAGACAACGTTCAGCATGGAACTTGCCGATGGCTATGTCCTTGAACTGACTGAAGGTTGGAAGCGCATGAACGCAGAAGCCCTGCTACGCATCAGCAAAGACAGGAAATATACGATGAAGGTGTATTTCTATAAGGAGAATACGGCATGAAGAAGAAAGCCGTGTTTTACAATAGGTCAAAATGACAATAACATTTAAAAATTAGAATTTATGCAAACATTAAAAAGAGGTGCATCTGGTACGGATGTTGAGTTGCTTCAGCGATTGCTCTGTAAAAGAGGCTATCATGTTGGAGCAGATGGTATATTCGGTAATGATACAGAATTGGCTGTTCGTAAATTTCAAAAAGACTACGGATTGGTATCTGACGGAATAGTTGGTCAACGCACATGGGATATGTTGCAAAGTGACAGTGCCCAGTCTTTGGCTTCCTTGCGTCTCACAGAATCGGATTTCAAACACGCAGCAGAGCTGCTTGGGGTGGAAGTTGCAGCAATTAAGGCTGTGCTTGAAGTAGAAACAGGCAACAAGGGCGGTTTCCTTGCAGTAGGCAAACCTACAATTCTATTTGAGGGACACATTTTCTGGAGTCAGTTGAAGAATAGAGGCATTGATCCTGCCAAACATCAGAAAGGCAATGAAGACATCCTCTATCCCAAATGGACGAAGACCCATTATCAAGGTGGCTTGAAGGAATATGACCGTTTGGAGCGTGCAAGAGCTATCCATCGTGAAGCTGCCGATTCATCTGCAAGTTGGGGATTGGCTCAGATTATGGGATTCAACTATCAAGTGAGCGGCTGTAAATCCGTCAGCGAGTTTGTGGAGATGATGACGGAAAGCGAGGGCAAGCAGCTGGAACTGTTTGTTCGGTTTATCAAAGGTAACCGATGGGATGGCTATCTTCGTAATCTTGACTGGAAAGAGTTTGCCCGACATTATAATGGCTCTGGGTATGCCCAGAATCAGTATGACAAACGATTGGAAAAAGCCTATGCAAAATACAAATAGGAACACATCAGAACCTCCCACTATATAGAAAAATCTGCTATATAATGGGAGGTTGAATTGCATTATACACCTCTAAATTACTAATAGTTCCGTTGTCTAACGATTGCCAAAATTACTTTTAATCTCTTTAGACTCTCGCAATAGGCGATTGGCAATGCTGTCTTTATAAGCTGCTATTTCTATCATTTCATAATGGTGACGGACAGAATCCTCATAAGCAGTAACACGATTTCTCACATTTTCAACAACTTCTTTATTTGGGCATACAGAAAAGTTCTTTTCGATGTATCGAACATTGGGGTCATCGGATGGAAGCACCATCTTCAAAGCCCGATACTTCAAATCTGCCTCCTCCCAATCTTGATGCGCTCGCCATTGGGTGAGATTGCCCCAAATGGAGAGAACAAGAGATAGAGCCAAGCCACCAATGAAAAGAAGAACATACTTTGAAGTTGGCTCGAAGCGATGAGTCACAACTTTCTTCAGAGGTGTATTACCCATTGCGTGAAGTTTGTCCTGCACATTTTTTGATGTGGCATTCAGCTCTTGTTTCACCTGATTAATAGCATCAAACAAGAGTTTGCTTCGCTGTTCTCCGTTACTTGCTTCTTTCTTGGTAAGGTCGGTAAAGATACAGATAGCCTCTCTTAATCTTGCCAATTTGTCAATAGACTCCCCTTCTTTTACAGCCATAGCAAGGATTGCTTTTTCAAGCTTGTTTATATTAACACTTACAGAGACTGGAGTGCTTTCCGCCTCTGTATTCTTTGGTGAGTCAGAAAGTTCATCGACTTTCTGCTCCAATCTCTCAACTGTGCCGTAGATGGCTTCCAATAGTTCTTCTTTCATATTTCTTTTGTTGTTTGAATGGTTTGTAACTTGCATCAAAGGCTGAAGCCTCTTCTGCGTTTCTTCTTTTTCTTCTTGGATGATTCATCCTCTGGGAATTGCTCAAAGGTCTGAGCATTGGCTGGAGCAAAAAGTCCAATGGAAGAAATACCGCCCCAAGGATCCTGACTGCTCTCCGACATGAATGGCATCTGCTCATTCTTATGACAGCCCTGCTCATATTGCTGAGCAGATTTGGCTCTTGCTGATAAAAGGTTCTCCGTTCCCTCAAATCTCGCATTCAGTTTGCCAAAGCTATAGTCTCGGCTAATCTGTGTACCCTTGAAACTATATCCGTCCTTGCAGAATCGGATGCCTTGCACCTTGGTTCGCTCCTTGTCCTTATAGACTAACTCCAAGAGAACACCTCGCTTTGCAAGTTCATTCTTGAACTTCTGCCAACTATCAGCGCCTTTCAAGGCATCCTTGACGGCATTGTGAATCTCGTATTTGGCACGCTCAGCATTGCGTAACTTACAAGTATTAGTATTGCTCTTGTCCGTTCCGCAGGTCAGTCCATACTTGGATTTTAGAGCCTTGGTCACCTGCTCATTACGCCTGTAATCATTCCTGTCTGATATGAGTTTGCCCTCATTATTAATGCGGTTATATACGATATGACAATGTGGATTGTCCGTATTGTGATGCCTTACGATGATGAATTGGGTATCGGTGATGCCCATCATCTGCATGTATTCAAGGGCTATCTTAGCCATGAACTCATCCGTCAAACGTGGCTTGTCCTCGGGCTTGAAGCTCAAAGCTATGTGCCCCACAGGCTTCTTAATCCTTGGATTTAGCTGCCTTTGTAGCTCGAAACTTTGCGCTATCTCGGCATTCGTGCCGAGTAACACACCATCCGAGGCGATGATTTTCGCCTCG
>OGGA01001533.1_pt1 | contig 12095 bp, 7 predicted proteins | sample 1571041 | NCBI WGS metagenome assembly OGGA01 (sample SAMEA2582057, study PRJEB24529) | metagenome | biome: Human gut stool | place: China | collected 2011 | reverse complement strand
AGAACGGTGATGGGCATATCTGGGTCGATGGCGCGCATCTCCTGCAAGATGGCCTCCAGGATGGCATCGTCCCCGGCGTTGCCCCGGCCGTAGGCACCGCAGATCACCACCCCGTCCCGGTCCCGTTTGGGGCGGTTGTGGCGGCGGATGATCTCTTCATAGATATGGAGCTGGGTGTCCACGGTGCTTTGGATGGAGAACTTAGCGGAGGCTTTTTCATAGAGCTTCTCGCCCATCTCCCGACGCAGAGCGTCCCCGTTGCCCAGCGCGGCCAGATAGCGCCCTAACGTCTGCCAGTCGCCGGGGGTAAAGAGGTATCCGTTTACATCCTGATCGATGAGATAGGGGATGCCGCCCACGGCGGTGGCCACCGTGGCCAGATGGAACCGGGCACCCTCCGTCAGGGCGTAGGGGAAGGTCTCGGAGAGGGAGGTCAGGGCGTTGACATCCAGCGCGGAATAGAAGCGGTCCATACCGCCGCTGATCCAGCCGGCGAAGGTGACCTCCTTTTCCACGCCCAGTTCCTTTGCCAGATCCTCCAGCTTCTGCCGCTCCTCGCCGTCCCCGGCGATGACCAGCCGCAGCCGGGGGCAGGACTTGTGTCCCTCCGCAAAGCCCCGGATCAGGGTGGACATATCCTTGACGGGGTTCAGACGGGCGGCAATGCCCACCACCACGCTGTTTTCCTCCACGTCGGCCCCCAGTCCCCGGAGATAGGCCAGCCGGTCCCCCTGAGACGGCGCAGGGGTGAAGTCGATGCCGTTGTAGATGGCGTAGAACCGGTCGGGGGGAAAGCCCCGGTCGATGAGCAGGTCCACCATGGCGTCGGACACACCGATGCGGTAGTCCAGATGCCGGAGCGCCCAGGCATTGATGGCCCCGAAGGTGAGCCGGGCGAAGGGGCGGCCCATGTAGTCCAGCTTGTAGTCACTGTGGACGGTGGACACCACCGGCAGGCCCGTGGGCTTTCGCAGCAGCGCCCCGATCATATTGGCCCGGCTGCCGTGGCAGTGGATCAGCTGATACCCTCCCTCCCGGATATAGTCCGCCAGCTCCCGCCGCAGATGGGGAATGTTGTTCCCGCCGCAGATCATGGTGGGGATCCCCATGGCCCGGGCCTCCTCGGCAAAGGGGCCGTCCCGGAAGCAGACCAGCTGGGCGGTGATGGTTTTGTTCAGATTTTGCAGCAGACTCAGCACATGGGTCTTGGCCCCGCCGGAATCGCCGCCGCTGATGAGATGGATGACCTTCATAAAAGCGCCTCCAAAAAAATCCTTGTGAAATAGCGGAAAATATTATACAATAGAGAACGCGAAATGTCTACCAAGGAAAAATCGGGCCAAGCCCGTTACGGAGGAAATCATGGAACAGAAAGCAAAACGCATCGGAAAGCTGAATATCATCGACCTCATCGCCATTGTGCTGATCGTGGCGGTGCTGGCACTGGCGGCCTGGAAATTCATCGGAAAAAACGGGGACAGCATCAGCTATGACCGGCCCCAGACAAAAGTCATCTATCAGGTGAAGGTGGAGGGCGTGGCCCCGGAACTGTATGAAAACTGTCAGGCCCATCTGCCGTCTCCGCTGATGGCCTCCGGTGCGCTGGTGGGCGGCCAGATCGAGGCCGTGGAGAAGGAGACCTATCAGGTGCTGGATGCCAATGGAAACTGGGTCACGGACCCGGACCATGTGACGTTGATCTTCACCGTGACCACCACCACCCCTACCGCCGAGGTCATGACCACCAAAGTGGGCGATCAGGAGGTCCGCATCGGCAAGACCGATTATATCCTCAAGAGCGAGTATATCGAATTTTCTGACGGTACCATTACCAATGTCATCTGGGGCGACTGACGGCCCTTTCCGAAGGGCACACGGCTTCCAGTCCGTGTGTCTTTTTGTTCGACAAGTCATTTACCCAACGGAAATATAAATCAAAAGGAGAATTTCAGCTATGTATTGCACGAAGAAAATCACATCTGATCTGATCTGGCTGGGCGGCTCGGACCGCCGGCTGGCCCTGTTTGAAAATGTATATCCCATCCCCCGGGGCGTCTCCTACAACGCCTATCTGATCCAGGATGAAAAGACGGCCCTGCTGGATACGGTGGATCAGGCCATCGCGGAGCGGTTCTTTGAGAATCTGGAACACGCCCTGCAGGGCAAGCCTCTGAATTATGTGATCGTCAACCACATGGAGCCGGATCACGCCGCCACGCTGGGAACGGTCCTGAGCCGCTACCCGGAGGCCACCGTCATCGGCAACGCCAAGACCCTGCCCATGATCAAGCAGTTCTTCCCCATGGAGGTGGAGGGCCGCTTCCAGGCGGTGAAGGAGGGGGATACCCTGTCTCTGGGCCGCCACGAGCTGACCTTTGTCATGGCCCCGCTGGTCCACTGGCCGGAGGTCATGATGACCTATGATACCACGGAGAAGGCCCTGTTCAGCGCCGACGCCTTCGGCACTTTCGGCGCTATGGACGGCAACATCTTCGCCGACGAGGTGAATTTCGAGCAGGAGTGGCTGGACGACGCCCGCCGGTATTACACCAACATCGTGGGCAAATACGGCACGCCGGTGCAGAACGTGCTGAAAAAGGCGGCGGGACTGGATATTCAGTACCTCTGCCCCCTCCACGGTCCCATCTGGCGGGAGAACATCGGCTGGTTCCTTGAGAAGTACAAGCGCTGGAGCACCTACACGCCGGAGGCGTGGACAGCCGCTATTTTCTGCGGCTCCATCTACGGCCACACGGAAAACGCCTGCGAGATCCTGGCCTCCCGTCTGGCGGAAAATGGCGTGCGGCACGTGCGGATCTTCGACGTGTCCCACACCGACGTATCCGAGCAGGTCAGCGCCGCGTTCCAGTGCAGCCATCTGGTGTTTGCCAGCGCCACCTACAACGGCGGCATCTCCGGAAATCTTTATCCCGAACGGTCCCCGTCTGGGTAATAAGGTGATTGAAGCCAAGCATGTGGCAAAGGCGTTCGGTGACAAACTGTTGTTCGATGACCTCAACTTCATGCTTCCACCCAACGGTATCGTGGGTATCATCGGCCCTAACGGTGCCGGTAAGACTACGCTTTTCCGTCTTATCATGGGACTGGAAAAGGCAGACAAAGGCGAATTCGAGGTGGGGGAGACCGTAAAGGTTGCCTACGTGGACCAGCAGCACAAGGATATCGACCCCAACAAGAGCGTATATCAGGTCATTTCCGGCGGAAACGATCTGATTCGCATGGGAGGGCGCGACATTAATGCACGCGCCTATCTGTCCCGTTTTAACTTCTCCGGTGCCGACCAGGAAAAGCTCTGTGGGGTGCTTTCCGGTGGTGAACGCAACCGCTTGCATCTGGCGCTCTGCCTGAAGGAGGAAGGTAATGTGCTGTTGCTGGACGAGCCCACCAATGACATCGACGTGAATACGCTCCGTGCCCTCGAAGAAGGTTTGGAGGACTTTGCCGGATGTGCTGTGGTCATCAGTCACGACCGTTGGTTCCTTGACCGTATCTGTACGCATATCCTCGCTTTCGAAGGAGACTCCAATGTGTTCTTCTTTGAAGGTTCTTATTCAGAATATGAGGAAAATAAACAGAAACGTCTTGGGAAAGAAGAACCCACCCGTGTACGTTATAGAAAGCTCATGAATGATTGATTTCGGTGCGAATTTGAAAGTATATTCTTTTACTTGTTGACAATACGAAAGCCCTGCTGTAGAATGCAGGGCTTTTTTTGTTTAAAAATATCTCAAAAAAGCCTTTCTACCTTCAAAAAATGTAACATAAATATAACATTAATCTCGTTTTTATTAGTTATATTTGCGACTTAAAACATAAATTAATGTTTAATTAACACTATCTATTAACAAAAAACAGAATTATGAGAAAACATCTAATTCAATTCCTGTTGGTTGCAGTGTTGTCGGTATTTAGCGCCGCTGCATTTGCTCAGACTACAGTGAGAGGTCAGCTTGTTGATTCAGAAACAGGTGAACCGTTAGTGGGTGCCGCCGTCATGGTGGAAGGTACTACACAAGGATCGGTGACCGACATTGATGGGTATTTCAAGCAAAGCGTTGCTTCGAATGCGACATTACTATTCAAGTACGTGGGTTATAAAGACCAGAAGAAGAAGATCACGCAGAAGGGCGCTTCTGTGGATTTGGGTGCTATCCCAATGGAACCGGATGCTGTGATGCTGAAGGACGTAGTGATTACATCGTCTATTGCTGTGGCACGCAAGACTCCGGTTGCTGTATCTACTGTCGACCCCGTATTTATTGAAGATAAGATAGGTTCTCAGGAGTTACCGCAAATCTTGAAATCTACTCCGGGTGTTTATGCTTCTAATGAGGGAGGTGGCTTTGGTGATTCCAACATAAAGATTCGTGGTTTTAAGTCAGAATATGTGGCTATGATGATTAACGGTGTACCCATGAACGGAATGGAAAACCAGAAAGTATACATGAGTAACTGGGGTGGTTTGATTGATGTGGCCAGCAGTATTCAGGTACAACGTGGACTTGGTGCCAGCAAGGTGTCAACTCCTTCAGTAGGTGGCTCACAAAACATTATAACCAAGACTACTGATGCCAAGAAAGGCGGCTTCATCTCTTACGGCATGGGTAATGACGGCTACAGTAAAGTGATGTTCAGTGTCTCTTCCGGTCTGACAAAAGATGGTTGGGCCTTTACTTTATTGGGTGCCAGAGATAAACGCGACGGTTATATTCAAGGTACGGAATCCGAGGCCTACACTTGGTTCATGAGTATTGCAAAACGTATCAATGACAACCATCAACTTTCATTTACAGCTTTTGGAGCACCTCAGTGGCATAATCAGCGTAATATGGCAAATGGCTTGAATATCAAGGAGTATCAGCGTGTAAAACAATGGATGGGTGAGGAAAGTCCCTATCGTTACAATTCTACTTTCGGTTATCGCAATGGACAAGTGATGAACTCTTCACGTAACGAATACCATAAACCCCAGATGTCTCTTAATCATTTGTGGCAAATCAACCATAAGTCAAGCCTCAGTACAGCAGCTTATATGTCTATCGGTACTGGTGCAGGCTATAGTGGTACGGGGGTAACGGGGTACACCAGCTCTTGGTACGGTACGGCCAGTGATGGTACGGTGAACACTCAGTTCCGTTGTCCTGATGGTACTTTTGATTATGATGCTGTGGATAAGCTCAATGCAGATAACTATACTAATCCGGTGAATGTGAGTGGAATGCCCGGTTATAAAGGTTCGCTGATGATTATGAACAAAGCCTCGAACGACCATTTCTGGACAGGATTGATTTCTACTTATACCACTAAGTTTGGTGATTACTTTGATTTCTATGGTGGTATTGACTTCCGCTATTATAAAGGTTTGCACAAGAATGTCATTACCGATCTTTTTGGAGGGCAGTATTATGTAGACTCTTATAACCGTAAGAGTGTATTGGCTGAGAATAGTGTGAATGGTGGAGTCACCTCCTGGGTAAACCAGAAGTTGGGAGTAGGAGATGTGATTCGTCGTGACTACGACGGTTTTGTGATGTACGAAGGTGGTTTTGCCCAATTGGAGTATAATAAAGATAAAGTGAGTGCATTTGTTTCAGGTGGTCTTACAAATACCAGTTATTGGCGCAAAGACCGTTTCTATTATAGTGGTGACAAACAGCTGTCTTCGAAGAAGCATTATTTGGGAGGCAATGTGAAAGCTGGTTTGAATTACAACCTTGATGATTACAATAACGTATTCTTCAATACCGGATTTATCAGCCGTGCTCCTATTTTTGATAATACCTTCATCAATTCTCAGAGTTCACATGAGCGTAATCCTGATGCTAAGAATGAGAAAGTTTACTCTTTCGAATTAGGTTATGGATATCGTAGCCAGTATTTCTCAGCCAATGTAAACGCCTATTATACTATGTGGAAAGACAAGGCTTTATATGATACCGGATCCTATGAAGACGTAAACGGGGCTTCTCAGCGTTGGACAATGAACATGACCGGTGCGCAGGCTAACCACATGGGTATAGAGCTTGACTTTATTGCCAAGCCTTTCCGCTGGATGGAAGTTAACGGTATGTTCTCTTGGGGAGACTGGCGCTGGAATGGGACAGCGAAAGGCTTCATGATGAATACTGAAGGCCAGATTATGGCGAATAGCCGTGGTGAAGTGGTGACAGATATGAGTAATGTAGATCAGTACAAGTATACCATTGAAATGGATAATGTACAGGTGGGCGGTTCTGCTCAGACTACAGCTGCTTTGGGAGTGACATTCCGCCCAATGAAAGGCTTGCGTCTTAATGCAGACTGGAACTTCTTTGCACGCAATTATGCCGATTATGACATTGATGCGAGCCAAGCCACTCAAAAAGAGGCTTACGTGGTGGAAAAACCTTGGGAGATTCCTTCATGGAGCACATTTGATGTAAGTGCAGGATATACCTTTGACTTCGGTAAGATTCGTGCTACACTGAGCGGCAATGTGAACAACTTGTTCAACCAAGAGTACATAGCCGATGCACGCGATGGAAGTAACCATGACTGGGAGACGGCCACACGTGTTATCTATGGTTGGGGACGTACTTATACTGTAAGATTGAAGTTGAATTTCTAAGCGAACATATTTATGAAAAAACATATATTATTAGGAACCGCATTGGCTTCGCTGTTTGCACTCGGGGCCTGCGATTATAACGAGGATAATTTCCCCGGATTTGATGAAAAAGAAACCATCACGGATGTCAGTACCGATACCCTCGTATTGGCTGATGCCCATTATGGCAAAATAGCTTCTATGCCGAAGAACCAAGGGATAGCTCTCGCCAAGGATCCCGAGGGGCAGACTTATCTTACGGCATTGAACCAGCTGGGTAAAACCAAGATGTTTACTGATATGGTAGCTCCTGAAGATTATCTGCCTGCATTTGTCGATTCGCTCTACGCATATCTGTCAGATGGTTCCAAGGTGCTGGTGCAGTACAATATCGGCAAGGAGCAACCTGAATATCTCTCGAAGATAAACGAAGCTCAGACTTTCGATCTTACTTCTGACAATTACGCTACAGTATGGGGGGAAAGCATGGTAGTGAAATATCTCACCCCTTCTACGTTGAAGAAGCTTCCTGCTTTGTTGAAGGAAGGTATCAAGAACCCGAAGACGGGAGATGTGTGCCAAGTGAATTACGCTTGGTCGGAGACCGAGCCCAGTACAGGCGGCGGTGCAGTGAAAATGGTATACCAGAAAGTAACTTCTATTGATGCCGAAGGAGGTAATTATGTCATTGTGGCTCCGACGAAGGACAATACTTGGATTCCTTTCGGTCAGTTCAAAGACCCGGATAAGACGTATGGTTATATGGAGGGTGAACCGGTAGAGATTGCGGATGGTTTCATCACCAGCGATGTGTCCAATCATATCATGACACTTACTCCTACGGAAAAAGGTTTCACTATGCAACGTCCGGATGGCAAGTTCATCTATCAGAGTGGTACGTTTAACAGTTTCAACATCGGTACTTCCATACCCGAGGGTGGGGATTGGAGCTTTGCTTACAACTATGACCGTAAGGCATTTGATGTAAAAAATGTGGAAAAGGACAAAATCATCAAGCTGAATTTCTATGAAAAAGGAAACTCTTATTCATACGGTTCTTATCCGAATGCTACGTTGGGCATTTATATGAATGAGTCGTTCAATGGAAACGAGGGCGGTTTCACTACTCAAAATGTGAAACTTACCGGCACGTTAACTAATGTATGGAAGGTGGATGGTAAATATGGTTGGAAGGGTAGTGCTCATGTAGGAGATAGCGATTTTGAATCGGAAGCATGGGTGGTTTCTCCTATTATAGATTTAGCAAAAGCGAAGGCTCCTCTTCTTAAGGTAGATATTGCCATTAATTTCTTGAATGGTAACAATCGTGCTGATTTTATTGAATTGCTGGCTTCGGAAGATTATGTGGATGATGTGGCTACTGCTGAATGGAAGACTCTGAATGTACCTCAATGGCCGGAAGGCAAGAATTGGAATTATGTAAATTCCGGTGATATTGACCTGAGTGCTTACGAGGGCAAGAAGATAGCCATTGCTTTCCGTTATAAGAGTACTACAGAGTGTGCGCCTACTGTAGAGTTTAAGAATATGTCACTTACAAGTACCGTATCAGGGTATTATGAGGGTGTGGATATTTATAAGGAGATTCCTGAATCAGAAGCTGAAATGCCTGCTCGTGCCGTTACCCGTGCATCAGACGTGAAGCCAAATGCTTCTGCTCTCTACCAGTATGACGGTTCGGCTTGGACTGCCTACGAAGAAAGCGCAAGTATCGGTATCCGTGTGATGCAACCTGCCGATTATGTTTCTACCGGTTCGGACTATTTGAGCGATGCTGATGCCGTATTGCCCGTTTATCTGAAGAATGCATTCCCTTACGCACAGAGCGGGGATGTCAAGGCAGTAGTTTATTTCGGAAATAAGGAGTATGATGTGATGGCCGATGAATATGGCTTCGATGGCACTGCATGGGTGAAGAAGAATACCGAAACGGAAACTGCTGAAATGGCATTCCTGAAGACTGACGACAAATGGATGGAAGCAAAAGAGTATTATAGCAATGACTTTGCTGGTGAACTTCATAACGATGCCCAGATTGTGAATGTGAAGCTTGATGGCATGAATTATGTATGGAGTGCAGGTGCAGGTTATACCCGTATCAAGGCAAGCGGTTATTATCAGCGTAACCGCGATACGGAGGCATGGCTTGTAACCGGTGAGGTAGATCTTACCGAAGCTATTGCCCCACAGATGGTATTCACTGCTTCGGCAGACTATTTGTATGGAGGCAAAATTGAGAACGCAGTGTCTGTACATGTGTCCGAAAATTATATCCCTGCGGCTTCTACTGCTACTGATGAAGAGAAGATTGCAGCATTGCAAGGAGCGGCTTGGAGTGATCCGTTGTCGTTCGAGTGGCCTACAAGCTCTAAAGAGATCGAAATGCGTACTTCCATGGCCGACTATGTGGGCAAGAAAGTATATGTGGCATTCCGTTATGCAAGTAATACTGACCCTGGATTTGCTCCTACATTCTACATGAGTAACTTTGTGGTGAAGGAATAATTCCTGAGGTTGTGCAATAGACAATGTGGTAATGGACTTTACTGTCCATTACCACATTTGCATTCTTAGTATCGTAAAATCAAATTTAGAAACATAGATGAAAAAACTGTCTTACTTATTTCTTTTGCTGGTCGGAATTTGGCTGGCTGGATGTGATGATTCTTCAGAGGCTTCGCTCATTCCCGAGATAATACCTACCGAGCAGGGTTCGGATACTTACGTGATGAAGGGCTATGAGTCGAGCGACAATGGTTTCAACGTGTATAAGCCCAAGGCTATCGGCACCCCTTTCTATATCCAGTCCAAAGCTTTTACCGGGCGTAATTACGCATTTGCTCCTGTTAATAGTGAGTCGCTGGAAGGGCTTACTGTTGTTCCGTCTGCCGATGCTTTCAGCGAAAGCGTTGAGGTGAAACCCTCTACGTGCTATTGGGTGCGTTTCAACCGCTACAATCATTATCAGATGGGCAAGCTCCGCGTGGCCTATATTCACGGTAATGAAGTGGGCATAGAGTATGTGGCTTCTGAGGATATAGATGTGAAAAATGCCAATATTGCTGATAACAATAAAGCAGACAATCTTGAAATCCCAGCTCTCAATGCAACCAATCAATATATTGAATACTATGCAGGCGTGTCTGATGAGGAAGGTGCCGGGCAGGTACTCAATTTCTCTTTGGAATACATCGCTTCCAAGAAGCATTCGGCTTGGGTGGCATTCAGTTTCGACCCGATTACTGCGCAAGACAACGTGAAGCGTGCCAACGAGTGGAATCAAGACGACCCCAATATTGACAACAGCGTGGAGGTGACTGAATCCATGCATAAGAGCGATGGGTACGACAAGGGGCATCTTTGTGCCAGCGAAGACCGTGTGTACAGTAAAAGTGCCAATAAGCAGACCTTCTACTACAGTAATATCTCGCCACAGATAGGGAGTTTCAATCAAAAGTATTGGGCGGCTCTTGAGAAGCAGGTGCAGACTTGGGGACGTTCCACCATCAATGGCACATACGACAAACTTTATGTCGTGAAAGGTGGTACTACTGACCGTTTGCTTACCAATTTCACAGGTGTGAAGAAAGCCAATGACGGGCTTTATCCCACCACCAATGCCGACGGGCTGACACTTGGCGGACTCATTTGCCCCAGCTATTATTACATGGCTCTGTTGAGCGAGAAGGCAGGGGTTTATCATACTATCGCTTTTTTAGTCCCTCATTCTGAATTATTGCCAGAAAAACCTGGAAAAGATGAATTTATGGTTTATGCCGTTTCTATTAAAAATTTGGAGTACGAAACTGGTATCGACTTCTTCTGTAACCTGCCTAATGAGATAGAGAAGACTGTAGAAGCTACTTATAGTGCTGACGATTGGGCTTGGTAAAAGCTTCAGAAACTATAAGGAGAGTCTCCCCTTTTAGTATGACGGGCATGTCATGATTTAGGTAGCTTTCTTAAAAGCTGTTTTCGTTTTGATGGAAACTGACTTCTTATCCGTATCTTTGCATATTGATTAAAAAAAGAGATATTCATGGAACTTTCGGATATACTTCATAATTTGAAGATACAAGAACTTACTCCGATGCAGGAGGCTGCTAAGGAAGCCTATCAATCAGCCCAAGATTTAGTGCTTCTTTCGCCTACCGGTTCGGGTAAGACACTGGCTTTTCTCCTTCCGCTGGTACAGACCTTGAAAGCGGATATACAAGGTGTGCAGGCTCTTGTACTAGTACCTTCACGCGAATTGGCTTTGCAGATAGAAACTGTGTTCAAGTCTATGGGAACTCCTTTCAAGGCTATGAGCTGCTATGGCGGACGCCCTGCTATGGAAGAACACCGGACAATGAAAGGCATTCATCCCGCCGTCATTATCGGTACTCCGGGACGTATGAGCGACCATTTGAGGAAAGAGAATTTCAATGCCGCCACTGTCGTCACTCTGGTGATAGATGAATTCGACAAGTGTCTTGAGTTCGGTTTCCATGACGAGATGGCAGAGGTTATCGGGCAGCTTCCCTCACTGAAAAAGCGTGTGCTTCTCTCGGCCACCGATGCAGAGGAAATACCGCAATTTGCCGGAGTAGGAGGTGATTCCCCGTCTTCCGGCTCCCGGCTCATGAAGCTTGATTTTCTTGCTCCGGAAGCCCTTGCTCCGCGTCTGCGGCTGCATAAGGTCGTTTCTCCGGAGAAGGACAAACTGGAAACCCTCTATAACCTGCTTTGTACCCTCGGCTATCATTCCACTTTGGTATTCTGCAATTATCGTGAAAGCGTGGAGCGTGTTGCCGGGTACCTGCAAGCCAGGAAGTTCCCTTGCGACATGTTCCATGGCGGTATGGAGCAGCCCGACCGCGAACGTGCGCTTTACAAGTTCCGCAATGGCAGTTGCGCCGTACTGATATCTACAGACCTTGCCGCCCGCGGACTGGATATTCCGGGTATTGAGAATGTGGTGCATTACCATCCTCCCGTAAACGAGGAAGCCTATACACACCGTAATGGACGTACTGCCCGCTGGGAGGCATCGGGAAATGCATATCTTGTTCTGCATGTCGAGGAGCGGGTACCCGAGTACATTTCTGAAGACATCGAAACGTACGAGTTTCCGGAGACGCTTCCCAAACCGGCCAAGCCCCGATGGGCTACCTTATATATAGGTAAAGGGAAAAAGGATAAGTTGAACAAGATAGATATTGTCGGCTTCTTGTATAAAAAAGGAGGAATGGCGCGTGAAGATGTCGGGCAGGTGGATGTAAAGGAACACTATGCCTTTGTAGCCGTGCGCCGCAGTAAAATGAAACAATTGTTGACGCTGGTACGCGGTGAAAAAATCAAGGGAATGAAAACTGTTATCGAGGAAGCAAAGTGATTTATCTTATAAATATTCATTTTCTTTGCGCGCATTATTCTGCATCAGCAGAAATGAAACCGCCTTGCTTTTAGTTTCTCTAAAAGTATT
>OGGA01001504.1_pt1 | contig 12288 bp, 6 predicted proteins | sample 1571041 | NCBI WGS metagenome assembly OGGA01 (sample SAMEA2582057, study PRJEB24529) | metagenome | biome: Human gut stool | place: China | collected 2011 | reverse complement strand
CAAATGGTACCGGGTACCGGTAACGTCCTTTTCTCCGGGAGCACCGTGTTGAGGGTGGAAAACGCGGAACAGGCCCGCGTGGCACGGAATTTCGTCAACCTCTTCACCCGGGCCGCCGGATTCACCCCCGTGCTGAAAACGGGAAAGGGGAAAGGTGATGTATGCTTTGTCACCGACCCCTTGCTGAAAAGCGAGGCTTACAGGCTGAGCGTCAGTCCCGAACAGATCAGCATAGAGGCGTCTGACGCCAAAGGATTCTTCTATGCCTTACAGACGATCCGTCAGTTGCTTCCTCCCGATATTGAAAATTCCCGTACGGTAAATGCCATGTGGACGGTTCCTTGTCTGACTATTCAGGATGAACCCCGTTTCGGTTACCGGGGATTAATGCTGGACGTTTCCCGCTTTTTCATTCCTAAAGAGAGTGTGTTGCGAATCATTGACTGCATGGCTATGCTGAAAATCAATAAGCTTCACTTCCACCTGGTGGACGATAACGGCTGGCGACTCGAGATCAAGAAATATCCCCGTCTGACTGAGATAGGCGCGTGGCGGGTAGACCATACGGACGTACCGTTCCATTCACGGCGGAATCCGTTACCCGGTGAACCCACCCCTGTAGGTGGCTTTTACACTCAAGAGGATATGAAGGAAATGATTGCCTATGCCGCCGATCGTCAGGTAGAGATTATTCCCGAGATAGAGATGCCGGCACATACCAATTCGTCGCTGGCAGCTTATCCTCAACTGGCTTGTCCGGTGGTAGATCAATTTATCGGTGTGTTGCCGGGTTTGGGCGGTGATCATGCCAGCATCATCTATTGTGCCGGAAACGACAGCGTATTCACTTTCCTGCAAAACGTCATCGACGAGGTGGCAGCACTGTTTCCGTCACGTTATATTCACTTGGGGGGCGATGAAGCCCAGAAAACCTACTGGAAAAAGTGTCCCCTCTGCCAGGAACGTATGAAGAAAGAGCACCTCGCCCATGAAGAGGACCTTCAAGGTTACTTCATGAAGCGGATAGGCGAATATGTACGCAGCAAAGGCAAAGAGGTGATGGGATGGGACGAGCTGACCAACAGCTTCATTCCCGAAGATGCTGTCATCTTTGGCTGGCAAGGGATGGGCAATGCGGCTTTGAAAGCTGCCGACCGGGGGCACCGGTTTGTGATGACCCCCGCCCGAGTGATGTATCTGATCCGTTATCAGGGACCGCAATGGTTTGAACCGCTTACTTATTTCGGTAACAATACGCTGAAAGATGTTTATCAGTACGAACCGGTCCAGAAGAACTGGAAACCTGAGTACGCTTCGTTGCTGATGGGGGTGCAGGCTTCATTGTGGACTGAGTTCTGTAATCGTCCCGAGGATGTGGACTATCTTGTTTTCCCCCGTTTGGCGGCGCTTGCCGAAGTGGGATGGAGTCGTCCGGAACAGAAAAACTGGGACTTGTTTCTGAAAGCGATGGATCGGTATAATGAACACCTCGATGTGAAAGGTATCGGATATGCCCGCTCGATGTATAATATTCAGCATACCTCGACTCCTGTCGACGGTGCATTACAGATAAAATTGGAATGCATCCGCCCCGATGTGGAACTTCGTTATACAACCGATGGTTCCGAACCGGAAGCAACTTCCACCCTTTACACCCGGCCGTTGGAATTCCATACTGCGCAGACACTGAAGTGCGCCACTTTCGCCGCCGGCCGCCAGATGGGAAAGACTCTCGTATTACCGTTGTTACACAACAAGGCTACTGCCAAACCGATATTCACTCAAGGAGCTTCCGGAGCATTTGTTTTGACCAACGGAGTGCGGGGCAGCTTGAAGCAAACTGACTTCGAATGGTGCTCGTGGAGTAAGAGTGATTGCATTTCTTTTACATTAGATTTGCAGAAAGACGAAAATATTCATACTTTTACGCTGGGTTCCATTACGGTGTACGGGATGGCAGTTCATAAGCCGGAGTCCATTAGTGTTGCCTTGTCTTCGGACAACGTAAACTTTACGGAAGTGGGAGAGAAGCATTTCACTCCCGAAGAGATTTTCCGTGAAGGAACTTATGTAGAAGACTTGAAATTCGATTTGGGAACGGCAAAGGCCAGATATGTACGCGTCACCGCCCGTGGAGTCGGAAAATGCCCTCCCGATCACGTCCGTCCGGGACAGGAAGCACGAATCTTTTTTGACGAAATAATTGTGGAATAAGAGTCCGCTTTTACTTTATAAAACCTAAGGGACGTTGGAACTTATTAAGATTTTGAATATTAAATACCTGATAAACAATGAACAAACCAATCAAACTAACCTTCCTGCTGATATTGGCCTGTCTGATGTTGTTGCCTGTAAATGCGCAGAATACTCCCGAATGGCAGAGCCAGTATGCAGTAGGTCTGAACAAACTGGCACCTCACACCTATGTGTGGCCCTATGCCAGTGCTACTGACGTGAAAAAAGGGGATTATGAACAGTCACCCTATTATCTCAACCTCAACGGTAAATGGAAATTCCATTGGGTGAAAAATCCTGATCTCCGTCCGAAAGACTTTTATAAACCCTCGTTCTATACCGGAGGCTGGGCAGATATCAACGTTCCGGGAAACTGGGAGCGCCAGGGATACGGAACTGCCATCTACGTAAATGAGACTTATGAATTTGACGACAAAATGTTCAACTTTAAGAAGAATCCCCCTCTTGTGCCTTATAAGGAGAACGAAGTAGGATCTTATCGCCGTACTTTCACTGTGCCTGCCGGATGGAAGGGCCGCCGGGTAGTACTCTGCTGCGAAGGTGTGATTTCTTTTTATTATGTGTGGGTGAACGGACATTTTCTCGGTTACAACCAAGGTTCCAAGACAGCTGCCGAATGGGATATCACCGATCAGTTGGAAGAAGGTGAGAATACGATTGCCCTCGAAGTATATCGCTGGAGTTCAGGTTCCTATCTGGAGTGTCAGGATATGTGGCGTCTGAGTGGTATTGAGCGTGATGTGTATCTGTATAGTACTCCCAAACAGTATATAGCCGATTATAAGGTAAACGCAACTCTTGAAAAGGAACGTTATAAAGATGGTATTTTCGGACTCGACGTTACGGTCGGAGGGCCTGCAGACGGTGTGGCATCCGTATCTTATACCCTGAACGATCCATTCGGACGTCCTGTACTGTCGGGTGAGATGCCTGTCAAGTCGCGCGGACTGAGTAACTTCATCACATTCGGAGAACAGCGCCTGAAGGATGTGAAACGTTGGAGTGCCGAGCATCCTAATCTCTACACCCTCGTGTTGGAGTTGAAAAATGCAGGAGGACAGGTGACCGAAGTCACCGGTTGTGAAGTCGGTTTCCGTACTTCGGAGATCAAAGACGGACGTTTCTGCATCAACGGTGTGCCTGTATTGGTCAAAGGAACCAATCGTCATGAACATTCGCAGTTGGGGCGTACCGTCAGCAAAGAGCTCATGGAGCAAGATATACGTCTGATGAAACTGTATAATATCAATACTGTGCGCAACTCACATTATCCCACCGATCCGTATTGGTATCGGCTGTGCGATCGTTACGGACTTTATATGATCGATGAAGCGAATATCGAGTCACACGGTATGGGATATGGATCCGCTTCGCTTGCCAAAGACAGCACTTGGCTGACAGCACACATGGATCGTACACATCGCATGTATGAACGTTCGAAAAATCATCCTGCCATCGTTATCTGGTCATTGGGCAACGAAGCCGGAAACGGAATCAATTTCGAGCGTACCTACGACTGGCTGAAATCGGTAGAGAAAAGCCGTCCCGTCCAGTACGAACGTGCCGAGCAGAATTACAATACCGATATCTATTGCCGAATGTATCGCAGTGTCGACGAAATCAAGGCCTATCTGGCCCAGAAAGATATCTACCGTCCGTTCATTCTTTGTGAATATGTGCATGCCATGGGTAACAGTGTAGGCGGCCTGAAAGAGTACTGGGATGTATTCGAGAATAATCCGATGGCACAGGGTGGCTGTGTGTGGGACTGGGTAGACCAGTCGTTCCGTGAGATCGACTCAAACGGTCGCTGGTACTGGTCGTATGGTGGAGACTACGGACCGAAGGGAATTCCGAGCTTCGGTAATTTCTGCTGCAACGGTCTGGTGAGTGCCGATCGTGTGCCCCATCCGCATTTACTCGAAGTGAAAAAAATCTATCAGAACATCAAATGCACCTTGATCAATAAGAACAATCTGACTGTAAGGGTGAAAAACTGGTTCGACTTCTCTAACCTCAACGAATATATCCTCCACTGGCAGGTGGGGGGTGACAATGGCAAATTGCTGGCCGAAGGTAACAAAGAGGTGAACTGTGCGCCACACGCTACAGCCGATGTGACTTTAGGAAAAGTTGCCTTGCCTGCCAATGTCCGTGAGGGTTATCTTAATCTGAGCTGGACCCGCAAAGAAGCTTCACCGATGGTCGGCACCGATTGGGAGGTGGCTTACGACCAATTTGTGTTGCCCGGAACCAAAGGTAGTACAGCCTATCTGCCTGCTAAGGCCGGGCAGACAGCTTTCACGGTGGATAAAGAAACCGGTGCTCTCAACTCATTGACACTGGATGGACAAGAATTGCTGGCAACTCCTGTTACGCTGAGTCTGTTCCGTCCCGCTACGGATAATGATAACCGTGATCGTAATGGTGCATACCTTTGGCGTAAAGCCGGACTCAATCAGTTGACCCAGAAAGTGGTGTCGCTGAAAGATGGCAAGAAAGCCGCTACTGCGAAAGTGGAGATTCTGAATGCGAAAGGGATGAAAGTGGGTGATGCCGATTTCGCCTATTCACTAAACTCTGCCGGAGCCTTGAAGGTGAAAGTGTCTTTCCGGCCCGATACTGCCGTGGTGAAATCGATGGCACGCCTGGGGCTTACTTTCGAGATGAATGATACGTATGGCAATGTAGCTTATCTGGGTCGGGGCGACAATGAGACTTATTCCGACCGTATGCAGTCAGGCAAGATCGGTCTGTATCAGACTACGGCCGAACGTATGTTTCATTACTACGTCACTCCGCAGTCTACCGGGAACCGTACGGATGTCCGCTGGATGAAGCTGACGGACGAAGCCGGACAGGGCATCTTTGTCAATTCCAACCGTCCTTTCCAGTTCAGTGTCACCCCCTTTGCCGATGATGTATTGGAAAAAGCCCGCCACATCAACGACCTCGAACGTAACGGTCATGTCACCGTACATCTGGATGCCGAACAGGCCGGTGTGGGAACGGCAACCTGCGGGCCGGGCGTACAGCCGCAATATCGGGTTCCTGTGACGGAACAAAGCTTTGAGTTCACGCTGCGTACAGTGAAGTAAATAGAATACTAACCAATCCATTTCACCCCAAAAACATAGCAATACATTTATGAAGAAATTAATCTTATCGACGGCCCTTCTTGCCGCTATCTGCACAGCCGGACAAGCCCAGGAGAAGAACGACTATTATGTGAAGCACGTAGAGTTTCCACAAGGAGCCACTCTGGAACAAAAGGTAGACATGGCGGCACGTCTTGTACCTACTCCGCAGCAATTGGAATGGCAGCAGATGGAGTTGACTGCTTTCCTGCATTTTGGTATCAATACTTTCACAGGACGTGAATGGGGAGACGGCAAAGAAAATCCCGCACTCTTCAATCCCACCGATTTCGATGCGGAGCAGTGGGTACGTTCGCTCAAGGAAGCTGGTTTCAAGATGGCCATCCTGACAGCCAAGCATCATGATGGATTCTGCCTGTGGCCGACCAAGACAACCGGGCACTCCGTGGCGGCCTCTCCCTGGAAAGACGGGAAAGGGGATGTGGTACGCGAGCTGCGCGATGCTTGTGATAAATACGGCATCAAGTTTGGTGTTTATCTTTCTCCTTGGGATCGGAACGCCTCTTGCTATGGAGACTCTCCAAAATACAATGAATTCTTTATCGAACAACTGACCGAACTGCTGACCAACTATGGTGAGGTGCACGAAGTCTGGTTCGACGGTGCCAATGGTGAAGGTCCTAATGGAAAGAAGCAGGAGTATGACTGGACTGCCATCCTTTCTACCATCCGTCGTCTCCAACCCCGTGCCGTGACTGCCATTATGGGCGATGATGTACGTTGGGTAGGCAACGAACGTGGATTAGGACGTGAAACGGAATGGAGTGCCACCGTGCTGACTCCCGGTACGTATGCCCGCTGTGAAGAGCAGAACAAGGCGTTGGGTGTGAAGGCGACTTCCAAGGACTTGGGCGGACGCGACATGTTGGTCAATGCCAAGGAACTTTTCTGGTATCCTTCCGAAGTGGATGTATCGATCCGTCCGGGATGGTTCTATCATCAGCAGGAAGACAATCAGGTGAAGAGCCTCAAGCACCTGACCGATATTTATTTCAAATCTGTGGGCTACAACTCAGTGTTGTTGCTCAATATTCCTCCTGACCAGCGCGGACGCATCAGTGATGCCGATGTCAATCGTCTGAAAGAGTTTGCCGATTATCGTAAAGAGATTTTTGCCGATAACCGTGTCAAAGGCGGCTTGAAAGCGTGGACTGCCCGGCCGGGTGATACGCGTGTCTACCAGTTGAAGCCGAAATCGGAAATCAATGTGGTGATGCTGCGCGAAGACATTTCGAAAGGACAACGCATGGAGGCTTTCACAGTCGAAGCGTTGACTGCCGATGGATGGAAAGAGATAGCGAAAGGAACGACCGTCGGTTATAAACGCCTGATACGTATTCCGGCTGTCGAAGCCCGGCAATTGAGGGTGAAGGTCGATGCTTGTCGTCTGGCGGCTAATATCAGCGAAGTGGCTGCTTACTATGCCCGTCCGCTCGAAGAGTCGGCTGCAAAAGAAAACTGGAATGATCTGCCCCGTACTGCATGGAAACAGGTAACTGCCGCTCCGTTGGTGATTGATCTCGGTAAAGCTGTGGATATGACCGGATTTGTATATGCCCCGGCTAATGCGGAGGCGAAGCCGACGATGGCCTTCCGTTATAAATTCTATATCAGCACTAATGGCAGAGACTGGAAAGAGGTGCCGACTACCGGAGAATTCAGTAACATCATGCACAATCCTGTACCGCAGACTGTCTCGTTCGGTAACAAAGTCAGTGCACGCTACATTAAACTTGATGCTACCACTCCGGATGCTACGCCGGCCCGGGTAGATTTGAAAGAAATAGGGATCCGCTTGCAGAAGTAAGTCGTTCTGTTGAACAACTGTTCCGGGTTATCTGTTTGAATGTAAGATATTAAACACTAGTAGGTATGAAATTCTTTATTGATACAGCTAACCTGGATCAAATCCGGGAAGCACATGATTTGGGAGTTCTGGACGGAGTGACCACCAATCCTTCTCTGATGGCGAAAGAAGGCATTAAAGGTGTCGAAAATCAGCGAAGACATTACGTGGAGATATGCAATATCGTACAAGGTGATGTCAGTGCCGAGGTGATTGCAACTGATTACGAAGGAATGGTCAGGGAAGGTAAGGAACTGGCAGCCCTCAATCCGCATATTGTGGTGAAGGTACCGTGCATTGCCGATGGCATAAAAGCCATCAAGCACTTTTCGGGGAAAGGCATCCGTACCAATTGCACATTGGTTTTTTCCACTGGTCAGGCTTTACTGGCTGCTAAAGCGGGAGCTACGTATGTTTCTCCTTTCGTGGGACGTTTGGATGACATCTGTGAGGATGGAGTCGGATTGGTTGCCGATATCGTTCGGATGTACCGCTTCTACAATTATCCTACTCAGGTACTGGCTGCCTCTATCCGTAGTTCCAAGCACATCATGGAATGTGTGGAGGCCGGTGCCGATGTAGCAACTTGTCCGTTGAGTGCCATTAAAGGACTACTGAACCATCCGTTGACAGATGCCGGATTGAAGAAATTCCTGGAAGATTATAAGAAGGTAAATGAATGATAATTCTTGCTGACAGATAAAAAAAGGCTGTATTGGAACGTATCGTTTTCAGTGCAGCCTTTTTTATTTGGACTAAACCTAAAGCCTGTTCAGGTGTTATTTGGATAGAATGAACATTTTAAAATAAAGACGATAGTTATGATAGATTTAGGAAGCTGGATGAACAAAATCCTTATCGGTTGGGGGGTAGACCCTAAAATTGCAAATACTTTTGATGAAACGATTATTGCCATCCTGATGATTTTTATAGCGGTCGGACTGGATTATCTTTGTCAGGCCATTTTTGTAGGCGGCATGAAGCGTCTGGCACGGAAGACCTCTTATAAATGGGATACATTGATGGTCAAACATAAAGTTATTCATCACCTGATCCATATCCTTCCCGGTATCCTGATGTATATGCTTCTTCCTATGGCGTTCGTACATGGAAAAACGCTGCTGCTGGTTTCGCAGAAGATCTGTGTTATTTACATGATTTTTGCTTTGTTGCTGGCTCTCAACAGTAGTCTGTTGATGTTGTTGGATATACTCAGTGCTAAGGAGAAGTTGAAAGATCGGCCGATGAAGGGCTTTATCCAGGTATTGCAGGTACTTGTTTTCTTTATCGGAGGCATTGTGATTGTGGCTATCATTGTCGATAAGTCTCCTGCTACATTGTTTGCGGGATTAGGTGCATCCGCCGCCATCCTGATGTTGGTTTTTAAAGATAGTATTCTGGGCTTCGTGGCAGGTATACAGTTATCGGCTAATGATATGATACGTCCCGGTGACTGGGTGACTATCCCTTCGACTAATGCCAATGGGATTGTAGAAGAAATAACCCTAAACACGGTGAAGATACAGAATTTCGATAATACCATTTCTACTGTCCCTCCCTATTCACTGGTCAACGGTTCGTTTCAGAACTGGCGGGGAATGACGGAATCCGGAGGGCGTCGGGTGATGAAGAGTATCTTTCTTGATCTGACTACATTGAAATTCTGTACTCCCGAAATGCTTGATACTTTTCGGAAGGAGATACCCTTGTTGGCCGATTATCAGCCGGAGGAAGGAGTGATTCCCACTAACTCGCAGGTGTTCAGGGTGTATGTAGAACGTTATCTTTGCAGCCTGCCAGTGGTCAATCAGGATCTTGACTTGATTATCAGTCAAAAAGAAGCTACGGAATATGGAGTACCTATTCAAATTTACTTCTTTTCCCGCAATAAAATCTGGAAAGAATACGAACGTATCCAGTCCGATATCTTTGATCACTTTTTTGCGATGATACCGAAGTTTGAACTAAAGGTATATCAGTATTCGGATTGATTGGTTTCAAAATCGACATACACCGGTAAGTGATCGCTGTATCCTTCCTGGTATTTCATTCCGACATAGGTTCGGAAGGGTTGCATGCCTCCGTACTTTTCATCTTTTGTCAGAAGGAAAGGCAAGCGTGCTACGTTTGCCTTTTTTTCTTCGGTAAAGAGTGTGCCCGAAACATCAAGTAGCGTTCCTGATACGATGAGATGGTCCAGCAGTCCCCATTCACCCTGATACTTATAGGAGCCGAAGTTACGGTCTTTTGCCTTTCGTGCCAGCAGGTGGTAAAGTCGGTCATGATGGGTACTCACTTCGGGAGACAGTGCCTGTAGCACTTGTACTACTGATTTATCTGTAGGATAATCGTTAAAGTCCCCCATAATGATCAGTTTGGTGGAGGGACGTACATTGATAAGACTATCTGCCGCATCCTTTAACTTTTGTGCAGCGTAAAGCCGGTAAGGTTCCGACTGCCGTACTCCGCCTGAGCGGGAAGGGAGATGTGCCACCATTATGTCCAGCGTATCGCCTGTGAGCAGTAATCCGCTGACGTGCAGAATATCTCTTGTCGGGCGATGACCTTTGAAATTCCCGACGGAGAGGGCAGAGTAGGATAGAAGTTTGAACCGGTCACGTTGATACAGTAATGCCACATTGATGCCGCGCAGATCGGAGCAGTGGGTCATCACGTACCGATAACCGGCTTCTTTCAGTGGGGAATAAAGGGTCAGGTCACGCATAACTGTATCGTTTTCCACTTCACAGAGACCTATCAATGCGGGAAAATTCCATTCTCCGATGGCTGTGAGTGTTCGGGCTATATTATCTAATTTCTTTTTATATCGTCGGTGGTTCCAGTGACGCATTGAATGGGGCAGAAATTCCATATCGTTTTTCAGTGAATCATGTCGGGTATCGAAAAAGTTTTCGGTATTCCAAAAGACGACACGGAAAGGAGATCGATTCTGTGCAGAAAGAAAAAGGGAAGAGAGGGAAATAAGTAATATGAAGAAGAGACGGAGCATAGATTGGATTCCTTTTAAATGCTGTTCGGTTGAAGTTCACCACAGAGTAACACAGAGTAACACGAAGTAATACGGAGTGACACAGAGCCTTTTTGTTAATAATCAACAATTACCCGTCTCCTCTGTGTAACTCTGTGTCCTCTGTGGTGAAATAGCTTTAGTTCTTAGCCGGAATATGTGCCAACACATCCAGCAGATGTTTCCAGAATTTATCTACCGAAGGAATATGCATCCGTTCGTCCGGAGAGTGAACTCCTGTCAAGGTGGGGCCGAATGAAATCATATCCAGGGCAGGATATTTGTCGAGGAACAAGCCACATTCCAGTCCTGCATGGATTGCCTTTACTTTGGCATCAACACCGAACAGGCGTTTATATGACTCTTCCGCCACTTTTAGGATTTCCGAATCCGGATTGGGTTTCCATCCCGGATAACCTTCACCCCAGTTGACCTGAGCACCGGCGAGTCTGAATACGGCACGGACCGTTGTTGCTATATCGTCGCGAGAAGAAAGGATAGAACTGCGCTGGCTGGTTTCGATACGGATGGTGTTTTCCGGCTTCATTTTTACAGATGCCAGGTTCGTTGAAGTTTCTACCAGTCCCGGAATATCTTGACTCATGGCATATACTCCGTGCGGGCAACCGTATAGCGAAGTAATCAGCCGATAGGAAGTACTCGAGTCGATAGACCAGTCGCGGTGCGGCTCTGTTTCAAGAAGAATGTTCAGATCCGGTTCCACCCGATGAAGTTCGTTTTCGATTTCGGCGGTGAATACGTTCAAGGCTGTACGTATGTCATGTTTGTAATGTTCGGGCACGGAGAATACAGCCGAAGCTTCACGCGGAATGGCGTTACGCAGATTACCTCCGTTGAATTCATAGAGGTGGAAGTCCTCCTGGTAAGTAGTCATCATCTGATAGAGAAACCGGTTCAGTATCTTGTTGGCATTACCGCGTCCCAGATGTATATCCCCTCCGGAGTGTCCGCCTTTCAGACCTTTAACGGTTATGCGGAAGCAGAGGTGGCTGATGGGTGTCATTTCATTTTCATATTGAAATTCGGCCACTGTATCAATACCGCCCGCACAACCGATGTAAAGTTCACCTTCGCTGATCTCTTCAAGACCTGCGATCATTCTAAGTGTTGTAGACTTACCACAACCAGAAGGACCTACGAGGATGATAAACTCCTTATCCTTGATCTCAATGTTGAAGTCTGAAACAGCGATAACGCCGCCTGCGTACTTCTTATAAATTTCCCTTAATGATACACTTGCCATTAAAAAAGGACCTCCCTATTTGAATTTTACTAATATCCTAATTAGCTATGCTATTATCATAACAAATTTTTAACATACCCGCAAGAGTTTTTTTTACTAAACTTTATTATATCTCATTATGAATATTGACGAAAATTCACATAGAATAGGTAATTACTTACATTTAAACGATTTCGCTGTCAATAATCTTTCAACATCTTTGTGCATTATTTCTAAACAGCTTCCAAGGGGCAGATCCGGATCTAAAGGCAGCTCTCCGATCTTTATCCGCTTAAGAAAAACAACTTTATTTCCCAGCTTTTCAAACATTCTCTTGACCTGATGATACTTACCCTCATGAAGCACAACGGTACATTCATCGGGACAGTTCACACTTGCGGAAAATTCCGCAGGCAGACATTTCTCTCCGCCGTCGATAGTCATGCCCTCAGCGAATGCCTGAGCATAATTTTCCTGCCAAGGGTCACGAAGTCTGACGAAATAGGTTTTCGGAACATGGGTCTTAGGGGACAACATTCTGTGGGCGAGAGCTCCGTCATCAGTGAGAAGCACAAAGCCCTCAGTATCCTTATCGAGCCTGCCCGCAGGGAAAAGTCCCTCCCTGAACATCTCAGGAGGTACTAGCTCAAGGACAGTTTTCGACTCTCCGTCACGAGTGGAGCAAACCACACCCCGCGGCTTGTTCATCATTATGTAAGATCGGAAGAGCGTCGTGTAGGGAAAGAGTGTAGATCTC
>OGGA01001501.1_pt1 | contig 12302 bp, 6 predicted proteins | sample 1571041 | NCBI WGS metagenome assembly OGGA01 (sample SAMEA2582057, study PRJEB24529) | metagenome | biome: Human gut stool | place: China | collected 2011 | reverse complement strand
TGGTAGTTTTTCTTTTGCCAAAGTGCCGTATGGAACTTGGATAATCCGTGAAATCGAAAGCCCGAAGGGATATGCACTCTCCGAGGAAGAAATCGCCGTAACAATCGGCAAGGTGGACGAAGTTGTGGAAATCGAACTTGTCAACTACTTCATTAAGGGCAATATCGCTTTGACAAAGGTTGATGAGGATTATCCCGACAACAAGCTGTCTGGTGCGGTATTTGAGGTTTACTCCGATACCAATGGCGATGGGAAACTGGATAATGACGATACGCTGCTTGGCGAAATGAAAGAACTTGACGGCGGCGTTTATCAGATGAGTGAACTCCGCTACGGCAAATATCTGGTAAAGGAAACCAAAGCTCCGACAGGCTTTGTGTTGGATGAAGATGTTTATGCCGTATCCATCGAGGAGAACGGAAAGACCTACACCGTGGAAAACAAGGCGGGTGTTGGCTTTATCAATGCAGCACAGAAAGGCTCTCTAAAAATCGTAAAGACTTCCTCTGACGGTAAGGTGGAGGGCTTCTCTTTCCGTGTGACAGGCGTGGACTATGACCAGACCTTTAAGACAGATAAGAACGGGGAAATCGTGATTGAGGGCTTGCGGATTGGCGACTATACCGTATCCGAAGTAAGCGACAAGGCTTCCGCAGGATATATCCTTCCTGCCGATAAACAAGTAACGGTAAAGGTGAACGCTACGGCTATCGTGCAGATGCACAATGAGTTTAGGGATACCCCGAAAACAGGCGATGACTTCAATCTGGGCTTATGGGTAAGCCTTGCAGCTTTGTCTGTTGTCGGTGCGGGCGTTCTCGGATTTGTCGGCTATAAGAACAGAAAGAAGAAAAAGGAGGACTAATTGATGGACGCTAAAACCATTATCGCAATCGTGCTTGTCGTGTTCATTGTGGGTGCGGCGGTATGGCTGAATATCATTTATATGGGGACCCGTTTGCATGGCTTGTGGCGCAGTACGGATAAGGGGAGGAGTTGGGCACGGGCAACGTCTTTCTCGGATGTTTCCGAGAAGTTCAATCTTGCCGACCGTGCCGCATGGGGGAATCGCGGCAGTGGCATTGTTTGCATTGCTTACGATGTACAAGATGCTAAAGATGAGCGTGATACCCGTAATATTTATGTGGCAGTGTCATTGAGGGTAAGGAAAATCTGTTCGTTAGCCACGACTATGGTGAAAGTTGGCAGCCGGTTGGGGGACAGCCAGTGCAGTACCGCCCCACGTATATGGTCTTGATAAGTAATGGGCAATTGATTCTGACGTATGGGGATACTTCCGGTCCAAGCCAGATGGGAGGATGGAGGTGTGTGGAAATACGATATCCGTAAAGGCAAATGGACAGACATTTCTCCCGTCAGACTGCCTGGTGGCGAAAAGGCGGGATTTGGCTATGCGGTTGTATCAGTGGACGCTTGTAATCCGAAATATATGATTGCCAGTATGCACAGTTGGGGGCAAACACGGTTATAAGAGTGATGAGATGTTCCGTACAGTCGACGGTAGCAAGAACTGGAAACCAATTTTCAAGACAAGATATGCGTATGATTATTCTAAGGCTCCCTATACAAAAGTCCCCCTCCTGCATTGGATGTTCGATATTGAGATAGATCCTGTCGACGCTGAAGATGTCATGTTTACCACCGGTTTCGGTGGTTGGGAAACCTTCAACCTCTCTGCCGTAGAACGGGGGGACCGGTGAAATAGAGTATCATGTCTGCCAGTATCGAAGAAACCGTGTCTCTCGAACTTTATGCTCCCCAAAAAGGGGCGCGCCTGATTTCCGGTATCGGTGATTATGGTGGCTTTACGCATTTCGACCTCAATCGACCCGATTCGTTGGGCAGCCATGCCAATCCTCATTTCGGAAATACGAATGGAGTGACAGGCGCCTGGCTGAAGCAGGATTTGATAGTCAGGGTTGGTACACTGTTCGGCCATCAGCCGGATGCAAAGACTATCTCATATTCAGAAGATGGGGGCAGACGCTGGACTATGTGTGCCACCGTTCCAACGGAGAAGTCTCGTAATGGGCATATCGCCGTGGCAGCAGACGGTTCTTCTTGGATTTGAACCCCCGACCGCTCGAAGGCTTATCTGACCCGTGATAAGGGGGGCTTGGCAAGTTTGCCGTGGTTTGCCTAAGAATATCCGCGTCATAGCAGATAAGGTGGACTCCCGACGTTTTTATGCTGTAGATGCTGTGGCCGAAATATTGTATAGCAGTGAGGATGGTGGGATGACTTTTCATGCTGACACATTGAATTTAACGGTTAAAGGGTCCAATGCGGTAATGCCGGTGCTACCATACGAAGAGGAGATCCGCGTGGAGGGCAAGACCGTATCTATGCTGCTCCTGGTCGTGAAAAAGATTTGTGGATTGCAGCTTATGATGGTTTGTACTGCTCTGCCGCTTCAGAAAAATTTGATTTCCGTGTTTTGGATAAGGTACGTACCATCCATACTTTTGGTTTCGGCAAGGCAAAGCCGGGTAATGATTATCCTGCCATCTATCTGATGGCGTAATCAACGGGCAATATGGTTTCTTCCATTTCGACGATACGGCTAACTCTTGGGTACGTATCAACGATGATGCCCATCAATATGGCCTGGTATTGCATATTTGCGGTGATATGCAGGAATATGGCCGAGGAATTGCGATGGGAGTACCTGCATCATAGCTTTTCTTCATGCAGTTCATGTAATCTCCTTTGTGTCTGCTTTTCATCAAGCCCGTACATCTGCTGCCTTTATGGGCACTGAGATGATACGGACTTTTAGTTTCTTATATTGTCGTTATGTACTGTAGGTTACTGCCGTCATTTCGGTATTTGCAGTCATTACCTCCATAATCTTTTCTCTTATTTTCATTTAGTATAAATTTATTCAACATCCGTTTGGAAAGTCTTGTGACTGTATGATATATTACTTTTTCAAAGAAAATATTTTTCGTTCGTTTATATTTTAATATATTTGCATTCCAATCTTCCCATCATTTGTTAATAAATGTTGGCTGGTGTTTGATGATGGTATTGCATAACCTTAAATGAAACCTAATGGTACACTTGTATAGATATATCATTTTTATAATTGGCCTTTGCACTACCCAACTGGTTTCCGCATACGGATTAAGATTTCGTGGCGCAGCCAGTCCTATCGATCAAAGAACATCCTATGATGTGTTTGCTCATAGTTATCCTTCTTTCAGAGACTATTTTGACTTGGAGTTCAATATAGCTTTGTATTCTACCGAGAGCGTCGGTTATGTCTTGCGTGTTAAGGGGAAGGATGAAGGACAGATTTTCAATCTTTTTTTTGATTTTCGTGGCGATGATATCTTGTTCCGTTTGAATCAAGAGGGGAAGTGTGTGTTGATAGCCTTGCCTGTCAATAAGGCTGGAGCAATGAAATCCCATTGGTTCAGGGTGAAGATAGCCTTTAACTTGAAGCAGGATGAGATTACTCTCAAGATTCATGATCAGGAAAAAGTATGCAAGGGTGTGGCACTTGCCGATGAGTTCAGCCCGAAAATAGTGTTCGGTAAGAGCGACCACATTATTGACGTTCCAGAGATAGCTATTGATAAGTTGGTTGTGCATGCTGACCACACTTACACGTTTCCTTTGGATGAGGCGGAAGGAGAATCGGTTTGTGACCGGGAAGGGATTCTTTACGGTAAAGTGGAAAATCCGGTGTGGCTGATTAATGAGGCCTTTCACTGGAAGCGGGAGGGCGGTTTTGCGTCGGCTTCAGAAGCAGGTTCTTGTTATAATATTGGTAGAAATGAGATTTATTATTTCAATCGTGATTCGTTGTTTGTTTACAATGTGGAGACGGGAAATATTTCTGCCAAGGCTTTTACCGAACGGTGTCCTGTGAAGTTGTTTCTTGCCGGTAGTTTCTTTGACAGTGCCAGTGAAAGGTTATATGTCTACGAGGTATATACAGAGAATGGGGATGCGGAGCCTATGATAGCAAGTCTGGACCTGAATACGTTGGGCTGGAGAGTAGAGAGCTACAGCCGGCTCAGCATGCAGTTGCATCATCATTGTTCCTATTATGATGCAGTCCGCAAGCGTTACACCATCTTCGGTGGTTTCGGCAATATGTATTACAGTAATAAATTCTATATATTCGATCCGGAAGAAGCGCGTTGGGATACACTTGGCTCTCTATCCGGTGATTTTCTTTGTCCCCGTTATTTCTCTTCGGCCGGTTATTTGGACAGTAACCATTCTGTCTATATTTTTGGCGGTATGGGTAATGAGTCGGGTGACCAGGTAATAGGCCGCCGTTATTTTCACGATCTTTATAAGGTGGATTTGCAAGAGATGCATGTGCAGAAACTTTGGGATATTTCGGAAGGGCAGCCCAATGTGGTGCCGGTGCAGGATATGCTGATACAGAATGATTCTTGTTTTTATGTCTTGCGTTATCCCGAGAGTGTGTCTAACTCGTTTTTGCGTCTCTATCGTTTTCTTGTAAAAGATGGCAGCTGTCAGATATTGGGTGATTCCATCCCCATTTACTCTGATAAAATTACGACAAATGCTCGTCTTTATTATAACGAGCGTTTAAGCAGGCTTTTTGTGACCGTGCAGGAAACACGTGATGACGTCTCTTCCAAATTTTCTGTTTATTCGTTACTCTTTCCACCGGTTTCTCTTGAAAAATATATTGCGAATAACGGTGGAGGAAGTGTTTCACGTGTATGGCTAGTGCTGGCGGTCGCGGCTGTAGTTGGTGGAGGCGTATGGATAGTGTACAAGTGGCGTCGAAACTCCGGTAAGGGCGAGGTCGGTAAAGCTGTAAGACAAGACAAGGAACAGCTTCCTGATGCTTCTGATATCACTAAGATGGAGAGGCAGGCAGTAGATGCGAGAACTGCCAACTGTATGTATTTATTCGGTGATTTTTCCGTTTTCGACCGGAGTGGTCGTAACATCTCTTATATGTTTTCCTTGCGTATCAAACAAATATTCTGTCTCATTTTGCGTTATAGCGATGCCAACGGAATTTCTTCCAAACAACTGAGCGACTTGATATGGCCCGACAAGCCAAAAGATAAAGTGAAAAACTCGCGTGGAGTAGCCATCAATCATTTGCGCAAGATTCTGAAAGAACTGGATGGTATAGAACTGGTTTATGAGAAAGGATGTTTTCGTTTCACGCTGTCTTCTGTCTTTTATTGTGACTATCTGCGTTTTATGGCGATAGTTGCTGAAAACCGGGTAGAGGATTGTCGGCAAGAGTTCCTGCATATTGTAGGGCGTGGCAAGTTTGTCGGCTTTATGGACGATCCGTTGTTCGACGGTTTTAAGCAAGATGTGGAGTGTCGCCTGGAAGTACTTGTTTTACAGTTGATGAAAGAGGCTTTTGAGGCTCAGGATTATTCGGAAGCTATGAGTTTGGCTGAAGCGGAATTCAATATTGATCCGGTGAACGAAACAGCCTTGTCTTGTTGCATCAAGTCACTTTTCATGCTTAAGCATGAAAATGCTGCTATTGGTACTTATCAAAGATTTGTGGCAGAATACAAAAAACATACGGGGGAAGATTACCCTACTCCTTTCAGCCTTTATTGGAATTAGCTTTCCCGATATGTTGCATCCGGTATTTTCTGTCTTTGTTTTTTCTTTTATTTTTCAGTCTGCTTTCCTGGAGTTCTTGTGGTTCTTCTTATATGCAATTGAAAAGTATTTATAAAATATTTTTGAATTCAGGCACATATGTAGGCTATCGCAGTCGTATACTGAGATAGCTCATTATTTCTCCTCTGATAATTAGGCTTCCAAAATCAATGAATTCAATATGCTAAATGAGGACAAATGGGCTGTTGAAAATAAAAATTTAGTAGGACTTATACGATAATTGTTTTATTCGCGGCACTATTTTGGTGGCTTAAAGTGTTAGGCGAAATCTGTACTTTCTTTTATGGGTTAAAATGAACTAGATTAATGTTTTTTTTATGCTATTATACCCAAATTAATCCTAAAATTAACCCATATGGAATCAAATTTGTAACTAAAGGGGCGGTTTGTAACACCCTGAGGCTGATGTGGGCGATTGGCATCGGTTCCTTTGTTATATTAACTTCTAATTAATAATTTAAGCTATGAAACAGTTGAAAAAGCTGAAAGTTTTTGGACTGATGGCCATGCTTATAAGTATGGTCATCATGGCGAGCTCTTGTTCGGACGATGATACGAGCGGAAAGGCTTTATCTTATGGAAAAGTGACGGGTGTCGTCACAGATGATTTATCTTCCCCTCTTGAAGGGGTCACAGTTTTAGTCGATGGTTCCGGTATAACGGCTGCACCGGACGGTCCTCAGGCCACGACAAATTCGCAGGGTGTATATACACTCGAAAACATTTCAATAGGTACACATATCATTACATTTACGAAAGCCGATTACCAGACGGTAAGTGTTACCGTTGTGGCAGGAAAATTCAATGAAGAAGAAGTGGCTGAAGTCAGCCCTAAAATGGAGTATGCAGCCGCAAAAATCAAAGGAAAAGTAGTTGATGCAGGAAAGGGAAATACTCCGTTGGAAGGAGTGACGGTCAGCATCAGCTCCACACAGACTGCCACCACCGGAAGCGACGGTACATTTGAAATTGGTAATTTGCCATTGGCAGACTACACCGTTACTTTTACCAAAGCAGGCTATGCTTCCATCGCGAAGAAGGTAGCTATAGCTGACTTTGTGGATGGCATTGCCACTATAGAAGTTCGCATGGGTGGGACGGAAATATTGCGCGGACTAACTCTTGATGATTTGAAAGCTGCAGAAAAATGGTATTATAACGAATACCGTGGCGGACGAAATGCTGAAAGCTATCCCCACTGGGATTGGGCTTGCAACTACATGTGTACGATGGACTTCCGTGGCGACTGGGAAGAGCAGAACGAAGGAACCACTCTCCGCATTCGCAACAATGAAGAGGACCGCAAGAATCCTGCTGACTTGGAGATGTTCGATTCCTTTGTATTCGGAAGCAAGCTGATTACAGAAGATAACTACATGATGACCCTCCAAATCCGTACGCACAGTGCCGACGAAGCTGCTCCGGTATATTATGGCGTGCAGGTGGTAGACCTGACTGCTGCCGATCCGAAGGCTGAGATGGTGGGTGATGTCAGAACCTATGCCTCGGAAAATTACACTTCTGTTCCGGTAGATTTGAGCAAATACATCGGTAAGGAAGTAATCATTGCCATCGGTACATTCCGTGCTCAGACTGGTGATTACTGGAAGCAGTTGGTATTGCGCCGCATCGCTTTTGCTAAAGAAGCCATTGAAGGATGGGGCTGGTTGCCCGGAACATCGGTCGAAGAGTTGGATGGTTGGAAGATGACCCGGGAAATGGTACGCTCTACCATGCCGCAAATGAAGTTGAAGTTCACTGGCTTGAGTCCTGTTGAAGGAAATCGCGATAACTATGTGGACGCCTATCGTGCATGGCGCGAGGTGGACCATATTTGTGCCGAGTGGTCGTATATGCCGCTCAGTAAAGATCCTGAGGTATTCCCTTCCGAAGGTTATCTGATAAAGACACGTAGCGGAAACAACGTAAGTACCACCGTTCCCGAATCTTATTTCTATGCCAAATTCTCCATTGTGTCTGGGTGTGATAGGATGACATTGAAGACTCGCAACTTCAGTGGAACGAATGCTACCTTCTTCAAGGTGACAGCTATCCGTATGGACGGAACTGTCGTACATTTGGCACCTGCATCCCATACGGCTCAGTTTGCTGGGGCTGCTGCCGACGGTTGCTGGAAATTTATCCATCAGGCCGGAGGAAAGGGGGATCCGGAGGCATATGCCGATTTTGTCTATGATTTGTCTCAGTTCAACGGAGAAGATGTAATGTTGACTATTGGTGTCTTTAAGGGAGAAGAGAACGGCGATGAGAACAAACTGGTGCTGCGTGACATCACAATGGAGTGACAAACTGCTGATATTTAATTTTTTTGTTTTTCCCTCTTTATCTTCTTTTGTATCTTATGAGGGGAGAGATGGGGACTGAAGGGACTAATTGTATGAATATAATGAAAAATTTATTTACTTTATTGACTTTGCTCTTATTGACGTTAGTGGCTTGCAGTAATGACTCTGCTGTTGATGAAAAGCCGGACAACGGAGGTATGTATGTTCCAGGCAATCTGCCGGTGCAGAATGTGGCACGTGCCATAGAGCTGATTGACAATGCTGTAGAGTGCTATTTTACAGGTACGGGCATGGCTATGTCACGTTATTATAACCCTTATACCGGAAACCGTTCCAGTGAGTTGGGCAGTGTGTGGATGTACACTAGTTCCATTGAGGCCGTGAATGCTGCGATGAAAGCCATGAAGACCGGGAAGACAAAGGGAGAGACGGCTCTTTATGACTCTCACTTTAACCGCTACAAGGAACTTTTAGCTCAACTTTATGACAATCTGGAGTTTTATGCAGGTACTTTTACGCTGACCTCTTATACGCAGACTAAACAGTGGACGGTATACGGTGTAAACCGCGGCAACGGCAAGGGAGCTGCACAAGTGGAAGGTACCCTCAATGTTTACGATGACCAGATGTGGCTGGTGCGTGAACTGTTGGAATCCTATCATATTACTGGTGAACAGCGCTATCTGGAAAAGGCAGAATACCTGACAGAATACGTGCTTGACGGTTGGGACTGTACCCTTGATGAGCAAGGTAGTCCATTGGGAGGCATTACGTGGGGACCGGGGTATATCACCAAGCACTCTTGCAGTAATGGCCCTATTGTCAGTCCTCTGGTGTGGCTGCACGAAATTTACAAAGGAAAACCCGACGAAGTGACCTATGGCTACGTGGCTGCCGACAACAGTCGCAAGCTACGTACTGAGAAGAAATCTGACTATTACTTGAATTTTGCCAAAGCTGTTTACGATTGGCAAAAGAAACATTTGCTGAGACCAGACGGGGTGTACGACGATATGATGGGTGGTTATGATTCACCGGACATAAAATATGTTACCATTGATGGTGAACGCTATCGGACTGGTTCCAAACTGCGTGATCGTGTAGGTCCGGCCATCACTTACAATAGTGGTACGATGCTTTCCGGTGCTGCCGACCTTTTCAGAGTTACAAGCGATGCGACTTATCAGACGGATTTGGCAGAATTGACCGATAATAGTTTTGCTTACTTTGCCAAACCTGAAGCAGCCAAACCGGGCTGTTATACATTTGATGTCAGCGGATTCTGTAACTGGTTCAACGGTGTACTGATGCGTGGGTATGTGGATGCTTATTCAACCTACACTGCTGCCGCAAGCTGTATCGAGGCATTCCAGAATAATCTGGATTATGCCTACGAAAACTATCAATACAAACATATGCTTCCCACCAATCTGCTGGTGGGGTGGTACAAAGCTGAAAAGAACAAGAACAACGTGGAAGGAATGTTCACTTTTGCTTTTGCCGCCGAATATGCAGTGTTGGCGAATTATGAATGGAGCAAGAAATAATTTTAAAATTAATGGACTATGAAGAATTTTAGCAAGATGCGACAAGGATTATCCTGCGTGGTAATAGCATTCCTTCTGATGCTGATTCCGGCAGGTGTTTTCGCACAAAACTCTATTTCCGTTTCAGGAATAGTTATGGATGACACCAATGAACCTGTCATTGGCGCTGCTGTCATGGTGAAGGGCACCACTATAGGTGTCATTACCGACATTGACGGACGTTACACCATCAGTATTCCTGCAGATGGTATTCTCAGTTTCTCTTATGTGGGATTGAAGGACAAAGAAGAGAAAGTGAATGGACGCACCACTATCAACATCATTATGCAGACTGACTCCAAGATGATAGACGAAGTAGTGGTGATAGGTTACGGAACACAACGCCGCGGATCGGTGACGGGTGCTGTTTCTGCCGTCAAAGGGCAGGATATGATAAAGACCAAGAACGAAAATCCGCAGAATATGCTGACAGGACGTATTCCTGGTTTGCGCGTATGGCAGAAGAGTTCTGAGCCCGGAACTTTCAATAACAGTTTCGATATTCGAGGTATGGGATCTCCATTGATTATCATCGATGGAATCCCTCGGAGTACGGAAGAATTCCAGCGTTTGAATGCAATGGATATTGATGATATATCTGTGTTGAAAGATGCTTCTGCTGCTATTTACGGCGTACGTGCAGCCAATGGTGTAGTGTTGGTGACCACCAAAAAAGGAGGAGCAGGAAAAACGGAATTCTCTTACAATGGCTCCTACACTTTCCAACAACCTTCACGTATGCCTGAACTGTGTGATCCTTATGAATCTATGACGCTGTTCAACGAAATGTCGATGAATAACATTAATGGCGGTTCATGGGTCTTCAGCGAAGAGAGCTTTGAAGCATTCCGTAACGGTACGCGCCGTACGACGGACTGGAATGACTTGATTATCTCTAATGTGGCTCCACAGACACAACACGACATCAGCATTTCCGGTGGCAACGAGAAGACGAAGTTCTATATCAGTATGGGCTATTTTTACCAGGAAGGTATCTTCCGTTCGGGAGACTTGAATTATAATAAGTTCAACCTGCGTTCCAACATTTCAACTGAAGTTGCTAAAGGTATAAAATTCGAACTTGGTGTAAGTGGCATCTCCGACGAACGCAATACGCCTTACAGCAGCGCACAGGATATCATTCGTAACTATTGGAGACAAGGTGTACTTTATCCTGCATACGCTGATCCTGAAGGGACGATGTTGAACTACAATGGTTTGGACATGGAACAGAATACTGTGGCTATGATGACAGCCGATATTTCCGGTTACAAGAAGTACAAGCAGAAATATTTCCAGTCCTCGGCTACTTTGACGGTAGATTTCAGTGAATACACACCGGTATTGAAGGGATTGACTGCCAAAGCTATGTTCAGTTACGATTATCGTGCCGACAACAACGAGACTTTCCGTAAAGAGTACTACCAGTATGCTTATGACGAGCAGACCGGCACCTACAATCAGAAGGTCTATAACGAAAGCTCGCCCAGCAACATGCGTCGCGAGTTCTATGACAAATCACAGATGCTGGGACAATTCACAGTGAACTACGACCGCACCTTTAACGATGTCCACCATGTGGGTGGTGTTGTCGGTTGGGAGGTACAGAAGCGCAACGGTGACAACTTCTACGCAGTTCGCGACCTGGCATTCTCTATGCCTTACCTGCTGGCTGGTGTGACTGAAGGACAGATCGGCGCTATGCAGACTGGTAATAATGATTTGTATGAACAAGCCAACGAAGCTTTGATAGGTCGTGTCAATTATTCGTTTGCCGACCGATACCTGCTGGAAGCACAGTTCCGTTACGACGGTTCCAGCAAGTTTGCCAAGGGACATCAATGGGGTTTCTTCCCTTCAGTATCGGCTGGGTGGAGAGTATCCGAAGAACCTTTCTTCAAAAGCATAGATGCTTTGAAGTTTGTCAATCAGCTGAAGCTGCGTGCCAGCTACGGTGTGCTGGGTGATGATGGTGACTTGAATTATGACTGGGCTATGGGGTACACTTATCCTGCAACTAGCGGTAACATATCTAATGGCGACTATAACGGTTATTCGCCGGGCTATATCTTCGGTGGCAAGTTCATCAGTGCGGCAAGTCCGATGGCATTACCTAATGAGAATATTACTTGGTTCAAGTCGAAGACATTCGACGTGGGTTTCGATTTTGAAGCTTGGAACGGTCTGCTGGGCGTTTCGTTCGACTATTTTAACCGTCTGCGTACTGGCCGTTTCGCTCGCCGTACCGGTGACTTGCCTACAGTGGTAGGTGCCTCTGCTCCACGTGAAAATCTGGATAGTGACCGTCAATTCGGTATGGAATTGGAATTGACTCATCGTAACAAGATTGGACAAGTGGCCTATAATCTGAAAGGTATTGCTACCGTAACCCGTCAGAAATACCTGACTGCTTCAGAAAAAGGCCCTTGGGCCAACTCCTACGACCGTTGGCGTAATGATAACTTGACAAACCGTTATCAAGGAGTACAGTTCGGTTATACTTCTGCTGGACGCTACACCAGTTGGAACGATATTTGGAGCTATCCGGGTTACAAGGAACGTGACATTCTGCCGGGTGACTACAAATATGAAGACTGGAATGGTGACGGTGAGATTAACGGTCAGGACGAACATCCGTTTGCCTTTGACCAGACTCCATGGTTGCAGTTCAGTTTGAATGCCGGCTTGCAATGGAAGAACTTCGACTTCAACATGTTGAAGTCGAAGTTCTTCCATTGCA
>OGGA01001498.1_pt1 | contig 12316 bp, 11 predicted proteins | sample 1571041 | NCBI WGS metagenome assembly OGGA01 (sample SAMEA2582057, study PRJEB24529) | metagenome | biome: Human gut stool | place: China | collected 2011 | reverse complement strand
CTGCCGGTCAGCTGGCTGCCCACGCTGACGATCATGGTGCCAAGGAAGGAAGCGCCCTTGCCGCAGATATCGAACAGGCCAAAGTATTCGCCGGATTTTTCCTGCGGGATGATCTTGGCAAAGTGGCTGCGGCTCAGTGCCTGCACACCGCCCTGGAACATACCCACCACCACGGCCAGCACCCAGAACTGCCACTGGCTCTTCAGGAAGAAGGCAAAGACGGCAATGCCGGTATAGGCCGCGATGCACACCGGGATCAGGGTCTTGGATTCATATTTCTGGCTCAGGCGGCCGAAGATCAGCGCCGAGGGGAAAGCCACGATCTGGGTGACCAGCAGCGCCAGCAGCAGACCGGTGGTGTCCAGCCCCAGTGCCGTACCGTAGGCGGTGGCCATATCAATGATGGTATACACACCGTCGATGTAGCAGAAGAAGGCCAGCAGGAACCAGAACACCTGCTTGTCCTGCGGCAGGTGCTTCAAAGTCTGCCCAATGCGCACAAAGCTCTGGCGGATGGCGTGCTGCTCCACCTCCACATAGTTGATCTGGCGGTATTTTTTCAGCAGCGGCAGGGTGACCACCAGCCACCATACAGCGGTAATGACCAGCGCGATGGACAGCGCGGTCATCTGACTAAGCCCCACCGCACTGCTGCCCAGCACCAGCGCCAGACAGACCACAAAGGGCACGCAGCTGCCGATATAACCCCATGCGTACCCGCGGGAGGACACCATGTCCATCCGCTCCGGGGTGGTCACATCGCCCAGCATGGAGTCGTAGAACACCAGACTGCCGGAGTAGCCGATCTTGGCAATGATAAAAATGACCAGAAAGACCAGCCATGTGCCCGCCAGACCCATGGCACAGCAGCCGATGACGCCCACAAAAAGGCAGAGCATGAAGATGGGCTTTTTAAAGCCCTTGGTGTCGGCCAGCGTGCCCAGAATGGGTCCCAGAATGGCGGTGACCACCGTAACGATGGAGCTTGCATAGCCCCAGTAGGCCAGATAGTCCACCTTGCTCACCCCACCGGCCTCGGCCAGCGCATTGAAGAAGATAGGCACCAGCGTGGCGATCATCAGCACAAAGGCCGAGTTGCCCACATCGTATAAGATCCATGCCCGCTCCAGCGGTGTCACCTTGAATTTTTCAGTTTTCATCGTATTTCCCTTTTCCCCTTGCACCGCCGAGCGGTGCAGGTTTTAAAATTCCCCAAAGGTATGGTCGTAGGCGGCGTCCAGCGGCTCGTCCGTGTCCAGCTTTGCCACATACTCCAAGATCAGCCGCTCTGCCAGCGGCAAAGCCTTGGCGTACAGCGCATCCAGCTTGCGGTTGCTCTCGGTGCACTGCGGGTTCGGCTGCGGGTTTGCCACAAGGCCGTGCATCCCATCATACTTGCCCAGCACCTTCATGCCGGTCAGCACCACCCAGCGCTTGACCGGGTTCGAGGCCTGCAGCACCTTATGCACCAAGATCATCCCCTTCAGGGCTTCCAGCGCGGTCTGCTCCGAAATATCCCTGTAAAACGGCGCAATGACCCGGGCGTTTTCCGCGCTGGGGTGGATATGACTGGCGGTAAAGAAGGTCAGCGGGTCATAGCCATCCCGGCGCAGCAGCATATTGTCGAACTCGGTCTCGATCTCGCAGTGGGTCACACCGCTCTCCCGGGTGAACTGCTCCACAAAGGGGTGGCAGGTGCTGTCCAGCGCAAAATGGCACACAAAGCCCAGCGCGTAGGCCAGCGCCGCCTCGCGGTCGGCTTCCTCGTGCGCCACCCGCCGGGCCCGGTCAAAGAACGTTCTGCCCGGCTCGTCGTGCATGGCGTTGCCCAGTGCGGCGACCGGGGTAGACTTTTCCGCATGGTAATAGAACAGCAGATCCGGCCCGTGCAGACCGATATCGTACAGCTCCCGGTGCGCTTCCAGCTTTTCCCGCAGCGGCGCAGGCAGATGATCCAGCACATTTGCGCCAAAGCGGCGGTGTGCGTAGGTAGAGGGCATCTCTCATTCCTCCTTCTTGCAGTGCCAGCGCCCGCCGCCCTGTTCCGGCTGCACTGACCAAAAATTCTATCGTTTCCAGTATAGCAGAAAGTTTGCCGACCTTCTACCCTTTTGTGTCTGTTTTCTGTAAAAAGTTTTAATAATTTTGCTGCACTTCCCGCCGCTCCCCCAAACAGAAAAGGGACCTCCTGAAATGCCCGCGGGCATTTCAGGAGGTCCCTTTCTAATCATTCAGGTTCACACGCTCTCATAGCCCTGCGGCATCTCGCTCTTGCGGTCGCGGGACATCAGGTTGCGCAGCGCGTCGCTGGCGCTCATGCCCTCCTTGACGATGGCGTTCACCGTCTGGGCTATGGGCATTTCCACATGGTACTTCTCGGCCAGCTCCATGGCGGCGGGCAGGGCGTTGATGCCCTCTACCACCATGCCGACCTCTTTCACAGCCTGCTCCGGGCTTTCGCCCTTGCCGATCAGGATACCGGCGCGGTTGTTGCGGCTGTGCATACTGGTGGCGGTAACGATCAGGTCGCCGATACCGGCCAGACCCGCAAAGGTCTGGACATTGCAGCCCATGGCCACGCCCAGCCGGGCGATCTCGGCAATGCCGCGGGTGATCAGGGCGGCGCGGGCGTTATCGCCGTAGCCAAGGCCGGTGGAGATGCCAACGCCCAGTGCGATGACGTTCTTCATGGCGCCGCTCAGCTCCACGCCCTTGATATCAGTGTTGGTGTACACGCGCATACAGGTGTTGCTGAACACCTCCTGCACCACCTCGGCAGCCTCCAGATCCGGGCTGGCGGAAACGATAGTGGTGGGCAGATCCAGCGCCACCTCCTCGGCGTGGGTGGGGCCGCTGAGCGCCACCAGACGCACCGCGCGGGGGCCGTTCTCGTGGCTCAGCTCGTCGGCAAGGATCTCGGTCATGGTATATAAGGTATCGGGCTCAATGCCCTTTGCCACATCCACGATGATCTGGCCGGAGCGGATATAGGGCCGCGCCTTGGCCGCCGTGGAGCGCACGAACACCGACGGCACTGCAAACAGCAGCACGTCCTTGCCGGTGCACACTTCCTCTATGCTTTTGGTAAAACGCAGCTCCTGCGGGATGACCATTCCCGGCAGATTGGGGTGCACCCGGGTGGTGGAAAGGTTGTCCACCTCGGCCTCAATGGCCGACCACACCTGCACATCGTTGCCGCTGACGGTCAGCATCCGTGCCAGAGCCATGCCCCAGGTGCCTGCACCCAGAACACCAATACTAAACTTTTTCACGTTCGTATCCTCCGTGTCTGCACCGGGCAAGGGGCAAGCCCCTGCCGGTGGATTTGCGCTGCGCCGGGCCGTTGTCCCGCAGCCGCGCACTACTATGACCATTGTACACGAAAGCGCCCACAGCGTCAAGCATCTGCCGCATTGCACAAATATTTAACAAGTTTATGCAATTTTTCGTTCACATCACACGTTTTGTACAAACCGTTTGCGCTGCGGGGCATTTCATGCTATTATAGTATTCTGGTAGGTTTTGTAGGGATTGGTGACTCAGTCTCTTGACTTTGACCCTACTTTAAGGTATATACTGCTTTGGTCGGCAAAAGCTTTGCCGGCCTGTGCATTTTTTAGCTTTGAGGAAAAACCGATGTTTGAAGCACTTTTATCCAACCGCACGGTCAGCGTGCTGGTGGAGGCGCTGCCCCGCATCCTGACGGCAGGCCTGACCATGACCATTCCGCTGACCCTTCTCTCCTTCTTTTTTGCCATGATCATCGCGGTGGCGGTGGCGCTGGTGCAGTACGCCAATGTGCCGGTGCTGCGGCAGATCGCCCGGTTCTATATCTGGGTCATCCGGGGCACGCCGCTGCTGGTGCAGCTGTTCATCATCTTTTACGGCCTGCCCAGCGTGGGCATCATGCTGAACGCCTTTCCGGCGGCAGTCATCGCCTTTGCCATCAACGAGGGTGCCTACTGCGCCGAGACCATGCGCGGTGCGCTGGAAAGCGTGCCGCAGGGGCAGCTGGAAGCCGGGTACTGCGTGGGCATGAGCTGGTGGCAGATCATGCGCCGCATCGTACTGCCGCAGGCGCTGCGCACCGCTGTGCCTGCGCTGTCCAACTCCCTTATCGGTATGATCAAGGACACCTCGCTGGCGTCCAATATCACGGTGGCAGAGCTGTTCATGGCTGGGCAGCGGGTAGCCGCCCGCACCTACATCTTCCTGCCCATCTACTGTGAGGTGGCTGTGGTGTATCTGCTGTTCTGTACCGTCATCACCAAGCTGCAGGCGCTGCTGGAACGTCAGCTCAACGCCCGCGGCTTCCAGTAAAAAGGGAGGGTGAGCATCTATGGCTATGTTAGAGATCCGCAATGTGCAAAAAACCTTCCGCACCTACGCAAAGCCCGGCTTTTTCCACCGCCCCGGTGCGCGGAAGGTCGCCAGCGAGCTGCCCGTGCTGCGCGGCGTAGACCTGACCGTGGAAAAGGGCGATGTGGTGGCCATTCTTGGGCCGTCCGGCTCCGGCAAGACCACCCTGCTGCGCTGCTTGAACTTTCTGGAGACTGCCGATGCCGGGCAGCTGGTGTTTGACGGCGAAAGCTTTGACCTTGCCCATGCCAGCCGCACCGACATTGCCCGGCTGCGCAAAAAGACGGCCTTTGTGTTCCAGAACTACAACCTGTTCCGCAACAAGACTGCCCTGCAGAACGTGACCGAGGGGCTCATCGTAGCGCATAAGCTGTCCAAGGAGCAGGCGGATGAGATCGGCATGAAGATGCTTGCCAAGGTAGGGCTTGCCGACCGTGCCGACTACTACCCCCGCCAGCTTTCCGGCGGGCAGCAGCAGCGGGTGGCGATTGCCCGCGCCCTTGCCGCCGACCCGGAAATTATTTACTTTGACGAGCCCACCAGCGCCCTTGACCCAGAACTGACCGGCGAGGTGCTCAGCGTGATGCGGCAGCTGGCCGAAGAGGGCATGACCATGCTGGTGGTCACCCACGAGATGGGCTTTGCCCGCAACGTGTCCTCCAAGACCGTGTTTATGGAAAACGGCGTGGTGGTGGAGCAGGCACCCTCTCAGCAGTTCTTTGCATCCCCCAAGGAGGAGCGCACCCGGGCCTTCCTGCGCAGGATCGCCCACACGGAATAAAACCACTTCTCTTTTTGCATTTTTCACGACAGAAAGGAATATTTACTTATGAAACGCAGAACCTTTATTTCTCTGATGGGTGTTATGGCCGCAGCCGGGGTGCTGAGCCTGACCGGCTGCTCCTCCAAAGACACCGCCGCCAGCACCGCCAGCTCTGCACCGCTGAACAAGCTGGACAGCATCCAGAAGAGCGGCAAGCTGGTGGTGGCGCTGGAGGGCGCATGGCAGCCGTGGAGTTACCACGATTCCTCCGACACGCTGGTGGGTTATGACGTGGAGGTATCCCGCGCCATTGCCGAGAAGCTGGGCGTGGAGCCGGAGTATGTGGAAAGCGACTGGGACAGCCTGTTTGCCGGTCTGGACGCCGGCCGCTACGACATGGTGTGCAACGGCGTGGAAGTGACCGAGGAGCGCGCCAAGACCTACGCTTTCACCACCCCCTACGGCTACATCCACACTGCGCTGGCTGTGCGCAAGGATAACGAGGACATCCACAGCTTTGAGGACCTGAAGGGCAAGACCACCGCCAACAGTCTGGCTTCCACCTACATGGAGCTGGCCGAGAGCTACGGCGCTACCGTGCAGGGCATCGACACGCTGGAAGAGACCATCCAGCTGCTGACCGCAGGCCGCATTGACGCCACCCTGAACGCGGACGTTTCCTTCTACGACTACATGAATGTCCACCCGGACGCAGACTTCAAACTGGTGGCACAGACCGCTGAGGCCTCTCATGTGGCCATCCCGGTGCTCAAGAGCGAGGACACCGCCTATCTGGACGCGCTGAACACCGCCATTGAAGAGTTGCGCGCCGATGGTACCCTAAAGACCCTGAGCGAGAAGTATTTCGGACAGGATATCTCTTCTGAAAACTAATTTTATATGTAACCTTGCACCGCTGTGGAAAACCCGCAGCGGTGTTTTTTATGTCTTTCTATTGACTTGTGCAATATTATATGCTATATAATATTATAGAAACAGACCACACCGAAAGGAGGCTGTTCCCACATGAGTTTTCCCATCAGTGCCGCGCTGCTGGATGCCATTGTGCTGTCCGTGGTGGCGCAGGAGCCGGAAGGCACCTACGGCTACAAGATCACCCAACAGGTCACCCACACGCTGGAGCTGAGCGAATCCACCTTGTACCCGGTGCTGCGCCGGCTGCAGAAAGACCAGCTGCTCACGGTCTACGATGCACCCTTCAATGGCCGCAACCGCCGCTATTATCAGATCACCGCCGCCGGGCGGGCGCAGCTTGCCGCCTACGCGCAGGAGTGGAGCCGCTACCGTTCTTCCATTGACACATTTTTCAGAGAGGTGGAATGATCTATGACCCGTACTGCATTTCTTGCTGCGCTGGAGCAGCTTCTGGCTCCTTTGCCGGAGGCCGAGCGCAAGGACGCTTTGAGTTATTACGAAGATTATCTGGATGCCGCCGGGCCGGAAAACGAAGCCCGCGCCATTGCGGAGCTGGGCAGCCCCGAGGAGGTCGCCCGCAAGATTTTGGACGAGCAAAGCCCGCAAGGCGTCTCTGCCGCCCCGGCATCCCCTGCCCCGCGTTCCCGCTGGCGCATGGTGCTGGGCGGCGGGCTGGCGGTGCTGGTACTGGCCTGCTTTTTCTTCCAGCACTCCAAGGCCACCCCGGTGCAGCCGGTCGAGCCCATTTCTCCTGCCTCAGAAATTCCTGCTTCCTCTGCGGAAGTGCCTGCCGAGAGTGCCTCCACGCAGCCCGCAGTTCCTGTTTCCACTCCAGACGGCTCGACTTTCTCCCTCTCTGCTGAGATGGTCAGCGATAAACTATCGCTGAAGTTGGACTATGGTACCATTCTCTTTGTTGTTGACCCAAACGCTTCCGACATCACTCTAAAGTTTGACGGTTTCAGGACCCGGTATCTCACCCATTCCAACAAAAAAGACGGAACCGCAGAGTTTTCCTACCATATCCCGAAATACTACGCTCCCCCTGATGTTGACAGTGCTGTGCTCACCATTACAGTTCCGGAAAATATCCTGCATGAGGTAGACATTGATCTTGCCATGGGCGACGTTGACCTTGGCACGCTCTCTGTGGAAGAGCTGGATCTGGAACTTGCCATGGGGAGCGTCTCTGCCGACAGCCTGACTGTGAAGGATGCGGATTTCAATCTTGCCATGGGCGGCTGTCGCATTGACCATCTGACCGCACCGGAATTCGATGCCGAAATTGCCGTGGGCGACTGCACGATCGGTATGCTGTCCGGTGCTCGGGATGTCAGCATCTCGGTCATCACTGGCGATACCGACTTGACTCTGGAGGGCAGCGCCTCGGACTATTACCTCGTCACCAATGGGCTTATGGGCACCTCGATCCATGATGGCAAAGCAAATACCTCTCGTAAAATTTCCCTCAGTTCTACCACCGGCGATTTCTCCGTCTCCTATGCGAATTGACCCCTGAACGCAGAACACCCCCGACATCCGAACGAAACGAAAACGGATGCCGGGGGTGTTTTTATGCTTCCCTGTGAAAATACTCGTAGATGGTCTGCGCCAGCTGCCTGCCCACACCGGGGGTGTTTTCCAGCTGGTCAGGGGTGGCTTCCTTCACCGCGCCCACGCTTTTGAACTGCGCCAGCAGGGCTTTAGCCGTTTTAGGGCCTACGCCCGGCACCTCGGTCAGGGTGGAGGAGTAGCTTTTCTGCTTCATCTGCTGCTTGCGGTAGGCGTTGGCAAAGCGGTGGGTCTCGTCCTGAATGGCGGTGATGAAGGTAAAGGTGCCCCGGTTCATGTTGATGGCAATTTCCCGCCCGTCGCTGTCCACGATGGCGCGGGTGCGGTGGTGGTCATCCTTTACCATGCCGTACAGCGGCACATCTGCCAGTGCCGTACCGGCAAGTGCCTCCTTTGCGGCGCTCACCTGTCCCCTGCCGCCATCCATCAGCAAAAGGTCCGGCTTCTGCCCGAACCAGTTGCCGCTGGGCTGGCCGTTTTCGGCCTGTGCAGCGTATTTTTCGTACTCTGCCGCCCGGCGGGAAACAGTCTCTGCCAGCGAGGCGTAGTCGTCCGTGCCTGCAACAGTTTTCATTTTGAATTTGCGGTAGCCCGCCTTGAAGGGCTTGCCGTCCTTGAAGGTGACCATGCCGCAGACGCTGCTGCCATCGCCCCAGTTGGAGATATCGTAGCTTTCAATGGCGCGGGGCGGCTTTGAAAGCCCCAGCACCTGCGCCAGCTCGTCCAGCAGCTTTTCCTCCCGGGCGTAGCGTCCGCTCTCCCGCGCCAGACGCTCCACCGCGTTGGTGTGCGCCATTTCCACCAGATGCGCTTTATCGCCCCGCTGGGGCACATACAGTTGTACCTCGCTGCCCCGCTTCTGGTTCAGCGCCTGCTGCAAGGCGTCCACGTCCGGCGGCAGTGCGTCCACCGCGATGATCTTGGGAATTTGTTCATCGTCCAGATAGTACCGGGGCAGAAATTCCTCCCGCACCGCGTCGATATCCGAGGTATCGTGGAACAGAAACTCCCGCTTATCGGTCAGCCGTCCCTCCCGGAAGCGCAGCACTGCCGCGCACACGCTGTCCGGTGTGCCGGCAAGTGCCACCACGTCCATCTCCACGTCCGGGTCTACCACCACCTTCTGCCCTGCCGTAAGCTTGGTGATGGCGTTGATCTGATCCCGCAGAAGAGCGGCGGTCTCAAATTCCAGCCGGTCGGAGGCTTCCTGCATCCGCTCGTTGAGGGTTTTCAGGATGTCCTTTTTGCCGTAGCGGATCAGGTGCACCGCGTTTTTGACCGCCTGATTGTAGGTCTCGCAGCTGATCTTGCCGCTGCACACCGCCATACACTTGCCGATATGGGCGTTCAGGCAGGGGCGGCCTTTGCCGATCTCCTGCGGGAAGCGCTTGGAGCAGCGCGGCAGCAAAAAGGCATCCATGGCCGTTTCTGCCATCTGCCGCGCCGCAAAGCTGGAGGTGTAGGGGCCGATATACTCCGCCCCGTCCTCCTCCTTTTGCAGGGTGAAGGAAAGGCGCGGCCAGTCCTCCCGGGTGACGCGGATATAGCTGTAACCCTTGTCATCCTTGAGCAGAATGTTGTACTTGGGGGTATGCGCCTTGATCTGGCTGGCTTCCAGCACCAGCGCTTCAAACTCGCTCTGACAGACGATGACGTCAAAGGCGTAGGCGTGGGCGATCATCTGGCTGACCTTGTTGTCGTGGGGCACGCCCTCGCGGAAATACTGGCTTACCCGGATGCGCAGGCGCTTGGCCTTGCCGATATAGATGATAGTGTCGCTTTTGTCCCGGATGATATACACCCCGGGCAGCAGCGGCAGCATACAGGCTTTTTGATAGAGCTCGGCTTTGGTCATGCAGCACCTTCCTCCGTATTCGTGGGATGGGCGTCCTGCAATGGAAAGCCCTTTGCTCCCGGTAAAAAGCGTACTAAAAAAGCGGCAGGGAGCCCCCGCCGCTTTCTGTTGCTTGTGATACAGACTTACTCTGCAAAGCCGGACTCCACCAGCTTGATCAGGCCGTCCACGGCAGCCTGCTCATCAGCGCCGTCAGCGATGATGCGGATGGTGGTGCCGCCAACGATACCCAGAGACAGAACGCCCAGCAGGCTCTTTGCGTTCACGCGGCGTTCTTCCTTTTCGACCCAGATGGAAGACTTGAACTCGTTTGCCTTCTGGATAAAGAAGGTAGCCGGACGAGCGTGCAGACCAACCTGATTTTCAACGGTAACTTCTTTTACGTACATAGTAAAGCGCTCCTATCTAATATCGTTTTGGTGTACAAAAGCATAGTGTGCCTGTTGTGTTACACTCATTTTAGCGCAAGTCGAAACGGTTGTACAGTCCCCTTTTGCATTTTTGGCGCTTTTCCCAATGAAACAGGGAGCATTTTTCAGGTTTTGTACAAAGACAATAAAATTATACCCCGAAGGTTAGAGGGGTAATACAAAAGTTTTCAACAACTTTTAGACCGCCGGGGAGTTTTCCTCTGAATTTTGTGTATTTTTACCGATATTTCCGGTGCCGCCTTACTCCTGCGCAGGGCCTGCGTAGCGCATCTGCACCAGTGCGCATTTACGCGTCACGGTGGGGTATTGCTTCGGGTCAAATTCCAGACTGGTGCTGCCGTCCAGCTGCCAACCCATGCGGGTATACAGTGCAATGGCACGGGTGTTGGTGTTCAGCACACTCAGCACCGGGTGTGCGTGCTCCGGCAGCTTTTTGCGGGCAAAGTCCAGCAGCTTTGCGCCGATGCCGTTGCCCCGGGCTTTTTCCGTGACGAACAGGTGCTCGATATGCCCCGCCTTGTGGCTGACGCACACCATGCCGTCCGGCACGTCCTTGGTGGTGTGCAGGTAGCACACCCAGCCCGCCGCCTTTTCCTGCTGTAATTGCAGCAAAAACTGCGGCTCGGTCAGAGCGCGGCAGTATTCCGGCGTCCAGTTGTCGGCGCAGACAGCTTGCCGTCCCTCGGCAAACAGCTTTGCGGCGGCGGCAAACTGCTCGGCGGTCTTTACCAGCCGGACATTCTCGCCCCGCTTCCACTTGGGCACTTCGGCAATGGGGTGGCTCGTACACCACTGCTCGTACAGCTCCGGGCGGCGCAGACGGGTGCGGGTACGGCTTTGCTCGCCGCGCCACGCGTCAATTTTTGCATGGTCGCCGCCCAGCAGCACCTCGGGCACGGCACGGCCCTCCCACACCTCGGGGCGGGTGTACTGGGGGTATTCCAGCAGGCCGTCCCAGTAGCTTTCCTCCTCGTAGCCCTTCTGCTCAGCCAATACGCCGGGCTTCAGGCGCAGTACGCTGTCTGCCACCACAAGGCTGGCAAGCTCGCCGCCGGTCAGGATATAATCACCAATGGAGATCTCCTCGTCCGCAAAAGCTTCGATGACGCGCTCGTCAATGCCCTCGTAGTGGCCGCAGACCAGTGTCAGGTTGTCGTACTGTGCCAAGCGCTTTGCGTGCTCCTCGGTGTAGCGCTGCCCGCCCGCCGTCAGGAACACGATGTGCGGGGCGGGGCGTCCCTGCTCGGCCACCTCGCGCTGTACCGCCCGCAGGCAGTCCGCGATGGGCTGGGCGTACAGCACCATGCCGCAGCCGCCGCCGTAGGGGTAATCGTCGGTCTGCTTCTGCTTATTCAGGGTATAGTCCCGGATCTGGTGGCAGTGGGTCTCAATATAGCCCCGCTTTGCTGCCCGGCCGATGATGCTGGCGTCCAGCACCTGCTGGCACATCTCCGGGAACAGAGTCACGATATCCACACGCATTCCCATGGCTTACTCCTCCTCCCGCTCGCTGTCAAAATCGTCATCCAGCAGGCCGGGAATGGGGGTGACGAGGATATACCCCTCCGGCGGGTTGCGCTCTTTCAGGAAGGCGTCCACCCCGGGGAACATATACTCCTTGCCACCGGGTGCCTTGACGGTGTAGATATCCTGCGCACCCGGGTGGTCCACGCTGGTCACCACGCCGTACACCTTGCCGGTGTCGGCGTCCCGCACCTCGCACCCGATGAGGTCTGCCACATACCACCGGCCTGCGGGCAGGGTGGCATCGTTGCGGTCAAAGTAGAACACCTGCCCGCGCAGCGCCCGGGCGGCATCCATATCGCTGACCCCTTCCAGCTGGAGCAGCGCCATCTGCCCCTGCGGACGGATGGAAAGGATCTTATATGCCTTGCCGCCCTGCGCCGAAGGGTACAAGCGCCCTGTTTTTTTCAAAAAATCCACCCCGTCGCACCAAAGCTCCAGCTTCATTTCCCCGCGCACACCGTGGGTGGTAACAACTTTTCCGGCTTCCAGATATTGCTGCATCGTTTTCTCCTGTAAGAACCCTCTCAGTCAATGCCTGCGGCATTGCCAGCTCCCCCGAGGGGGGAGCTTTTTGACGAAGAGGTGGTGTATTGCTTGTTTGTTCAGAATGCTCCTGTGTACAGTCTGCTCCCAGCTCCCCCTTTCGGGGGAGCTGGCGCGAAGCGCCTGAGAGGGTTTTCTATAACCAAAAAGGCCCCTTGCCGCAAGGGCAAAGGGCCAGTAGGGTGCTCAGTCGATCTCAACAAGGACCTTTTCATCGACCCGCACAGCAGCCGCGCGCATCACCACACGAATGGCTTTTGCGATCCGGCCCTGCTTGCCGATGACACGGCCCATATCTCCCTCTGCCACGCTCAGGTGGTAGACGATGGT
>OGGA01001497.1_pt1 | contig 12317 bp, 8 predicted proteins | sample 1571041 | NCBI WGS metagenome assembly OGGA01 (sample SAMEA2582057, study PRJEB24529) | metagenome | biome: Human gut stool | place: China | collected 2011 | reverse complement strand
CCAACATGATACTGACGTTACTTGATTTCAATAATTGCACATTAGGATTTCCGTCCACTACCTTAATCACTTCCGACCGATTACGCGCCCAGTTGATATTTGCATTCCATTCAAACAATTTGGTCTTGACGGGAGTAGCAGACAACACAACTTCCCATCCTTGATTACGTACATGACCTGTATTCAAGAATTTAAAACTATAACCGCTAGGCACCGGCAAAGCGACTTTCGTTATCAAGTCATAGGCATCAGAACGATAATAAGTTACATCTACACCCAAACGATTATGGAAAAAGCGGAGATCAGCTCCAAGTTCCAAAGAACGGTTACGTTCCGGCAAAAGTTGATCATTATTTAAAGTTGTACTAATGGTTTGCAAAGGTGAACCATTATAAATGCTACCCAACTTATAGGTTTGATTAATCCGATATGGATCTGTGTCAGAACCGGCATAAGCAAAAGAAGCACGAATCTTACCGAACGACAAGATAGGTGATTTGATCTTAAATGCATCGGTAAAAATAAACGTAGCACCAAAAGAAGGATAAAAATAAGAGCAATTATCCAGTGGTAAAGTAGACGACCAGTCATTGCGGGCCGTTACATCTAAATAAACATAACTATTGTAACCTAATGACACCGAGCCATAGGCAGAACGGATTATCTTCTTAGATTGCAGTTGAGTGGCACTAGGATACTCATTCGAGTTAGAAATATTCTTGAAATCAGGAACCAATATGCTATTCACGCTTTCCGTTCTTTTCTCCGAGTTGCGTTCATATCGGCTAATACCGGCAATAGCATTGACTGATATTTTATGAAATGTTTTATTATACATCAATAAAGCTTCAAAGTTAGTAGAAGTACTGTTATTGATCCAGTTCTTCATACCACCGTCCACATCACTACGTGCACCCAGATTAAAGAACTCCATTCCTTTCCACCAATAAGCATCCAGTCCGGCTTTACCTACCGCCTTCAAGCCCGGAAGTAATTTTACTTCCAGATTCATCGATCCGCTCACCCTGTCACGCGTGTCAGAGTTCGTATTTTCATAAATATTCCAATACGGATTATAACCACGTTCACCAATCGGAATCATTTCATTTCCATTTTCATCCTTATAATGTTTCAATACATCAATAGAAAGCGAACGGGGAAGAGTAACAAACGCATATATAGGATTCTTATCCGAACCATTCATATATTGACGGTTGTCTACCTTTTCATGTGAGTAAGTCATTTTAGAATCTAAAGTCATCCATTTGGTAATCGTATTCATCAACCGGAGATTGAATATATCTTTAAAGCTTTCATTGATACCGTGTACTACACTATTACCCTTACTTCTCGTATACGATACGCGATAATTATTCTTTTTCGAACCACCTTCCACAGCCAATGTATGTGTGTACCGATGGGCGGTTTCGTAGAAATCCTTCACATTGTCCGGATGTGAAGAATGAGTAGTAAGTACACCGTCATGTCCATAGATAACCTGATCCCACAAAGGCGCTCCCCAGCTACGCAATTTAGCACCTGCAGAAGAATTATAACCACTGAAATTCGGTAAATCTGTTTGCAACCTGTTACCATTAGGTTGAAGTGTCAGTTTATGGTCAAGCAAATAAGAGTTTTCTCCCGTTCCCCAACCATTCTGATAATCTAAAAACTGGTTCACTTTTTCAAATTGGAAATTTCCGCTATAAGAAACTTTTGTTTTTTCGAATGTGCTCGAACGTTTAGTTGTCACCAATACAACCCCCTGTGCTGCACGCGAACCATAAAGTGCAGCAGCATTCGGTCCCTTCAGGATTTCAATGCTTTCAATATCATCCGGATTGATATCCGCTACCGGATTACCAAGGTCGGTAGAACCTGTACCACCATCAACGGTCACACTTGTATCACCCGGTTCATTTTCAATAATCATACCATCAATCACGAATACGGGCTGTGAGTTTTCAGTCAGTGAGCTTGTTCCGCGAATGACAATACGCGCACTACCATTGCTCGTTCCCGGAGGAGTAATGGTAACCCCCGCCACCTTACCGGAAAGAGAAGATATCAGATTGCCACTACTATTTTCTGCCAAGGCTTCCGCATTTACACTCTGCCGTGAATAATTAAGACTCTTAGCTTCACGCGTCACTCCGAGAGCGGTAACAACCACTTCATCAAGAGCCTTCGCCGTGCTGGCCAAAGATACATTGATATGAGTCAAACCGGTAATTTTAGCCGTTTTCGTCTCCATTCCGACATACGAAAATTTCAATTCTTGACATCCATTAGGCACATTAAGTGTAAACGTACCATTTATATCGGTAATTGTACCTACCGATTTAGCGTTCGTCTTACCATCCGGATCAACAGCTACCACCGTAGCTCCTATGATAGGCATTCCATCCGCAGCATCTGTCACTTTACCCGTTATACGCTTTCCTTGCGCATAACCCGATACACTTATTACTAAAAAGAATAAGAATAGGAAGTAGTTTTTCATAATACTTAATTATTAAATTAAAAAATACAGTATTGATTAATGCATTAAAGATGAACCAAAGATATTTTATGGTGATTAATATTCTCTTAATGGCGAGACTTTACAAAAAAAATATTTGTAGAAGATAGATTTTAAGGTTACATTAAGTTTTCATTAATCAAACTATCCTATATTTACAGCAAATCTAATTAAAACCATCGAAAAATAAAAAAATCTGTTTATGTACAAGAGAAAATTCATTCCGTTAGTACTGTTAATGATTTTAATCGTCAATGGATGCAGCAACAAGCAAGAGGTAGTGTTAACTCCGGTTGACTATGTAAATCCCTATATGGGGAATATCAGTCATTTGTTAGTTCCTACTTACCCAACTGTCCATCTTCCCAATAGTATGCTCCGCATCTATCCGGAAAGAGCAGATTACACCTCTGATAAAATAAAAGGCTTACCGGTCATTGTCACCTCGCATCGGGGAAAGTCTGCATTCAGCCTGTCTTTCTATCAGGGAGCAGAGAGCGGATTACAACCGGTATATTACTATTGTTATGATAATGAAGCGATAAAACCCTATTCCTATTCTTCCTATTTTGAAGAAGAAGAGGTTTCCACTAAATTCGCTCCTTCCCACCAGGCAGGAATCTATGAACTAAGTTTCCGGAAAAACAATGCTCCATATTTAATACTTAGTACCACCAATGGTGAGCTTAAAACTACGGAGAATACCATTTCCGGTTATCAGAACATAGATCATCAAACCAAAGTATATGTTTATATGGAGACTTCCGCACTGCCGGAAAAAACGATGACTGTCAGCAAAGAAGAAATAAATCACAGCCACACTGCCATAAAAGGCAAGAACGTGGGTATCGCTCTCTTATATTCAACAGATATAAAAACAATCAAAGTTCGCTACGGCATTTCCTTCATTGATGAAAAGCAAGCAAAAGCCAACCTACAGCGGGAAATAAAAGATTATGATGTAGAAAACCAGATGAACATTGCCAAAAACATCTGGAATCAAACATTAAGTAAAATCAAAGTGGAAGGAATAGACGAAAATGCAAAAGCAATATTCTATACTTCCCTCTACCGGACTTACGAACGGATGATTTGCCTTTCGGAAGACAACCGCTATTACAGTGCTTTCGACAATAGTATCCACAAAGATTCTGTCCCATTTTATACCGACGATTGGATTTGGGACACGTATAGAGCAGTCCACCCCTTACGTGTTATCATCGAACCACAAATGGAAGCTGACATGATTCAGTCTTTTATCAGAATGGCACAGCAAATGGAACATAACTGGATGCCTACATTTCCTGAAGTTACGGGAGACAGCCGTAGAATGAATTCCAATCACGGTGTAGCCACTGTTATTGATTCATATATAAAAGGAATCCGTAACTTTGATTTATCAGCTGCTTACGAAGCCTGCAAACTTGGTATTACAGAAAAAACGTTAGCCCCGTGGTCAGGCATAAAGGGAGGTGAAATCACAAAATTCTATTGGGAAAACGGATATTTACCGGCATTGGCACCGGGAGAACAAGAAACAGCTGACGAAGTACACCCATTTGAAAAACGTCAACCGGTAGCCGTCACTCTAGGTACGTCTTACGATGAATGGTGCCTGGCACAAATAGCCAAACAACTTGGGTATGAGAAAGACTATAACTACTTTCTACAAGGGAGTAAAAACTATCGGAATATTTTCAATCCTGAAACAAAATTCTTCCATCCCAAAAATGCAAAAGGCGAATTCATAGAACCCTTTGATTATGCCACTGCCGGCGGATTAGGTGCTCGTGAAGCATACGGCGAGAATAACGGTTGGATATACCGATGGGATGTTCCCCATAATATTGCTGATTTAATTGAACTGATGGGAGGGAAAGAAGCATTCAGAAATAATCTTGAAACGATGTATAACACCCCATTGGGCGAAGCCAAATATGTATTTTATGCACAATTACCGGATCATACGGGTAATGTAGGTCAATTTTCAATGGCTAATGAACCCAGTATGCACATTCCTTATCTGTACAACTATATAGGAGAGCCCTGGAGAACTCAAAAAAGAGTAAGGACATTGCTCGATGAATGGTTTAGAAATGACCTGATGGGACTCCCGGGCGACGAAGATGGCGGAGGAATGTCAGCATTTGTAGTCTTTTCCATGCTAGGTTTCTATCCTATTACTCCTGGTTTGCCTATTTATGTCATCGGAACTCCTATGTTCGAAAGAGCAGTTATTGAAACAGGAGCCGGCAAATCATTCGAAGTTATTGCGCACAACTATTCGCCGACAAATAAATATATCCAATCAGCCAAATTAAATGGCAAAGATTGGAACCAATCCTGGTTCGAACATAAAGAACTGATGAATGGCGGCAAACTGGAATTTACAATGGGAAACACTCCCAATAAGAATTGGGCGGCAGACAGTGTGCCCCCTTCTTTTGAAATGAATAAATAACAGAATATGAATAAAATATTATTTGTCCTTTTATCGCTTTTGACTTCTCTGCAATCATACTCCCAAGAGCAAAATGAAAAAGAAGTTTCATTTCTCTTGTTGGGAGATATACACTATGATTTATTGGAAGATCACGATATGGAATGGTTATCCACCAAACCGGATGATCTGCGCCAAGTTACCAAAGAATATTCAGTATTCACGAAAAATACATGGCCGGAATTCTCCCGGATAATCAGCGGGCAAGTTCAAAAACACCAGCCGTCAATAAAAGCCGTTCTGCAAATGGGGGACTTGTCAGAAGGATTGGCCGGTTCTCCACAAAAAGCAATACAGATGGCTAACAGTGCCTTTAAAGCTGTCAACAAAATGAATCTGAAAGTACCTTTCATTATGACTAAAGGTAATCATGATATCACAGGGCCAGGGGCTAAAGAAGCTTTTGAAAAAGTATACTTACCCAATATGGCAAGGTTGGCAGGACATCCATCCTTACAGTCAGCCAATTACACTACTACTCTTGATGATGTATTATTTGTGTGTTATGATCCATGGGATCGGAATCCGGAAGGGCTACAACAATTAGAAAAGTCACTAGCCGGTTCGAAGGCAACTTACAAGTTTGTCATGTTACACGAGCCTGTGATTCCGGTAAACGAAAGATGCTGGCATGTATTCCGACAAGATAATGCCAAGAGGATGCAATTAGAATATTATGCCGCATTTGGAGAAAAGCCATACGATACAGTCAACATATCCGAATTACTTACTTCTAATTAAAAACATATTAGCCATGAATGTAAAATTTAAAGCTCATTTATTTATTTTCTCCTTATTCTTTTGCTATAATCTATCAGCACAAGAAATCGTCAAAGGAGATTTTAAGAACGAAAATCCACAAAGTTCGTATGTTCCTTCATTTGACATGGATGCTACCGACAAACCGGTGAAGAATGTCATCTTAATGATAGGTGACGGCATGGGACTGGCACATATCTGTTCAGGAATGTATGCCAATCAAGGACAGCTTACTATCACTAATTTAAAAACATGCGGTTTCGTCAGAACGCAATCCGCCAACAAGTTTACAACAGATTCAGCTGCTTCCGGAACTGCTTACTCAACCGGAAAAAAAACTAAAAACGGAGCACTCGGAATGGATGAAAATAACCAAGTTATTCCCAACTTACCGGAGAAGTTATCCGGCTATGGCTACATTTCAGGAATCGTTACCACTGACAATCTCGACGGAGCTACTCCTGCTGCTTTCTTTGCTCACCAACCGGAACGTGGAATGTCTAAAGAAATATGGGCAGATCTTCCTAACAGTAAGCTGACATTCTTTTCTGCCGGTAGTTATGAACTATTTGAAAAACAAGCACCAAACGTTCAAAAGGAAATCAAAAAAGAGTTTACCATCATAGAAGAACCGAATGACAAAGCCATCAAGAAATCTAAAAAACTAGGATATTTACCCACAAAGAGCAAAACGGCTTCTGTAAACGAAAACCGGGGAGATTTCCTTCCGTCTACCACCCAAATGGCTATTGACTATCTTTCGAGCAGGAGTACTAACGGTTTCTTCTTAATGGTAGAAGGTGCCCGAATAGATAAAAGTGCGCACAACAATGATTATTCGGCAGTTGTCCGTGAAGTATTGGACTTTGACAAGGCGGTAGAAGCTGCTATCAGATTTGCAGAAAAAGATGGAAATACATTAGTGATTATTTCAGCTGATCATGAAACCGGAGCATTAGCTTTACGTGACGGAAACATAAAAGAAGGCAAAATGAAAGCAATGTTTGTATCTAAAGGACATACACCAATCATGGTTCCACTGTTTGCATACGGTCCACAATCCAAGCTTTTTGGTGGTGTTCAGGAAAACAGCGATGTTAGTAATAAAATTCTCCAATTACTCGCTAAATAAGATATAAAACAGATCTGTCATTCAAACTGAAATAAGAAAGAATTTCTTCTTTGCATATAGAAAAAATTCTTTCTTATTTCTTTTCTGCCAGATAAACACCCAATTATAATACAAGCTGCCCCATCAAAGTAATCCATGTAATTCGCAATGAAGCAATTGCCGTATTTCTTTATTTTGAGAATACCCCTACTTTTTTCTATCTTTAAATAAAGCGATTATGACTACTTTTAGAATAGGATAAAAGATGATCAAAGCCCTCGCACCCCAAATGGTTAAAAGTAGACCTTGCAAGATGGGCATTATTTGAATTTTATATGGATCCTTGAACAATCCTAAAACACATAAACTTATTCCACTTAAAAAAATCACTAAAAAGAATACTGCACATATAAAAATGGGAAACGGACCGTCATATTCAGTAAAATCGGCTAATCCAAGCCATTTCTTCCATTTTCTCCGCCGTTCTTTCCTCCTTTCTTCCGGTTCCCTTTCTTTCCTCATTCTCTCCCACTCTATCACACGCCGACGGAATTCCTCTTGGGGACGCTGTAAGCTGAGATTGTATCTCCGCATCTTTTCGCTGATGCGTTTCTTTTTTCTTTTTGTCATTCTTGTATTTGTTATTTCTTATGTGTTTTTACCTATTTATTTCTTTTCTGCCTGATAGACTCCAAAAATAATGCAACCTGCTCCCAATAATGTAATCCACGTGATTTTTTCGTGGAGAATGATAACCGAAGCTACCATAGTCACCAACGGATTGAGATAGATATAATTGGAGGCTCTAACGGTTCCCAACTGTTTCAATACCACATTCCAAAGGACATAACAAACCAAGGATGCCAGGACGGCCAGAAATAAGAGATTGGATAATACAACCGGTTTTAAAAGTACATCGAAATCCGGTTGCAGCGGATGAAGAAGAAAGGCGGGAAGTATGGTCAATACTCCATAAAAGAATATTTTGCGGGTGATAAATACAGTGGGGTAACGCCCTGTCATTTTCTTTATCACCAAACTATAAAATGCCCACGACAGGGCGGCAAGTAAAGTGAGCAAATCCCCTACCGGAGATAATTTGAGTACAAAACTACCGTTAAAGACCACCAGTCCCACCCCGATTAAAGCTAATATGGAACCATAAATCAAACCTTTGGTGGCTTTTTCACTCTTATAAAAGAGAAGGGAAAGAATGGTAGTAAGCAGGGGAGCTGTGCAAATGATGAAAGCGACATTGGATGCTTGTGTGATCCCCAAAGCTGTATTCTCTGTAAAGAAATAGAGTGAACCACCGAAGAAACCTCCTGCCATCAACCAAAGTTCGTCTTTCCAATTACCCGCAAACAGACGTTTGGGAGAAATCACCCAAATACCCAGATAAGCAATGAAAAAACGATAAAAGAATATCTCCTGTGGGGTCAGTCCGTGATTAATCAATACTTTGGTTGATATGAAAGTCAATCCCCAGATAGCAACTACAAGTATCGCAATCAGATGGTAATATCCATGCTTCAATTCCATAATGGTGGTGATGTTTGTTTAATAGAGTGCAAAGATAGCGAGAAGTTATGGAATGTTTGTTTGGAGAAGTAACAAAAAGCCCGTACCTTTGTTTATGTTCAAAGAAAGTTCCTAAAATAAGGTATAAGTTATGGAAAAATATATAGCACCGGACAGGAAACGTATCCCATACGGCATGATGAACTTTGCAGTAATCCGCCGCGACGACTGTTATTATGTAGACAAAACCCGGTTTATACCCATGATAGAAGAGGCGGACAAGTTTTTCTTCTTTATTCGTCCGCGCCGTTTCGGCAAAAGCCTCACAGTAAATATGTTGCAGCACTATTATGATATACTTGCCAAGGATAAGTTCGATGCCCTGTTTGGCGACCTTTACATCGGAAAGCACCCTACGCGCGATCGGAACAGCTATCTGGTACTATACCTCAACTTCTCCGGAATAGTAGGCGAACTACACAACTATCGCAAAGGACTGGATGCGCATTGCCAAACAATGTTCGACTATTTCTGTGATATTTACGCCGACTATCTCCCCAAAGGCATCAAGGAAGAACTCGACAAAAAAGAAGGAGCTGTCGAACAATTTGAATACCTGTTCACAGAATGTAATAAGACCAACCAACGTATTTACCTCTTTATTGACGAATACGACCATTTCACCAATGCCATCCTCTCGGATATAGAAAGCCTGCATCGCTATACGGACGAAACACATGGCGAAGGTTATCTGCGCGCCTTCTTCAATAAAATCAAAGCCGGAACCTATTCCAGCATCGAGCGTTGTTTCATTACCGGCGTAAGCCCCGTGACAATGGACGACCTCACAAGTGGTTTCAATATCGGAACCAACTACTCACTCACACCGGAATTCAACGAGATGATAGGTTTCACGGAAGAAGAAGTGCGCCAAATGCTCACTTATTATTCCACCACCAGTCCATTCAACCACAGTGTGGACGAATTGATAGAAATAATGAAACCCTGGTATGACAACTACTGCTTTGCGGAAGAATGTTATGGCGAAACCACCATGTACAACTCAAATATGGTGCTCTACTTCGTCAAGAATTATATTCAACGAGGCAAAGCCCCCCGGGATATGGTAGAAGACAATATCCGTATCGATTACGAAAAATTGCGTATGCTCATCCGCAAGGACAAGGAGTTTGCCCACGATGCTTCCATCATACAAACCTTAATAAGCCAAGGCTACATCACTGGAGAAGTGAAGAAAGGATTTCCAGCCGCCAGTATTATTGATCCAGACAACTTCATCAGCCTACTCTATTATTTTGGTATGCTTACTATTAATGGTACACATGAAGGAAAGTGCAAACTCACCATTCCTAATCAGGTAGTCCGCGAACAGCTTTACACCTATCTATTGAACACTTACAATGAAGCCAACTTAAGTTTCAGTAATTATGAAAAAAATGAATTATCCAGTTCACTCGCTTATCGAGGTACATGGAAAGCATATTTTGATTATATAGCCGATTGCCTGAAGAGTTATGCCTCCCAGCGTGACAAACAAAAGGGAGAATTTTTCGTGCATGGTTTCACATTAGCCATGACTGCACAAAACCGATTCTACCGTCCCATTTCGGAGGCAGACACACAAGAGGGATATGCCGACATCTTCCTATCTCCATTATTGGATATTTATCCCGACATGAAACACAGCTATATAATCGAATTGAAATATGCCAAATACAAAGACTCTGAGAGCCGTGTGGAAGAACTGAGGCTGGAAGGGATCGCTCAGGCAAATCGTTATGCTGATTCCTACCGGGTGAAGAATGCTGTGGGCACCACACAGCTACACAAAATAGTAGTGGTCTATAAAGGAATGGAAATGAGAGTATGCGAGGAAGTATAATTCTCTAATTATATCTAAAACACAAACAGGCGGGATTTTTCCCGCCTGTTATTCATTCATAAATATACCTATTTATAAGATAATCAATTACAAGGTTGCTGCCTGCACACCTACCACTCCGGCAATCGCACCGGCAACAGCAATAATCACTTTCAAAATAATACTCCACGTTTTTTTCATAGACATTTTTCTTTTTTATTAAACACTAAATAAACACCCTAACCATCAATCGTTAATTGACAATTCATTATGCGGCAGGATCCGGTGCTTCTCCGCTACCGCCACCTTCATTTCCTCCGCCTTCTTCTCCGCCATCATCCGGTTTTTCAGGATCATTATGAGAAATTGTCATATTAAGCTTCTTCAGATATTCATCCAAGCTAATCAAATCCAACTTCTCATCTGCACGGGTGGCAGTCTTTGTAACGCGCAGCTCTTTATTCGCCTGAAAAAAGATACGAACACTCTCTACACTTTTTGCATTAATATCCTTCGCCAGTTCAGCACCTTTCGAACGAGCAGTCAACATAAAGACACCCAAACCTTCAATATTCACAGACTTACCTTCCAGCAGCTGCTCCTTCATCTTTTCCACAAAATTTTGAATCACACTCTTGATATCACCGACAGACAGCGAAGAACGATCCTGCATTTTCTGTGCAATATATTTCAGGTTGACAGACTGACCTAAAGTGATCAGATGCGGATAATATCTCTTGGGAGAATTGGGAACACGCGGATCTGTTGGGCGCGTAATGACTTTGTAAATTACACTCATACTACGTTTTTTTAAAGATTTAAATTCAAATTATTTATTCACGTTTTGTTGATCAACACTGCAAAGGTGAAGCTTTTATTCCGGATAGAAAAGAAAAAAGCCCCTTGCGGAGCTATTTTCATTTACCTAAGTATATAATAAACTATAAATCAACAACATAATCAGCATTCTATAATCTCCCAGTCCCCAATCGTACACCGTTCGCTATCAAAACTGACAGCCACCTTTACGACAGGCAATCCACATAAAGCAAAACGTTCCGGATAATTCTTCAAATCAATTTGCTCCATCGCTTCACCAGCACTTTTATCCAATTTCAGTTCCATCACATACAATGTAGTCTTCGTACGAAGTACTATATCTACCCGTCCACGAGGAGTACGAACCTCCACATCCACGTAATATCCCAACAAACTGAATATGATATAAAAGACCTGCTGATAGTGTCCTTCGAACCTTGTATTGTCGCAGTAAGGAATCGTAGACAGAAATTCCTGCAAACGGTGTAAAGCAGCATCCATATCACCATTCTGAATATCATAAAAAAGATAAGCTACCATGGTAGTTGCTTCAGGTGTCTTGTTATTTACATAATAAGGAAGAAGGCTCTCCATAAGTCCCAACCTTACTTCTTTATTAGGAATATCCAGCGTATAAAGATCTAGCATCTTATTATAATCCTTAATAGTGATATACCCACTTTGGTACAATAAAGGCACTGCATCAGTCATCGTTTCAGTAGGAGCATCGAAAACTGAAGATTTCAGCTGTCTACGTCCAATTTCGGAAGGTTTCACACCGAATTTATCCAACATCTTAACCAGATATGTAGGAGTACCGCTACCAAACCAATAAGATCCAAATTTTCCATCTGCAAAAGCATTTAGCAAACTGAAAGGATTATATATATCGGGCGAAGGAGATGTGAAATGATAACCATCATAATTTTCTTTCAATTTCATCAAAGCCTCTTCAGGTGTTATCTCCAATTTCTTTGCCAATCCTTCCAAATCATCCTTCATTTGCAAACGTATCTCATCTTCACTAATTCCACAGATAACAGCGTATGGCTCATCCATACTAATATTCTTTATATTATTCAACTCACTAAAAATACTTAGTTGGGAGAATTTGGTAATACCAGTCAGAAATACATATCGCAAATAAGGATCACAAGCTTTTAATGGGCTGTAGAAGTTACGCATGATGTATTTCTGACTGGTA
>OGGA01001494.1_pt1 | contig 12334 bp, 10 predicted proteins | sample 1571041 | NCBI WGS metagenome assembly OGGA01 (sample SAMEA2582057, study PRJEB24529) | metagenome | biome: Human gut stool | place: China | collected 2011 | reverse complement strand
CATCGTCTACCTCTGCTACCCCAACAACCCCACGGGCACCACCCTGACCAAGCCCGAGCTGAAGAAATGGGTGGACTATGCGCTCGCCAACGACACGCTGATTCTGTTCGATGCCGCCTACGAAGCCTTCATCCGCGAAGACGACGTGCCCCACTCCATCTATGAGATAAAGGGAGCGAAGAAATGCGCCATCGAGTTCCGCAGCTTCTCGAAGACTGCCGGATTCACGGGAGTACGCTGTGGCTACACCGTTGTGCCGAAAGAACTCACTGCCGCCACGCTGGAAGGCGAACGCATCCCGCTGAACAAGCTCTGGAACCGCCGCCAATCTACCAAGTTCAACGGCACCAGCTACATCACCCAGCGAGCGGCGGAAGCCATCTACACACCGGAGGGACAGCGGCAGATAAAGGAAACGATAGATTATTATATGGACAATGCCCGGACCATGAAGCAGGGCCTTGAAGCGGCCGGGCTGAAAGTCTACGGCGGTGTGAACGCTCCTTACATCTGGCTGAAAACACCCGACGGAACAAGTTCCTGGCGGTTCTTCGAACAGATGCTGTACGAAGCCAATGTAGTGGGCACACCGGGTGTAGGTTTCGGCCCCAGCGGTGAAGGATATATCCGGCTGACGGCCTTCGGCAAGCACGAAGACTGCGTGGAAGCCATGAAGCGCATCCGGAAGTGGCTGAAATAAAAAAACAATTGAATTAGCGAGGTACTTGCTATAATCGAGTCGGACTGATCATCCGGAATTTTTCTAAACTTAAAGGTAAAAAGGTATGAAAACAAGAAGTGTAAAATGGGGAATAATGGCAATGGCGCTGTTATCAATGGCAATGCCTTTCACGGCAAAGGCTCAGGATAAAGTGGAAGCGTCGGCAGGCGTCGACCTCGTAAGCGGTTACGTGTGGCGTGGCCAGGATTTGGGAGGGGTAAGCCTCCAGCCGAGCGCATCCATCGCCTACAAAGGTTTCTCTCTGGGAGCTTGGGGCTCCGTAGGCATCGAGAGTTCGGACACGAAAGAGTTCGACCTCATACTGGGATATTCAACCGGAGGCTTCAGCGTATCGGTGACGGACTACTGGTACAATGTGACCGGAGATGGGGTGACAGCCAAATACTTCCAGTACGGTGCACACAATGCTGCCAACTCACATCTGTTCGAGGCGCAAATCGGCTATGATTTCGGCCCCGTAGCCGTAAACTGGTACACCAACTTTGCAGGCGACGACGGTGTTGACAAAGACGGTGACCGTGCTTATTCATCCTACATCTCCGTGGCAGCCCCCTTCACACTGGGCGGTCTGGACTGGACGGCCGAGATAGGCGCTACCCCTTGGGCCACGGACTTCTATGGAGCCAACGGATTTGCCGTATGCGACGTCAGCCTGGGAGTATCAAAAGACATCAAAATCACCGATTCCTTCTCCCTCCCGTTGTTTGCCAAAGCAACCTGGAATCCAAGGTCTGAAGGTGCCTATTTCGTAGTCGGACTAAGTTTCTAAGATGAAAAACCTATGATTTACACACACCGAAAGGCAAATAGTAAATCGTAAATTGTCTAATCGTAAATTATTTAAGGTATGAAAAAGATTGAAGCTATTATCCGAAAGACCAAGTTCGAGGACGTGAAGGACGCGCTGCTCGAAGCGGACATCGAATGGTTCTCCTATTATGATGTACGGGGCATCGGGAAATCCAGACAAGCCCGTATCTACCGTGGTGTCATGTACGACACCAGTTCCATCGAGCGCATCCTTATCTCCATCGTGGTGCGCGACAAGAATGCGGAAAAGACCGTACAAGCCATCATCAAATCTGCACAAACCGGTGAAATCGGCGACGGACGTATCTTCGTCATCCCCATTGAGGATGCCATACGCATACGTACTGCAGAGAGAGGCGACATCGCACTCTACAATGCCGAACAAGAAAGATAACGGGCAGCTACAAACCACAACCAAGAAAATACAATACAACTAAAAGCAACAAGAAATTATGGATAAACTTATTTTAAGTGAACTGACCAACGGACTGAACACTGTATGGATGTTGCTTGCAGCCATGCTGGTATTCTTCATGCAGCCGGGCTTTGCACTGGTCGAAGCCGGTTTCACCAGAGTAAAAAATACGGCCAATATCCTGATGAAGAACTTCGTTGACTTCATGTTTGGCAGCCTGCTCTACTGGTTCATCGGTTTCGGACTGATGTTCGGTGCAGGCGGATTCATAGGAATGCCCCATTTCTTCGACCTCTCGTTCTACGACGGAGGCGGGCTTCCCACGGAAGGTTTCCTGGTATTCCAGACTGTATTCTGCGCAACGGCTGCCACCATCGTGTCCGGTGCTGTGGCAGAACGTACCAAATTCTCCATGTACCTGGTTTACACCATCTTCATCAGTGTGCTGATTTATCCCGTTTCCGGTCACTGGACTTGGGGCGGCGGCTGGCTGATGAACGGTGAGGCAGGTTCCTTCATGATGGAAACATTCGGAACAACTTTCCATGACTTCGCAGGTTCCACCATCGTCCACTCCGTAGGCGGCTGGATTGCCCTGGTAGGTGCGGCCATCCTCGGCCCGCGCATCGGGAAATACGGCAAAGACGGCAAGTCAAGAGCCATTCCGGGACATAACCTCACGATTGCGGCACTGGGTGTATTCATCCTTTGGTTCGGATGGTTCGGCTTCAACCCCGGTTCACAGTTGGCAGCAGCCACTACGGACGATGCAAGGGCCATCTCGCATGTATTCCTCACCACCAATCTGGCAGCCTGCGCAGGCGGTTTCTTTGCATTGGCGGTAAGCTGGATGAAATATGGCAAACCCTCCTTGTCTCTGACACTGAATGGCATTCTGGCTGGATTGGTAGGCATCACGGCCGGTTGTGACATGGTTTCTCCCTTCGGGGCGGTAATCATCGGCACCATCTGCGGCATCCTGATGATTTATTCGGTGGAATTCATCGACCGGACACTGAAAATTGACGACCCCGTAGGGGCCAGTTCCGTACACGGCGTCTGCGGTTTCACGGGAACCATCCTCACCGGACTGTTTTCCACCAGTGAGGGACTGTTTTACGGTGCAGGCTGGAGCTTTCTCGGAGCGCAGGTATTCGGTGCACTCGTAGTAGGCGCATGGGCAGCAGGCATGGGATTCATCATCTTCAAAGGACTCGACAAAATCCACGGCCTCCGCGTTTCCAAACGTGTGGAGGAAGAAGGACTCGACATTTACGAACACGGCGAGTCTGCCTACGGTGCATAATGATTTTATATTTTATTAAACCAACAATTACAACTCTAAGGTATTATGTCAAAATTGAGATTCAGAGTAGTAGAAACGGCGTTCAAGAAGAAACCCGTTGCAGTGGCAGTCCCGGCGGAACGTCCGTCAGAGTATTTTGCCAAGTATGTATTCAACAAGGAGAAGATGTTCCGCTATCTGCCGAGCAAGGTGTATGCCAAACTGACGGATGTGATTGACAACGGAGCTCCGCTGGACCGCAGCATAGCCGACGAGGTTGCCGCAGGTATGAAGAAATGGGCGGTTGAAATGGGGGCGACCCACTATACGCACTGGTTTCATCCGCTGACCGAAGGTACTGCCGAAAAGCACGATGCTTTTGTGGAACACGACGGCAAAGGCGGCGTGATGGAGGAATTCACCGGCAAACTGCTCGTGCAGCAGGAACCGGACGCTTCCAGTTTCCCGAACGGCGGTATCCGCAATACGTTCGAGGCACGTGGCTACTCGGCATGGGACCCCTCCTCCCCGGCATTCATCGTAGACGACACGCTCTGCATCCCGACTATTTTCATCGCCTATACCGGTGAGTCTCTGGACTACAAGGCACCGTTGCTGAAAGCCCTGCGTGCCGTAGACAAGGCTGCCGTCGACGTATGCCACTATTTCAATCCGGAAGTAAAGAAAGTGGTTGCCTATCTGGGCTGGGAGCAGGAATATTTTCTGGTTGACGAAGGGTTGTACGCCGCACGCCCTGACCTGCTGATGACCGGACGCACGCTGATGGGCCATGACAGCGCCAAGAACCAGCAGCTGGAAGACCATTACTTCGGGGCCATCCCCAGCCGTGTGGCCGCTTTCATGAAGGAACTGGAAATCGAAGCGCTGAAACTCGGCATCCCCGTCAAGACCCGTCACAACGAAGTGGCTCCCAACCAGTTCGAGCTGGCTCCCGTCTTCGAGGAATGCAACCTGGCGGTAGACCACAACATGCTCATCATGGCCTTGATGCGTAAAGTGGCACGTAACCACGGTTTCCGCGTACTGCTGCACGAAAAGCCCTTCAAGGGTGTCAACGGTAGCGGCAAGCATAATAACTGGTCGCTGGGTACGGACACCGGTATCCTGCTCCACGCACCCGGCAAACTACCCGAAGAGAACCTGCGTTTCATCACCTTCGTAGTGAATACGCTGATGGCCGTATACCGTCACAACGGATTGCTGAAAGCCTCCATCTCCAGTGCGACGAACGCCCACCGGCTGGGTGCCAACGAAGCGCCTCCGGCCATCATCTCTTCCTTCCTGGGCAAGCAGTTGAGCCAGGTGCTGGAACACATCGAAGAGAGCACCAAGGACGACCTCGTCAGCCTCAGCGGCAAGCAAGGCATGAAGCTGGACATCCCGCAGATTCCGGAACTGATGATAGACAATACCGACCGCAACCGCACCAGCCCGTTCGCCTTCACCGGCAACCGCTTCGAGTTCCGCGCCGTGGGTTCCGAAGCTAACTGCGCCAGTGCCATGATTGCGCTGAACTCCGCCCTTGCCGAGCAGTTGGTGGAATTCAAGAAAGATGTGGACGAACTGATTGAAAAGGGTGAGCCGAAAATCTCCGCCATCCTCGAAGTCATCCGCCGGTACATCAAAGTCTGCAAACCCATCCACTTTGACGGCAACGGTTACAGCGATGAATGGAAAGCCGAAGCAGCCCGCCGCGGTCTGGACTGCGAGACAAGTGTTCCCGTCATCTTCGACAACTACCTGAAACCGGAGAGCATCCGGATGTTCGAGTCCATCGGTGTCATGACGAAGAAGGAACTGGAAGCCCGTAACGAGGTGAAATGGGAAATGTACACCAAGAAAATACAGATTGAAGCCCGCGTGCTCGGAGATTTGGCCATGAACCACATTATCCCCGTAGCTACACAGTATCAGTCGGATTTGATTGACAACGTCTACAAGATGAAAGACCTGTTTCCCGCAGAGAAGGCTGCAAAACTGTCTGCCAAGAATCTGGAACTCATCGAAGAGATTGCCGACCGTACCGCCTTCATCAAGGAGCATGTGGATGCCATGATCGAGGCGCGCAAAGTGGCCAACAAAATTGAGAGTGAACGTGAAAAAGCCATCGCCTACCACGACAACATCGTACCGATGATGGAGGAAATCCGTTACCACATCGACAAGCTGGAACTCATCGTCGACAATCAGATGTGGACGTTGCCTAAATATCGCGAGTTACTGTTTATAAGATGAAAAATGAAGGATGAAGGATGAATCCTTAATCCCTATCTCATTCTTTTGTTGGTTGTTTTAAGTTTGCAGGGGGGAGAGGTGCCGCGAGGCAGTTCTCTCTCTTTTTTTCGTCCATGCCAACTGTTGGCGGTAAGCGGGAAATAACCTATCTTTGCCCGTCAGATAAAACAATCCTGTCATCATGAAGAATTTACGTAACTGCTATGCAGCGTTCCTGCTGTTTGCCTTGCTGTTCGTTTCGGCTGCTGCCCCGGCACAAACCGATCTGCAGCAAAAACTGGGTCGGATTTCCGCCATTACGGAAACCCGTCCGTTGGAGTCCACCCGGTTCTCCGAGAAGTATGTAACCTATTTTACCCAGCCGTTGGACCACCGTTGTCCCGAAAAGGGCAGTTTCCGCCAGCGCGTGATTGTCTCCCACGTCGGCTTCGACCGTCCCACGGTGATTGTAACCGAAGGCTATGGAGCCGCCTATGCCCTCAATCCCAAGTATCGCGAGGAACTTTCAGAGCTGCTCGATGCCAACATGATTTTTGTGGAATACCGTTATTTCCTGGAATCCACCCCTGAGCCTAAAGACTGGCAATACCTCACCGCCGAGAATTCTGCCGACGACCTGCACGCCGTCCGCAACGCCTTTAAAAGCATCTATCCCGGCAAATGGATTGCGACCGGCATCAGCAAGGGTGGACAGACTACCCTGCTCTACCGCACGTTCTATCCGGACGACGTGGATATTTCCGTGCCTTATGTAGCTCCGCTCTGCTACGGGGCGGAAGACGGACGCCACGAGCCTTTCCTCAGGAAAGTGTCTACTCCGGAGGACCGCAAACGGATTGAGGACTTCCAGTTGGAAGTGTTGAAACGGAAAGCCGCACTGCTCCCCCGCTTTGAGAAATATTGCGATGAAAAAGGACTCAAGTTCCGTGCACCCGTTGAAGAGATATACGACTATTGCGTGCTGGAGTATTCTTTTGCCCTTTGGCAGTGGGGAACTCCCGTCAGCAGCATTCCTGCCACCACGGCCTCGGACGATGAGATATTTGCCCATCTGCTCGACATCAGTAATCCCGACTACTTCATTGCCGACAGTCCCACAGCCTCATTCTTCGTGCAGGCCGCCCGCGAACTGGGCTATTACGGCTACGATACGAAGCCTTTCAAGAAGTATCTTTCCATCCAATCGAGCAAGGATTACCTGCATCGTCTGATGCTTCCCGAAGAGCTGAAAGACATGCCCTTCGACAAGACCCTAAGCAAGAAAATCACGAAGTTCCTGAAAGAGAATGACCCGAAAATGATATTCATCTACGGACAGAACGACCCGTGGACAGCTGCCGGAGTGACCTGGCTGAAAGGTAAAAAGAACATCCATGTATTCGTCGAGCCCGGCGGAAGCCATCGGGCACGCATCGGCACACTGCCCGAAGAGGAAAAGAAGCAAGTGATGGAGCTGATAAATGAATGGTTGAAACAATAAAAACGGATGGTCCGTGTGGCATGAACAGACCATCCGTTTACTCCTGACAGACCATCTGTTCTACCTCAACAGATGGTCTGTTTTTTTATTCTATAATTTGTGCATCCTCAATATCGTCCACTGCCTTTACTGAAGCATCCGGTGTCTTCGGGCGGCGACGCGTAAACTTGAACCAGTTCAGCAGTTCCGAAGCCGCATAGACCAGACTGCTGATGCCGATAATGATAAATGCCGTGGAGCGTACTCCCGTAGGATTGAACAGCGCAACCAGGCCGGCAAGCAGAATCAATACCGGAACCACATAAAAACCTCCCGGTACCGGCATCCAGCGACGGGCAGCGGAAAGCGAGGCAATCTGTTGCACTCCTCCCATCACCAGGATAAATCCCAATACAAATGTCAGCAAATCGGCAAAGAAACCGGGCATGATAATCAGCCACAAGCCAAACAGCAGGCTGCCCACCCCCTCAATAGGGAAACGGCTGCGCATCTCCGTGCTCTGTGCAAAGTAGCCTATGATGCTGACAAGCGAAGGCACCAGGAAAATGACACCTATCGTAATCACAAAGTAATCACCGGCCTGGTCGGGAAACATCACCAGCACCAAACCGATAACCAGCGCACATATCGCACGCAAAAATGAATAACTTAATCCTTTCATGAGTCTATGTTTTTTTGCGAAGATACATCTTTATCCGAATAACTCCACACGAAAATCCCGAAAAATCAGTTTACATTCAGCCAGGCATTCATATCTTCGGCCACAAAGAGCCAGTATAATAACAACAGTACAGCAATAACCACGCCTATGGCAACTAAATGTTTTCTATTCATAGTTTGTTCCTTTCTTTTTTTGAATGAATATTCGTTTTTACTACACTTATAAGAACAATATTTCAAGAAAAATGTTCTTATCCAGAAAAAAAGTCATATTTATTTTGGCAGTTAAAACAAAGTGCTTATATTTGTCGCGAAAACGAAGACAGGCTGCACCTCAGCATAAAAAATGAACAAGTTCATTTTATTATACATTCGGTTTGCACTGTCTTTGCCTCCGATAAAACAAAAAAAGTCAATGAAAACAATGTTCGTAAATACATATTGGTGGTGGCACCCGTTACAACTCCGACAGTCGTAAGGGAGCAGCGCTCGTATGTATATATGTAATATATAGTAAAAAACAAAAAGAGCCCTGTCGCACCAAGCGACGGGGCTTTTTTCGTTTAAGCAATAATGCGTTTTGATTTCTGAAATAGTAAATAGTAAATCGTCAAATAGTAAATAACATGATGAATTTCTTAGTTGACAAAGAAGGTTATTACGGAGAATTCGGCGGAGCATACGTTCCCGAAATCCTCCACAAATGTGTAGAAGAGTTGCAGAACACCTACCTCAAGGTGCTGCAAAGTGAGGACTTCAAGCGTGAATACGACCAGTTGCTGCGCGACTACGTGGGACGCCCTTCCCCACTCTACTTGGCACACCGCTTGTCCGAGAAGTACGGTTGCCGGATTTACCTCAAGCGTGAAGACCTGAACCACACCGGTGCCCACAAAATCAACAACAGCATCGGGCAGGTGTTGCTGGCACGCCGCATGGGCAAGCGCCGCATCATCGCCGAAACCGGAGCCGGACAGCACGGTGTGGCCACAGCCACCGTCTGCGCCTTGATGAACATGGAATGCATCGTCTACATGGGTAAGACCGACGTAGAGCGCCAGCGCGTCAATGTGGAGAAGATGAAGATGCTCGGCGCCACCGTCGTTCCCGTCACCAGTGGTAATATGACGTTGAAGGACGCCACCAACGAAGCCATCCGCGACTGGTGCTGCCATCCCTCAGACACCTACTACGTGATAGGTTCCACCGTCGGCCCGCATCCGTACCCCGACATGGTGGCACGCCTGCAGTCCGTCATCAGCGAAGAAATAAGGAAACAGCTCCTTGAACACGAGGGACGCGAATGCCCCGATTACCTCATCGCCTGCGTAGGCGGAGGAAGCAATGCAGCCGGCACCATCTATCACTACGTCAACGACCCGAACGTGCAAATCGTCCTCGCCGAAGCCGGCGGAAAAGGCATTGAAACGGGAATGACAGCCGCCACTATCGCCCTCGGCAAGATGGGCATCATCCACGGCTCGCGCACCTACGTCATCCAGAACGAGGACGGACAGATAGAAGAGCCCTATTCCATCTCTGCCGGACTGGACTATCCGGGCATCGGCCCCATGCACGCCAACCTTGCCAAGCAGAAACGTGCCATCGTCCTCGCCGTCAACGACGATGAAGCCATCCGCGCCGCCTACGAACTGACCCGGCTCGAAGGCATCATCCCCGCATTGGAAAGCGCCCACGCACTGGGTGCGCTGGAGAAGATGAGGTTCAAGCCGACGGACGTGGTGGTGCTGACGGTGTCGGGACGGGGGGATAAGGATATAGAGACGTATTTGAGTGATGAGTGATGAGTTATAAGTGATGAGCTATTTGAAAATACGAGATACAATGAAATAAAATACAAGATACAATGAAACAATATGATTATAAAACAATCAGCCGCACCATGCTCGGTGACTTGCATACGCCGGTGAGCACGTATCTGAAGGTGCGCGACATCTTTCCGCAGAGCGCACTTATGGAGAGTTCCGACTATCATGGCAGTGAGAACAACCGCTCGTTCATCGCTCTGTGTCCGCTGGCAAGTGTCAGCATAGACCACGGCACGGCTATCTTCCGCCTGCCGGACGACAGCCGCGAAGAGCATCCCATAACCGAAGAATACCGGGTGGAAAACGCACTGAACGATTTCCTCTGCCGCTTCCGCGTGGAGGGCGAATACAGCAATTACTGCGGACTCTACGGATTCACCTCCTTCAATGCTGTCCGCTACTTCGAGAATATCCCCGTGAAGGACAGCCGCGAAGCTACCAACGATGCGCCGGACATGCTGTACATATTATATAAGTACCTCATCGTCTTCAACGACTTCAAGAATGAGATGCTGCTCCTCGAGATGCTGGCGCCCGGCGAGACCAGCGAACTGGACCAGGTGCAGAAGGCCATCCATAACCGCAACTACACCGCCTACGATTTCCGCGCCATCGGCCCCACCACCTCTCCGCTTACGGACGAGGAGCACAAGGCGAATATCCGCCGGGGCATCGCCCACTGTCTGCGCGGCGACGTTTTCCAGATAGTCCTCTCCCGCCGATTCGAGCAGCGTTTCACAGGCGATGACTTCAAGCTCTACCGTGCCCTGCGCAGCATCAACCCTTCTCCCTATCTGTTCTATTTCGACTTCGGGGGCTTCCGCATTTTCGGCTCGTCCCCCGAAACCCATTGCCGCATCGAAGGCCGCCATGCCTACATCGACCCCATTGCCGGAACCACGAAGCGCACCGGCGATGCAGAGCAGGACGCCCTCAATGCCCGGTACCTGCACGACGACCCCAAAGAGAACGCTGAACACGTGATGCTGGTGGACCTTGCCCGCAACGACCTCTCCCGCAACTGCCGCGATGTAAAGGTGGATTTCTATAAGGAGATGCAGTATTACAGCCATGTCATCCACCTCGTCAGCCGTGTCAGTGGAACGCTCCGCGAAGAGGCCGACCCCGTCAAGGCCTTCATCGACACCTTCCCTGCCGGTACCCTGAGCGGCGCCCCCAAGGTACGCGCCATGCAACTCATCAGCCAGCTGGAACCGCACAACCGTGGAGCCTACGGAGGCTGCATCGGTTTCATCGGACTGAACGGCTCGCTGAACCAGGCGATTACGATTCGTACTTTTGTCAGCCGCAACGGTGTCCTCTGGTTCCAGGCAGGCGGCGGCATCGTGGCCAAGAGCAACGACGAGTACGAACTGCAAGAGGTGAACAATAAACTGGGAGCACTGAAAAAAGCAATTGATTTAGCTGTCAAATTAAAAAATTAACCGTCCCAAATAGTCAGCCTAAAAAATAATTGCTGTTGCCTGAAAAAAGATTCCCGTTGCCTAAACGCTTCTATTTCTTTAGGCAGAAAAGCAGAGATAGTATTTGAACAACCATTTTACAATGACAATAAAAATGAAAATATTACTTTTAGATAACTACGACTCTTTCACTTATAACCTACTGCACGCAGTGAAAGAATTAGGGGCTACAGATGTAGAAGTAGTCCGCAACGACCAGATAGAGCTTGATGAAGTAGATCGTTTTGATAAAATCATCCTGTCTCCCGGACCGGGCATACCCGAAGAAGCCGGCTTGTTACTACCTATTATTAAGAGATATGCTCCGACCAAAAGCATTCTGGGGGTCTGCCTGGGTCATCAGGCTATCGGCGAAGCCTTCGGAGCACGTCTGGAAAACCTCAAAGAAGTATATCATGGCGTACAAACTCCGGTAAGTATCATTCGTCAGGACCTGCTTTTTGAAGGATTAGGAAAAGAAATCCCTGTCGGAAGATATCATTCCTGGGTAGTCAGCCGGGAAGGTTTTCCGGACTGTCTGGAAATAACAGCAGAAAGCCAGGAGGGACAAATCATGGCAATCCGCCATAAAACGTATAATGTACATGGTATTCAGTTCCATCCCGAATCAGTATTAACTCCGCAAGGAAAAGAAATTATCAAAAACTTCTTAAACGATTAAACTTATGAAACAGATTCTATACAAACTTTTCGAACATCAATATTTGGGACGCGATGAAGCGCGCACCATTCTACAGAACATCGCGCAAGGGAAATATAACGATGTGCAAGTGGCCTCACTCATCACCGTCTTTCTGATGCGTAATATTTCCGTAGAGGAATTATGCGGTTTCCGTGACGCACTGTTGGAAATGCGTATTCCGGTCGATTTGAGTGATTTCGCTCCGATTGATATCGTAGGAACCGGAGGTGACGGAAAAAACACATTCAATATTTCTACAGCTTCCTGCTTCACAGTTGCCGGAGCCGGCTTTCCGGTTGTGAAACATGGTAACTATGGAGCAACGTCGGTCAGTGGTGCCAGTAATGTAATGGAGCAACACGGTGTAAAATTCACCAGTGATGTAGACCAACTGCGTCGCAGCATGGAAAAATGTAATCTTGCTTATCTGCATGCCCCTTTATTCAATCCGGCATTAAAAGCAGTAGCTCCGGTTCGTAAAGGATTGGCAGTGCGCACTTTCTTCAATATGCTCGGTCCATTGGTAAATCCGGTATTACCAGCTTACCAACTGTTAGGAGTTTACAATCTACCGTTACTTCGCCTTTACACCTATACTTATCAGGAAAGCAAGACGAAATTTGCCGTTGTTCATAGCCTTGACGGATATGATGAGATTTCTCTGACCAATGAGTTTAAAGTGGCAACCAGC
>OGGA01001483.1_pt1 | contig 12423 bp, 10 predicted proteins | sample 1571041 | NCBI WGS metagenome assembly OGGA01 (sample SAMEA2582057, study PRJEB24529) | metagenome | biome: Human gut stool | place: China | collected 2011 | reverse complement strand
TGGCTTTTTGTGGGAAAGCAGTACTACCGTCTCCACATGAAACGTCGAAGGAAACATATCGACACAACAGACCTTTTTCACTTCATATCCTCTCGCCTGTAAAACTTCCAGATCTCTTGCCAGACTGGTCGGCTTGCAGGAAATATAAACCATCTGAGGCACATTGTAACGAATGATTTTTTCCAAAGCTTTTGGATTGATTCCATCCCTTGGTGGATCAAGTACAATATAATCCGGCTTTTCTTCAATGCTGTCAATGACTTTGAGTACATCCCCTGCGATAAACTCGCAGTTATGTAAACCGTTTAACTGTGCATTCTCTTTGGCTGCTTCCACTGCTTCCTCAATGATCTCCACACCGATCACTTTTTTTGCTACCGGAGAAAGCATCTGTGCGATCGTTCCGGTTCCGGAATACAGATCGAATACAATTTTACCATGCTCCGCAATATCTGCGTCTGTTCCGCTTGGAAGTGCATCTCCGATAAACTCTCTGGCAGTCTGATATAGCACCTCTGCACCCAGGGAATTTGTCTGGAAAAAAGAAAATGGTGTGATCTTAAAGCGAAGCCCTAACAATTCCTCGTAAAAGAAATCCTGTCCATATAAAACATCCGTGCCTTCATTCGTCACGGTATCTGCCACATTGTCATTTCTCGTATGCAGAATACCTGTCATGATACCTTTGTAATCTGCTGCAAGAAGAGCAGCTTTCCAGCCCTCTAATAATTCCTCTTCCGTTCCTGCAAATGCGTTTTCCTGTGCATTGTTCAACGTACTTTCAACTTCATCCATCTGTACTGCGGCAATTCCCGGAAAATCCGTCTGCGTTGTAGTCACCAGATCTACTAATATTTCCCCTGTTTTGACTGCCTTACGGACAAGCAGATGTCTTAAATATCCGGTGTGACGCAGTTTATGGTAATAGGTGATATTTTTTTTACGAAAATAAGCAAGTGTGACAGACAGGATCATTCTGAAATCCTCATCCACGATCTGGCAGTTTTCCACCGTCACAATATCATAAAAGCTTCCACGCTTATGCATTCCAAGTGCTAACGGTCCATCCTTAAATTCATCCCCAAAGGAAAATTCCATTTTATTACGGTATCCGGTCTTCCTTGGACTTTCCTTGATTCCCAGAAACTGGTAATCCCGGTTTTCCTGATCGATCACATCATCCATTAATTTTTTTACCTGTTCTGCTTTCATCTCAAGCTGCCTGTCGTATGGAAGTGTCTGGTAAGTACATCCTCCACATTCCCCGGCATGGACACATCCTGTTTTGTCCCCTTCCAGCGGTGACTTTTCCAATACCTCTAAAAGTCTGCCCTCTGCTTTTCCTTTGCGGATTTTATTGATGGAAGCAGACACTTTCTGTCCCGGTATCGTATTTTTTACAATAACCTGTCTGCCATCCTCTGTTCTGATAATTCCCTTATTTGGAAAGTCTACGCGCTCGATCACGCCTTCTATGATTTGTCCTTTTTTCATAAATTCCTCGCATTTTTATTTCATCAACTATAAAATTGTCCATGATTCCATTGACATTTTATTAACTTCACAGTTTTCTATTTCTTTTATCTGTTACACAAGAAAAAAGGGCTGCATCCGCAGCCCTCCAGATTATTTTTATTCTTCTTCTTTTTTCTCTGCTGGTTTTGCCGGCTCTTCTTCGTCCTCTTCATCTTCAAAGAAATCGTCATCATAATCATCTTCAAAATCGTCTTCAAAGTCTTCCAGATAATCTGGTGTAAAGAAACGATATACGCCATATATTGCTGCTGCAACTGCTGCAATAATACCAATGATTGCAAAAATCCATACAACTTTTGATGTTTTCTTTTCTTCTGCTTCTTTTTTGTTTAATAATTCATTCAACTTTGTCATATTGATCAGCTCCTCTTTCTTATTGAGTAAGTCGTTTAACTTTGTCGTATTGATGAAATCTTCCACCTTGTTCATAGTGTTCCGCTCCTTCTCTAATTTATACTTTTTAGGATATGCAAAACCTAAACGCAATACACACCAGAAAAATCTACGTGCACCGCTCATTGCTTACGCTCATTATATCATATCCCTTACTTTTCGAATATAAAAAATTTACATTTTTCAAAAATTTTATATATTTTTTAGAGTTTCGGATACACAAACGTCCCTGCTTACAAATAGAATCAGATACGCTTTAATTTTGCAAAAGAGGCAAACATTTTTTTCACACCATATCCTTCGAAATCCACGGTCACCTCGTAATCTCTTCCGCCATCCATGATGTTTTTCACAACTCCTCTGCCAAACTTGATATGCGATACGGCGTCCCCGATGCCATAGTCAAGCTCTGACTTTACAACACCCTTTGTGACAAGTACCTTTGCCTGCATGCTCTGTCCGGAAGGCTGCTGGCGCAGTGTTGTTCTTTTCGGTCTTGCTGTTGTCTGGTTCTGTAAAAAAGATGGGAAACTGCTCTCTTTTCCAAAAGAAGATTCTCTTGCAGATGCCGGCTTTCTCAGTTCACTGTCCAACAGTTCAGACGGAATCTCCCGAACAAACCGCGATACTTTATTATATTGCGTTTCGCCACGAATCATACGTTGTCTTGCACAGGTAATTGTAAGTTCTTCTTTGGCTCTCGTGATCCCCACATAAGCCAAGCGTCGCTCCTCTTCGAGATCCTCAGAAGAACTGTCCGAAGTGATGGACATATAACTTGGGAACAATCCATCCTCCATTCCGGCAAGGTAAACTTTCGGGAACTCCAGACCTTTTGCACTATGTAATGTCATTAAAACAACATAATCACTGCCCTCATCGAGACTGTCGATGTCTGCAACCAGTGCCACTTCCTCTAAAAAGCCGCTGAGTGTCGGATGTTCCTCGCCTTCCTCGTAAGCAACCACTTTACTGATCAGCTCATCGATATTTTCAATACGCGCCTTTGCCTCCTCGGTATCTTCCGCTTCCAATTCTTTCACATACCCGGTTTCGTCTATAATCTCCTGCAAAAGTTCAGAAACGCTGATAATCTCTACTTTACTGCGCATCACCTGAATAAAATTCACAAATGGCTTGATCTTTGCAGCACTCTTGCCGAGTGTCGGAATATCGTCTGCCATTTTCAATGCATTATAAAAACTGATATCTGCCGCAGCCGCATAATCTGCCACACGATTTAAGGTTGTTGCACCGATTCCACGTTTTGGCACGTTGATGATCCTGCGGACAGCAAGATCATCTCTTGCATTATCGATCGTTTTTAAATAGGCAAGCAGGTCTTTGATCTCTTTTCTTGCATAGAAGTTCACGCCACCGACAATCTTATATGGAATATTGGATACGATAAATTTTTCCTCAAAAAGACGGGACTGTGCGTTTGTGCGGTAGAGAACAGCGCAGTCACCGTAATGATATCTGCCGTCCTTCACACAGGCATTGATATCCTTTGCGACATACTCTGCCTCTTCATAGCCTGTCTCAAACTGCTTGAAACCGATCTTTTTCCCCTCTTCATTGTCTGTCCAGAGTGTCTTTCTTTTTCGTCCCATATTGTTGGAGATCACTCCGTTTGCAGCATTTAAAATATTCTGCGTAGAACGGTAATTCTGTTCCAGTTTTATCGTCACTGCCTCCGGAAAATGTTTTTCAAAGTTCAGGATATTATAAATATTCGCACCGCGGAACTTATAGATAGACTGGTCATCATCACCAACGACACACAGGTTCTTATACTTTCTGGCAAGAATACTGATCAGTTCAAACTGTGCCGTATTCGTATCCTGATACTCGTCCACCATAATATAGCGGAAGCGTTCCTGATAGTAGTCTAACACCTGATCATCCGTTTTAAACAATTCAACCGTCTTTACGATCAGATCATCAAAATCAAGTGCATTATTCCGCCGCAGTGCATCCTGATACTCTCTGTAGATCTCTGCCTGTTTCCGTTTCGCAAAATCCCCGGAAGCAGCCGCACGGAGAGAAAATTCCTGTGGATCTACCAGTTCATCTTTTGCTTTGGAAATCACAGCAAGCAGACTTCGCTCTTTGTAAATCTTAGTATCCACATTCAGACGTTTACAGATATCCTTCATCAGTGTTTTCTGGTCATCGGAATCATAGATTGTAAAATTAGTGTCAAACCCGATGCGGTCAATATGACGTCTTAAAATGCGCACACAGGTAGAATGGAACGTTGATACCCAGATGCTCTCAGAGCCATATCCCACAAGCTGGTCGATCCTCTCACGCATCTCACCTGCCGCTTTATTCGTAAAGGTGATTGCCATAATATTGTATGGATTCACGCCCTTTTCTTCAATCAGATAAGCGGTTCGATGTGTCAGAACCCTGGTTTTTCCGGAACCTGCACCCGCCAAGATCAAAACCGGTCCCTCCGTGTGAAATACCGCTTCTCTCTGCTGTTCGTTCAATGTATCATAAATACTCATAGAAATCTCCATTTCCGTTGTTGTTTGTAATATTCAATCCCTTTTTTATTACAATATCATATTCCCATCTATTGTAACACATTATCCCTGCTTATGAACAGTAAAATCGAACATATTTTCTTTTTTAATAATAAAAAATAACCGTCCTTTGCGTCAGAAATAATCTACGACCGTCCACATTCAAATTCATACAATTAAATTCAATTGTATCTTGTCATCTAGTTTTCAATACTATATAATCTGATGTAGAGAATACGATTGAACTAGTAAGAGTAAAAGCAGGTAAAAAAATGAATACAAAACAATTTTTAAGTGATATATTAGATGAATTTAACAAAATCGACTATGTAAAACCGGAAGATATCCCGAATATCGATCTTTACATGGATCAGGTGACAACATTTATGGATTCCCAGCTTGCCACATCCAAGCGGCATGAGGACGATAAGATCCTGACTAAGACCATGATCAACAATTATGCAAAAAACGATCTTCTTCCTCCACCTGAAAAGAAAAAATATTCCAAAGAACATGTGCTGACTTTGATCTTTATCTACTATTTTAAAAGTATCTTAAGCATCAGTGACATCCAGAGTATCTTAAATCCGATCACGGACAGATATTTTGGAAAAGGCAGCTCCGAGATGAGTCTTGAGGATATCTATAAAGAAGTGTTCGGTCTGGAGCATCAGGAAACCTTAAATATCATGAAAGACCTTGCAAAGAAGTTTAACACCTCCATGAAAACTTTTGAGGGCATGGAAGGTGAGGATGCAGAGCTTTTACGGACATTCAGTTTTATCTGCATGTTAAGCTATGATGTCTACCTGAAAAAAACAATTATCGAGCGCATTGTCGATCAGATGCTGCACGAAGAAAAAGATCCTTCCAAAAAAGAAAAATAAAACCCGAAGTTGTATGATACATTGTCTATAGAGGACATTGTTCGTACAACTTCGGGTTTTTCTTTCTGCTCCGTTTTTACGCTTCGTTTGTCTCTGATTTTGCCATTCTGGCAAATACCATGTCATATCCGTCATTCCCATAATTCAAAGAACGGTTTACACGGCTGATGGTCGCTGTGGAAGCACCTGTTTTCTCTGCAATATCAAGATATGTTTTCTGGTCGCGCAGCATCTTGGCAACCTCAAATCGCTGTGATAAGGAAAGCAGTTCATTCACAGTGCAGACATCTTCAAAAAAAGTATAACATTCTTCTCTGTTTTCCAGGCTTAAAATCGCATCAAAAAGATGGTCTACTGCCTCGGTCCTTAGTTTCTTGCTCATTTTACCTTCTCCTTCTCATAAATCAAAATGATATCATCTTTTACTATAATCAGAAACTTCCAATCTACGCACATTTTATCATAGTAAAGTTTTAAAGTAAATATCTGTTTTACACACTAAAGTGTTACAGATGCAAATTCTATAATAGTCGAATCCAGTCGAAAAAGCAACACTTATTTTCATATTAACTATAACTTTAATTTATACCTGACGGCATCCTGTTATTCTCCCAGAAAAACAGCCAGAAAAGCGGTCAGACGCTCCATCTCCTGCTGGGTTCCGATGCTGATACGCAGATAATTGCTAATTCTCGGCTTGGAAAAATAGCGCACGAAAATGTTATGCTCCCGGAGTGCTTCAAATATTTCTTTTGCAGGAACTCTTTCATGTGTTGCAAAAATAAAGTTGCTCATGGAATCCCCAAAAGAAAATCCAAGTTTTTTCAGTTCGCACTTCGTCCATTCCCTTGTAGCGATGACTTTCGCACAGGTTTCCTCAAAATACTCCCTGTCCTTTATTGCCTGCACGCCAAGCGAAAGCGCTGTCTGATTGAGCGTGTAGGAATTGAAAGAATATTTCACATCATTGATATACCGGATCAGCTTTTCATTTCCCATCGCAAAGCCAAGCCGCATACCTGCCAGGGAACGCGATTTTGAAAAGGTCTGTACCACGAGAAGATTGTCATATTTTTCGATCAGAGGCAGTGCAGACTCCCCGCCAAAATCAATGTATGCCTCATCCACAACTACGATCACATCGCGGTTGTGTGCAATGATATCCTCAATCTCTGAAAGCGGCATAAGGATTCCGGTCGGTGCATTTGGATTTGGGAACACCACGCCGCCGTTGTCCCCATAATAATCCTCTTTTCTAATCTGAAAATCATCATCTAACGCTTTTGTCTCAAATGGAATCCGAAGCATATCTGCCCACACATCATAAAAAGAATAGGTGATATCCGGAAACAGGATCGGCTTTTTGCTGTTAAAAAACGTCATAAATATCATGGCAAGCACATCATCAGAACCGACACCGGTAAATACCTGACTGCTCCTGATTCCATAATAATCTGCGATTGCATCGACTAACACTTTGCAGGTCGGTTCCGGATAAAGCCGCAGCTTATCTGTATCAAAGTTCTTCAGAGCCTCTACCACTCCCGGTGCGGGCGGATATGGATTTTCGTTGGTATTCAATTTGATCATGTCCGGCTGGTTTGGCTGTTCTCCCGGAACATACGGTTCCACTGTTCTTACATATTCTTCCCAGTTACTCATAAATTTTACGCTCTCCACTCTCTCAATTTTCCTGTTATATTTCACAAATTCATTACAATCTGCTCATTTCCGAGTCATTTCATTCAGTATACAATCCGTAATCTTCTGCCAGTTTTTCAAACGCAGTCAGGGCATTTTTTACCGTCTCATGGGAAACACAGTAAGCAAGACGGACATAGCCTGCACATCCGAATGCGCTGCCCTTTACCATGATGATATTGTATTTTTTACCTGCTGCAACAAATTTTTCTTCGTCCGTTTCCGGAGATTTTACCCACATATAAAAAGCGCCTTCCGGTTTAATGCAGTGGAAACCGAGCTTTTGCAGTCCCTCGTATAACATCTTTCTGTTTTCATCATAAAATGCCAGATTGGTTTTCTCATCCAGACATTTTGCTACCGCTTTCTGAAGCAGGGATGGCGCATTCACAAAGCCGAGGGTACGGTTGGATACAACAATGCCGTCAATGACCTGATCTGCATTTTCCACCTCATCCGGAACAACCACATATCCGATACGCTCACCCGGAAGGGAAAGAGACTTGCTGAAGGAATAACCTACAATCGTATTCCTATAGTATTTCGTCAGGAAATCCTCCTGATTTCCATCGTAGACAAGTTCACGGTAAGGCTCATCGGAAATCAGATAAATTTCGTGTCCAATCTCTTTTTCCTTCTTTTCCAGAATCTCAGCCATCTTTTTCATGGTTTCTTCATGATAGATCACACCGGTCGGATTGTTTGGCGTGTTCACGATTACTGCCTTGGTCTTTTCATTGACCGCTTTTTCCAAAGCAGCCAGATCCGGCTGGAATGTCTCAAAATCCGGTGCCACTTCCACGACTTCCGCATCAAAATTGGCTGCATAACTCTTGTACTCTCCGAAATATGGGGCGAACACGATCACCTCGTCACCCGGATCTAAGATCGTTTTAAAAATAATGTTCAATCCTCCCGCTGCTCCCACTGTCATCACAATATTATGGGAAGTAAATGCAGTTCCAAAACGCTTGTTTAAGTTCTCTGCAACCGCCTGACGGACATCCGGGTAACCGGCATTGTCCATATATCCATGTAAAACCAGCGGATCGGTCTCATCCACCAGTTGCTTAATTGCCTCGTTCAATGCTGCCGGAGCCGGTGTTGCAGGATTCCCCAATGAAAAATCATACACGTTCTCTCTTCCCACCCTGGCGGCAAGTTCATTTCCCTCTACAAACATTGCACGGATCGCAGAACTTCCCTGCAATGCCTTCTGTATTTTCTGTGAAATCATATTCTCTTCCTCACTGTTTTCTTACTCTCGAGTCATTTTTCTGCGGTCTGCACCGTAAATGTGCAGATCCACGGAACAATTATTACTTTACAACAATACTGTATGAAAGTAAATAGATAAAAAAAGAAAACTGCCACAGGACATTTTCCTTACGGATACTGCCCCGGACAGTTTTTGTTTATTAAAAATACTCCCCTGTATTTTTATGCATTGACGGTATCTACGAACTTCTGGAACGCTTTTCTGCCTTCCTCTGTGCACTTGTAAACACCTGCGTCCAATAAAACTTCTTTGAACACAAGACCGATTTCTGTCTGAATGATCTCATGTAATTTTTCCGGTGTAATCTCACCTTCCAAGCCGCTTCCCGCCGTAAATCCATACTTCGGCAGAAATTCCTCCACCCAGTCTGCATGTTTTGCAAGAACTTCATCCTCACGGATTTCTGCGCCGTCTAAGATTGCCTGCTCTAATGCAGCCATCTCATCTTTTAATCTGGCTGGAAGCACTGCAAGTCCCATAACCTCGATCAGACCAATGTTTTCCTTTTTGATATGATGAAGTTTTGCATGTGGATGGTAAACACCCAGCGGATGCTCCTCCGTCGTGATATTATTGCGGAGTACAAGATCTAACTCATAATCATTGCCGCGTTTTCTTGCGATAGGAGTGATCGTGTTGTGTGGTTCGCCCTCTGTCTCTGCAAAAATAAATGCATCTTCATCCGTATAACCTCTCCATGCAAGTAAAATCTTATCTGCTAGTTCGATCAGGCGCTCTTTTTGTGGTGCGCTGATACGGATCACGGACATTGGCCATTTTACGATTCCGGCTTTCACATCCTCAAATCCTTTGAAGGTCAGCTCTTTTTCGACCGGTGCTTTTGCCATGGCAAACTCATAATGTCCACCCTGGAAATGATCATGGCTCAAGATAGATCCTCCAACAATCGGAAGATCCGCATTCGATCCGACAAAGTAATGTGGGAACTGCTCTACAAAATCCAACAGTTTTCCAAAGGTTGCTTTCTCGATTTTCATCGGTGTATGCTCTGCATTAAAAACGATGCAGTGCTCATTGTAGTAAACATATGGAGAATACTGGAAGAACCAGTCACTGTGATTGATCGTTACCGGAATAATCCTATGGTTCTGTCTTGCCGGATGGTTCACACGTCCTGCATATCCCTCGTTTTCCTTGCACAAAAGGCATTTCGGATAACCGCTCTGTTTTGCAAGCTTGGCTGCCGCAATCGCCTTCGGATCTTTTTCCGGTTTGGAGAGGTTGATGGTGATATCCAATGTTCCAAACTCGGTATCTGCAGTCCATTTCTGGTCTTTTTTGATACGGTATCTACGAATGTAGTTTGTATCTCTGCTTAATTTGTAAAAATAATCGGTTGCTTCCTTTGGACTGATCTGATAGAGTGCCTGGAATTTTTTGATCACTTCGCTTGGTCTCGGCACAAGCATACTCATGATCTTTGTATCGAACAGATCCCTGTATGTGATCGTATCCTCCGGCATCAGTCCATCTTCTGCTGCATAATCGAGCATCTCATTTAAGATGCCTTCCAATGCTGCCTCTGCACTCTCCTGTGTCATCGGAGTTCTCTTTGCATAGGCTGCTGCCACTTCATCGTCTAATTCATCCAGATGAAAAAGTTCTAACAGGCGGTTAATGGTAAATCGCCTGTCTTCCGGCTCTACCAGCCCGGTCACAAGACCATATTCTGTCAATTCTAAAATTCTTTCCTGAATCATTGTGTTATCCTCTTTATCTTGAAATCATTTCGATCATTGTGAAACTCTTCACGATCTATATTGAATTTCACAATGGTCTGTTAAAATCACTAAGCCAGTTTTACAGGGCCGCCACCGATCTCAACTACATAGAAATCAGCAGCGTAACCGATTTTATCTTTGTAAGCAGCACCTACTTTTTCAATAAAGGAATCGACTGCCTCATCTTTTACGATGCTGACGGTACATCCGCCAAATCCTGCACCTGTCATGCGGGAACCGATCACTCCGTCTACTTTCCATGCCTCTTCCACCAATGTGTCAAGCTCGATACCGGTTACTTCGTAATCATCACGAAGGGAAACATGGGAGGCGTTCATTAACTCACCAAACAGAGCAACATCGTTATTCTTTAATGCTTCCACTGCCTTGATGGTTCTTTGATTCTCATAAACCGCATGTTTTGCACGTTTTACCCTGACAGGATCTTTGATCGCATCTTTGTACTGTTCAAACTGTTCCTCCGTGAGTTCACCAAGGGAATCAATTTTAACAACTTTCTGGAGTTCTGCCAGTGCAGTCTCGCACTCACTTCTTCTCTCATTGTATTTGGAATCTCCAAGTCCACGTTTTTTGTTGCTGCAGGAGATCACGATCTTTGCATTTTCCAGCTTGATCGGTGCATACTCATATTTTAAAGTTGCTGTATCAAGGAAAATCGCATGACCAGCTTTTCCCATTGCAATCGCAAACTGATCCATGATACCACAATTTACCCCGCAATAATGGTGTTCTGTTTTCTGTCCGGTCAGTACCAATTCTTTTTTATCGAATCCGGCCTTGTAAATCTCATTCAGAGCAAAAGCAAAAGTACTCTCGAGGGCTGCCGATGATGAAAGACCGGCTCCAAGAGGTACATCACCTGAAAAAACGGTATCGAAACCTTTGATTTGTGCCCCCCGTTTCAGCATTTCGCGGCATACTCCGAAGATATAATGTGCCCAGGAAGCTTCGGGTTTATCTTCTTCGTTCAGGCCGAATTCGGCATAAGCTTGCAGGTCTGCCGAATAGGCCCGGACTTTGTCTGTCCCGTTGGGTTTGATTTCTGCTAAGATGCCTTTATCGATGGCACCTGGAAGAACACATCCTCCATTGTAATCTGTATGTTCGCCGATGAGGTTGATACGACCGGGCGAGAAATACAACATTCCTTCGGTTCCGAATTTTTCTTTGAATAGATTTCTTACGATACGAGTATCCATGATTTCTTTATTGTTATAAATTTATTAATGGTGTGTCTTAATCTGTTGCCTGTTGCTTTCGAAAAAAGTTATCGTTTGCGTCAGTCTTCTTGCTTTATCATAAAGGAGCGCAATTTATGTAAAAAAAGCAGATTTTACAAATGTTCATCGGGATCTGAATTTATCGTACTTTTAATAATAAGGAGTACGACGATGGCGTCGGTGATATCCGGGTTTTTATTTAAAAATAGTCTAAATTACTTTTGGTAATCAGTAGATATACAGTGATTTATTGAAAATATTTCAAAGAAAGTTGTAAAAAATGTTTTTAAAGTGTTTTGTATACACTATATTTGAAGTGTTTTTTAAACACTTATATGGGCGTTTCAAAAGTGAATAGTCCTGAAAATTTGAACATACTAAAATGAAATCTAAATCATAAATTATAGCAAAGATTATGAAAACGTTTGTATTGGGTTTGGTGGTTGTTGCAGGAATCATGAGTTCTTGTTCCCCAAAAGCAAAGGAAGAGACAACTCTTTCCGGACTGAATCCGAAGAAGTTTCAGGCAGAGATCGATGGGAAACAGGCCGGTCTCTATACTTTGAAGAATTCGGCCGGAATGGAAGTTTGTATCACTAATTTCGGTGGCCGTATCGTGTCTGTTTTGGTTCCGGATAAATATGGAAATAGGAAAGATGTGGTATTGGGGTTCGATAGTTTGGCAGATTATCGGAATATACCCAGTGATTTTGGCGCCTCTATCGGTCGGTATGCTAACCGGATTGCACAGGGAAGAATCGAAATCGATGGCGAAACTATTCAATTGCCGCAGAATAACTATGGACATTGTTTACACGGGGGGCCGGAAGGTTGGCAATATCAGATGTATGAAGCTAATCAGATCGATGGTACGACTCTCGAACTGACCCGTTTTTCTCCGGATGGCGATCAGAATTTCCCTGGGAATGTACGGGCGAAAGTGCGCTTTCATCTTACAGATGATAATGCTATCGATATTCAGTACGAGGCTGTGACAGATAAGAAAACGGTGATCAATATGACGAATCACTCTTATTTCAATTTGTCGGGTAATCCGGCTGTTGCCGCTACGGATCATTTGTTGTATGTGAATGCGGATGGGTATACTCC
>OGGA01001459.1_pt1 | contig 12603 bp, 8 predicted proteins | sample 1571041 | NCBI WGS metagenome assembly OGGA01 (sample SAMEA2582057, study PRJEB24529) | metagenome | biome: Human gut stool | place: China | collected 2011 | reverse complement strand
GCACCATGGAGTAGTGCTCATTCCAAAAGCGGCAGAAGCGAACCCTGCCGCCGATATTCTCCATGTCATGGCACAGTTCTTCTTCGCTGCTCCATTGTGGAGTCTCGGACAAAATGCAATTCAGTTCCGAAAGAGCCAGCCGTTCTTCCGCCGATAGCTCTCCATGCAGGCATTCACGTTTTAGATTATTCTGCCAATACGGACTCAGCTTTCCATTCCGGGCATCTTCCATTGCTTCTTCGATATTGGGTAGCATCGTCATGTCGTTCACCTCAAATACTCGCCATTAGCGTTATATACACGCTTATAGTGTTGATTATAAACTATTTGAGGGCAAAAAGAAAGAGCGTCAGCACGTTTGCTGCGCTCCTTGACATAGGTGTTATTTTGTGATATAGGGGATATTGTCTGTGTATGCATTCAGGATGTCAATGGCAGCTTTCTTTTGACCCGGCGTAAGTTGGCTCAACTTTTTGCTCAGTTCGTCATCTGCCACATGGGAAGCAGATGCAACCGAATCCCGGATCAGCACATCGGCAGATACGTCCAGCACCTCGACGATTCGGATAAAGGTTTCCAGCTTAGGGATTTTTACTCCGCGCTCTAAGTCTCCAACATAATTTGCTGACAACTCGACCCGTTCTGCAAACTGCTCGATTGTCCATCCTTTTTCTTTGCGCTGCTCTCGTATTCGTTGACCCAAAAGCGTATTCATAGCGACCTCACATTCTAATTGTGTTTGTTGCACACCAATAGCATACCTGTCGCAATTTTTGTTATACACAATCCATTTGTGTTCATTCAACGCTATTCGGGTAATTTCAAGGTGGAAAATTTTTGTGCGTATCTTTGGTCAAAAAAGCAATGGTCTTTTGGGACGGCACATGGTACAATAGCAAACGTTGTGCCCTTGGCACATGAACGAAGGTAAAAGGAGCTGCTGAACGTGGATACGATCTATCTGCTGCCCGGTGAGGAACGCTGCGTTGATTTTCGAGATGCCAATGGAGTCCCGAAGGTACACTACACTTACTGTTCCATCCGTGGCAAACTTTTCAACTGCACCTGCTGTACAAAGGACGAAGCCCAGCGGCTGTGTGAAGATTGGCTTATAAAACAGGACCGCTGCTATATAAACTAAAAAAGCCTCCGAGGACAACTCCCAAATGGGAAGAGTCCTCGGAGGTATTCGTTTAGCGGGTGTTCTGCTGTCTGCGAGCGTCCTTCCGCACAGCTTTCTGTCCGCATCAAAGATATTTTCGGATGGTCGGAACAAGGATATTCCGATTGATTAACTTTGCGATACTGTTCATGTTGTAGTTGGTTCATTGCAGTTTCAGCTTACAACAAAAATGAGATAGGCAACCCCTTTTGGGGGAAGTCTATCTCATTTTTTTGTTGGGGCTATTTTGCAACAGCCCCCCCCCCTTTTATAACAACCCTGCCTTACAGTTTGGGAGAAACGCTTAGTGCTTCAGTTCCAGCAGCGCATCGCCCTGCTTTACGGTGCCACTGGCTTTAGCCGCGACAGCGGCATAGTCATCAGTATTGCAGACAATGAGCGGCGTGGTCACGGGATAGCCTTCAGCCTTAATGGCTTCCAGTTCAAAGCGGATCAACGGCTGACCTTTCTTCACCTTGTCACCCTCGTTGACGAGGTAGGTAAAGTGCTTGCCACCCAGCTTGACCGTATCGATGCCGATGTGCATCAGCAGTTCGGCACCGTCAGCCGTGGTCATGCCCACGGCATGGTGGGTCTCAAAGGTGGAGGAGATCTCACCGTCAGCAGGTGCCACCAGTTCACCATCGGTGGGCTCAATGGCAATGCCGTCCCCCAGTGCACCGCTGGCAAAGGCTTCATCCTTCACATCGGCCAGCGGCACTACAGTGCCGTTCAGGCAGGCAGACAGCACGGTATCCTTTGCGGCTGCTGCCGGGGCTACGGGAGCCGTTGCCGGGGCGGGTGCTGCGGTCGCCGCCGGGGTCTTAGGTGCATTTTCCAGATAGTCTTCCAGCTTTGCCTTGATGACGGCCACCTTGGGGCCGTATACCACCTGCACACCGTTGCCCTTGCAGATCACGCCGGAGGCACCGGAGGCTTTGAGCACATCCTGCCGGACCAGCGCAGCGTCCTTGACGGTGCAGCGCAGGCGGGTGGCGCAGCAGTCCACGTCGGACAGGTTGTTGGTACCTCCCAGACCTTCTACGATCAGGGCGCTGACCGGATCATCCCCTGCGGGGGCGGTGCTGCCGGAAGCGGCGCTGCGGGCGTTCACGTCCGCACGGGTGTACAGCTTGACTTCCTCGGCATCATCGCGGCCCGGGGTCTTGTAGTCAAACTTGGAGATCATAAAGCGGAAAATGATGTAGTACAGCACAAAGTACACCGCACCGACCACGACCACCCACACCCAGTGGGTCTTGGCGTTGCCCTGCATCACACCGAACAGCACCAGGTCGATGAGACCGCCGGAGAAGGTCATGCCCACGCCCACATTCAGGATGTGCATCAGCATGAAGGACAGACCGGCCAGCACGCAGTGCACCGCGTACATGGGCAGTGCCACAAAGATAAAGGTAAATTCCAGCGGCTCGGTGATGCCGGTGAGGAAAGCCGTCAACGCAGCAGACAGCAGCAGGCCGCCTGCCACCTTTTTCTTTTCCGGCTTGGCGCACTGGTACATTGCCAGCGCTGCGCCGGGCAGACCGAACATCATAAAGGGGAACTTACCGGCCATGAAACGGGTAGCGCTGACCGAGAACACCGTGGTGGACTTGGAGGCCAGCTCGGCAAAGAAGATGTTCTGTGCGCCGGTCACGGTGACGCCATCGATGATGGCGGTGCCGCCCACAGCGGTCTGCCAGAACGGCATATAGAACACATGATGCAGTCCAAAGGGGATCAGCGCACGCTCCAGCAGGCCGTAAATAAAGGTGCCTGCGTAGCCGGAAGCCAGCACCAGTGCACCCAGCGCGGCAATACCGCTCTGCACCACCGGCCAGATATAGAACATGGCAATGCCGACCACCAGATACACAATAGAACTGACGATGGGCACAAAGCGGGTGCCGCCAAAGAAGGCCAGCACCTGCGGCAGCTCGATCTTATAGAACTTGTTGTGCAGCGCCGCCACGCCCAGACCGACCACGATGCCGCCGAACACACCCATTTGCAGGGTCGTGATGCCCAGCATGGTGGTGGTGGAGTTGGCAGGCATCGCTTCTACGCCGCCTGCCGCATTGATCATGGCTTGAATGGCTGTATTCATAATGATATAGGCCACTGCGCCGGACAGGGCGGCCACCTCTTTTTCCTTGCGGGCCATGCCGATGGCCACGCCCATGGCGAACAGCAGCGCCAGATTGTTGAACACGGCGCTGCCGGTCTGGCTCATTACGTCCAGAATGGTGTAGATCAGGGTACCGGGGTGGATGACGCTGTTCAGGCCATAGGCCGCCAGCATGGTTTCGTTGGTGAACGAGCTGCCGATACCCAGCAGCAGGCCCGCTACAGGCAGCAGTGCAATGGGCAGCATAAAGCTGCGTCCCACGCGCTGCAGCACGCCAAAGATCTTGTCTTTCATCTTCAGTTCTCCTTTTCTCAAGTTCGTATCCAGCATATATATCCACACAGGAAAGACCTGTGGAGAATCAAAGGTGGAGCAAGAAAGCTTACTTCCCCATCCGAATCCGTTTCAGATGGATCGTAAGGAACACCAGTTCCTCGTCCGAAAGCTCCTTGTGCCAGGTGTTGCGGACATACTCCGCAATGCAGCAGGCGCATTTGTAGTGTTCGCTGCAATTGCGGGCGATCAGGGCGCGGAACACTTCGTCGTGGGTATCGTTTTCCTGCTCCTGTTTTCCTTGAAATACGCGCTGCGCAAAAAAGCGCAAATGTACTGTAAAGCGGCTGAAATCCAGTGCATCCCGGTCAAAATGGCAGTTGTAAAAGTATTCCACCACCTGCACGCAGCCATCCACAAAGCGGGTGACATCGTTCACCACGCTCATGGTGGTGTTGAGCTCTGCGTTGACGATGTGCAGCGCAATGAAGCCGCCCTCGTCGTCCGAAAGGTCTGCATGGCAGCGCTGGCGGATGGCGGCAAGGCACTCCATACCAAGGCGATACTCTTCCGGGTAGAATTCCCGAATGGGAGCCATCAGCGGGTTGGAAAAGCGAATCCCCTGCTCGCTGCGCTGAATGGCAAAGCTGATGTGGTCGGCCAGCGTGATGAGCAGGCTTTCGTTCAGCGGGTAGTTCACCCGGCTGCGGATCATTGCCACCAGCTCATCGGTGAGCAGCAGATGCTCATACGGGATCTGTTCCAGAAGTTCCACCAACTTCTGCTGCACGGCAGGGCTGGTCATGCGGTAGCTGCGCTCCACGGTTTCAGCCTCAATTTTATAGCCCGGCTTAACGCCAAAGCCCAGACCGCGCCCGGTGACGATCAGCTCACAGCCCGTGGGGTCCACCACGCGCAGAATGTTGTTGTTGATCGGTTTTTTGACGGTATATTGCATTGTTTCTCCTCCTCAGGTTGAAAAAGGCAATAAAAAAAGACCATCCTCGACACAGCAAACATACCGAAGGCTGAAACACGCTTTCGGCTTGTGCTATGCAGAGTTGGTCTAGCCCGCCAAACGGTAACAATCCAACGACGCTGCTCACGTACAATTCTCTTTTTTGTAAGGCACGAACAAATTAAGCACTTGAATGGAAATTTATTCTATGCTTGATTACAATACCATATTCTTTGCGGAGTGTCAAGATGGGAACGGATTTCTTTTTCACTTTATCAATTTTGCCCAAACTTAGGTGATATTTTACAGCAGATTGACGAGTAAGAATATTCCTTTTTTGCTTTATATGTGCAGTTGTTTTCAATCGAGATCATTGCAGAGAAAGCTGTGCTCCATCTCGTAACTCATCACCTTCACAAAAAACGGTCAAGAATTGCTGCCCTATATACAAAAAAACGCCGTGGACACCTTTCCAACGGGAAGTTCCTCGGCGTTCTTCAGTATAATGTGCCTTACTGCAATACACAGATCACAGCCACTGTTTCAACACATCGTTCAGCTTATTCAAATCAAGCGGTTTGGCGATATGCTCGTTCATGCCGGTGTTCTTTGCCAGTTGCACGTCCTCGGCAAAGGCATTTGCCGTCATGGCAATGATGGGCACTTTGCCCCGGCTGCCGGCAAGCGCACGGATCGCAGCAGTGGCTTCGTAACCATTCATGATGGGCATCTGGATGTCCATAAAAATGAGATCGTACCACTTTTCTGGCGCTTCCATCACCTTTTCGACTGCAATTTTTCCGTTTTCGGCAATGTCAATGGTCACGCCCGTCATGCCTATGATCTCGGTTGCGATCTCACGGTTCAGCTCGTTATCTTCCACAAGAAGGATCCGCTTCCCTGCATAATTTTCCTTCGCAAAATCTTCCAGATAGTTCCGGGCGTTTTTCTCCTTCTTCCCGGATGTAAACTGCCGCAGAGTTGCCGTCAGACGGGAACGGAACAGCGGTTTTGCCATAAACGCATTCACGCCCGCCGCTCTGGCTTCTTCTTCAATTTCGCTGAAATCAAAGGAAGTCAGGATGATGATCGTGACATCTTCTCCTACCCGTTCCCGGATTTTTCTGGCGGTTGCAATACCGTCCATTTCCGGCATCTTCCAGTCCAGAATCACCGCAAAATAGTCACTGTTGGTCTCATGACGCGCATAGCAGCGCTCCACAGCTTCCTTACCGGTCAGGACCCATTCGCCCGCTATGCCGATCTCCTGAAGGGTTGCAACGGTGCTTTCGCAGCAGGTCTTGTCATCGTCCACGACCAGTACCGGCAGATCGAGCAGTTCTTTTTCCTGTTCCTTCTCGTTCTCCTGAAGCTTCAGATAGACCGTGACCGTGATCTTCGTTCCCTTGTTGGGAGCGCTTTCGACCTGAATGTCACCATTCATCAGGTTGACGATGTTTCTTGCAATGGCCATGCCAAGACCGGTGCCCTGCACCTTGGTCGTCCGGTGATCGTCTGCCCGGCTGAACGGCTCGAACATGATCTTCTGGAATTCCGGCGTCATACCGATGCCGTTGTCCTTGATGGAAAACTCGTAGCAGCCAAGCTCCGAGAAGCCGTTCGGTTTTTCTTTGATCGTAAGGGTGATGTTTCCTCCATCCGGGGTATACTTGACGGCGTTGCTCATCAGGTTCACAAAGACCTGCTGGATGCGCAGGCTGTCGCCGCAGACAGCTTCGTGCTCGATGTGCTCAACATGGACTTCGAGCTGATGGTGGTGCTCGTCGATTGCCGGTTTTGTGAGGGTGAGCAGGTTATCAACCAGCTCCGGCAGGCTGAAATCCTCCTCGGCAAGGCTCATTCGCCCGCTCTCGATTCTGGCCATATCCAGCACTTCATTGATCAGTCCCAACAGATGACGGCTCGATTTTGTGATCTTGCCAAGGCACTCGACCACCCTGTCCTGACTCTCGATATTCGCACCCGCAATGGCGGTCAAGCCAACGATTGCATTCATCGGTGTACGGATATCATGGGACATATTGGAGAGGAATTCTGTCTTGGCGCGGCTTGCGTTTTCCGCCGCCCGGTACGCATCCTTCAGTGCCTTATGGGATTCGATCTCGGCCTTTTTCTCCTGTGACACATCCATAGATGCCAACAGTGCTTTGACCAGCTTTGTGCCATCCCACTCCAGCGGAATGAAGGAAGCAATCTTATAGGTGTTCTCATCTATGGAGCAGTATTCAAATTTGTAGATGTCGTTCTCATCCTGCAAATTCTTGCGGATATTTTCCGGTGAAATCAAAGCAGCCAATGCGTCCAGCGGTTCCAGTGTCTTATACTTTGCAACCACCTGCTCCACAAAATCATGGTAGGTTCCGATCGGCGCGTATATCATTTCACCTTGCAGATTATAGAACCGATACCGGTCATTCTCCAGATCGCAGACGACAAAGCGGTCCAGCAGACGCACCATACTCTTGATCAAAAGATCCATCGATGCGTTATCTGAGGCCATCTGCATCCGCCGTGCCGTCTCTGCTTTGGACTCTGTGATGTCCCGCAGAAAAATCATCGCATATTCGGAATCTTCGATCTCACCGCGCATAACCACATTGCTGACCCATCGTTCCTCCCCATCCAGAACGATGCGGCACTCCTGACGCAGCTCCGTCTCAAGCCCCTTTAATTTTTCCGTGATGTAGGCGCGATTGTAGAAATTCGTTACAGACTTTTTGTCCTCTTCAACCACATAGTTATCCACAAAGAATCGGACCAGTCCATCCCATGTGTGGTTCTGCTCAAAGGCCGTCATCAAAGAGGGCTCCACTTTGAAAGGATCAAAGGTGTTCTCTTCCAGATTTACATAGTATTCGCAGAGGTTTGCGCTGGTAAATGCACGGTGAAATGCCGCTGCCCGCTGCGCCTGCATCCGGCTTCTTTTTTCCGCGTCAATGTTGCTGATGATTCCGGCAATTCGATTGGCCGAGCCATCCAGACGGCGTATCACCTCCGCCGATGCCCGGAACCAGTGGTATTGGCCATCCTGCATTTTCAGTCGGTACTCAACATTATATTTTGTAGTATTGGTTTTGTCCGCAATCGTTTCCAAAAGCAGCTGCATTACCCGGTCATAGTCCTCCGGGTGCAGAAGATTCGACCACGAATCCAGTTTGTTCGGAAAATCCAGAATGTCGTGATATCCAAGGATCTGCCGGAACGCATGGCTCCAGTTCACATGAACGATCTCACCGTTTTCATTACACTCAAAATACCATAGTGCAGAATGGATGGATTCATTAACCAGCGCAAGGTTCTCATACGCCCAGTTCATCTGTACTGACATGATCCAGATCGGTGTTCCATCCGTATCGACTGCATCTTTTTTGTAGAGACGCACATAGACGGGAGAGCCATCTGCCGTGAGGATCCGGCCTTCCCCTCCGCCCTGAATCTGACGAAAGCGTGCATTGTCGAGGAATGCGGCACCTCTCTTATAGAAAAGATTCTTCAGCGAACCCTTTGTCTGCTCCATCAGGGATGCATAACTGTGGTTCAGATTATGCAACAACAAATCACTGACCGACAGGATCGACAATTCGGCATCATAGTACCCGGTAATGGTTCCGACACCGCCATTATGATAGATCGTCTCCTGCATGGCCTGAAATGCATTTTTTCCCAGCCTTACCGTATCGGAAGTGTAGATTTCATCTGTAAGTCTTCTATCGAATTTCATTTTCTTCATCCTCGTAGGGTTTCGACCCCGCCGCACGCTTCAATTCTGGTATGTCTTTTATAGTCAACTGATATACCAGTTCGTGCTCATACTTGTACAATATAACTATATTGTGTTCATTTTCTTTCTTTCCAGTTTACCCCAGTTCAGTTTGTTCTTCTTGTATCCCACAAATGCAGTCACACGGACAAATGCCAGATAATAGCGGAGAAAAGTTGTTTCAAAAAAACAAGCAATAATAGCAAGGATCAGTTCTCGAAAAGAAAGCCTTTGGTCAATGGTATAGATTCTTGAAAAATATGCAGTTGTAGAAATTTCTTTTCTTCCCGCAGTACATCGCACACTGTATTATTTCCTCCTGCTTTTGCTTTTTAGTAAATACTATAATAGTATACACCCATAAATTTTTTTGTCCATATTATATAGAATAAAGCCTTGTAGTATACAATGAACTCTCGATAAAGTCAACATTTATTGATAATATACACCAAAAGATATATGATATTTTATAAATAAATACATAAAAGTCATAATGGAAATGGGGATGTTGTATGATATCAAACTACCAAAAATATCTTGCCATACTATTAACATTCATCTGTGTGATCGTACTGTATCCACAATCGACCTATGCCACCGAAGCCATTTCACAGCGTGAAACCATACGCGTGGACTTCTTTGAGATGGACGGATACCATATGCAATACCATATGCAGGATGAAACCGGAAAGCGAAGCGGCTATGGATATGATACCTTACGTCTTATGGCACGCTACTGGAATGTTCGGTTTGAATACGTCGGCTACGACAAGAGCTGGGGTAATATGCAAAAGATGCTTGAAGACAACGAAATTGATATAGGTACTTTCACACATAAAACACCCGATTGGGAAAAAAAGTTTGATTTTTCCAGACCGATTGGAAGCAACGAATGTATGATAACTGTCCGCAACGACAATACATCCTTTGTCGTACAGGACTATACGACCTACAATATGCACAACTTTCTGTCAGCATCAAAGTAGAATCATTTTGATTCATGTGATCGCCCTTTGCATTTCTCCACGCAACGCCTGAGAGACCTTTCTTGCTGTATTTCTGAAAAAAGAGTAGCGCTTTTGCGAAAGATCATCAATGCGTTCTGCAGCATGTCACAGGTCAATATCCAGCTCACGCAGAAGCAGCTGGAGGGCGGGCGAGATGTTCTCGCGGTTCCACACGGCCCAAGCGGGAACGGTATCGTTTTCCAGCGGGATAAAAGTGAGGTTTTTGTTAGCGGGCAGCTGAGCCAGCACCGGCTCGGCAAGGATGGTATAGCCGCCGTAGAAAGCCAGCTGCAGCATCAGTTCCTCCATGGAATACGCAAATTTGATGTTCTGCGGGTCGCTGCCGTGGCGGGTGAGGCCCTGCGCAAACTGGTTCCACAGTTCCCGGTCCATGGCGGGCACATAATATTGTTCGCTGGCAAGCTGGCTGCGGTGCAGGGACGCATAGCTGGACAGATGGCTCTGGCGGTTGAGCACTACATACTGGCGCAGCTGGCCTACTTGAGCACGCAGCAGGGAGGGGGTATCCTCCAGCGGGACCAGCTCCAGCTGCAGGGCAAAGTCCAGCTTTTTCTGCTGCAGGCGTTTTTTCAGGGTGAGAAAATCCCCAAGATGAAAGTGCAGCGGAATGGCAGGGTGCTGCACTCGGCAGCAGCGGCGCGGGTGCGGCGGGCGGCATCCTCCGCAAGATCGGTGATGCGCACCGCATGCGGTAGAACGAAAACAGCTCTCCGGCTTGTCCGTAAAAGTAGTCAAGAGACACCAAACCTCGCTCAATGTCTATCACTCCAATCTTTTTGAAAATAAAAAACGCGTTTCCATTGGCCAGTTGGATATCCACTAGAAACACGTTTATGTAAATGTTCGCCGAAAAACGCCGATAGAATCGGCCTATTATAAGTATGACTTATTCAGCACAAAATCAGTTCTTGAACGTTCCAAATTGGCGCATTTTAGACGATTGTGCGATTTTTTTGGTTGGGTTATTTTGCTTCCCGTGGCCGGAGCAGGCACTGCGGGCGAATATCCACTGCCAGATCTCGTTGGCGCTGAACCGCATCTATACCGAGTGGTACCCCAGCAAGGGCTACACCTTCAACATTACCAACTCCACCAGCTACGACCAGTACTACGTCCACGGGCGCACGGTGTTCGAGGTGATGGTGCGCATTACGGACGATATCTTTAACACCTATCTGCGCAAGCGTGGCACGGTGAACCCCTATTATTCCGAGTATTGCGATGGCAAGTCGGTCACCTGCCCCGGGCTCAAGCAGTGGGGCACGGTAACGCTGGCCAACAACGGGCGCAGCGCCTTGCAGATCTTACGCTACTACTACGGCAGCAGCATCGAGATCGTGCGCACCAAAAATATCCGCTCTATCCCGCAAAGCTACCCCGGCACACCGCTGCGGCAGGGCAGCCGCGGCACAGCGGTATTCACCCTGCAAAGGCAGCTGAACCGCATCACCAAGGACTATCCCTTCCTTGGCAAACTGACGGTAGACGGCGTATTCGGCAGCCGGATGGCCGCAACGGTGCGGGCGTTCCAAAAGCAGTTCAACCTGACCGCCGACGGCGTAGTGGGGCGGCAGACATGGTACAAGATCAGCTACATCTATGTATCGGTAAAGGACCTCGCCGAGCTGACCAGCGAGGGCGAGACTTCCACCGGTACCCTGTCTGACGGCACATGGAACGGCACGGTGCTGAGCACCGGCGCTTCCGGCAGCGCGGTGGAGCAGGTACAGTTCTGGCTGAACACGCTGGCGCAGTACGACAGCGCCATCCCCTCCGTAACGGTGGACGGCGTATACGGCACTGCCACCGCCAATGCGGTGCGCGCCTTCCAACGCAAATATGGCCTTACGGTGGACGGCATAGTGGGGCAGACCACTTGGAAGGAGCTGTACGACGAGTTTTTGAGCATCCAGTCCGACAACGGCACCCCCAACGCCTACCCCGGCACGCCGCTGCGGGAGGGTGCCTCCGGACAAAATGTGCGGCTGGTGCAGTTCTGGCTGAAGATCGCACGCACCGTGTACACGAGCCTTGAAAGCGTGACCGTGGACGGAAAATTCGGCGCGGGCACGGCGGCGGCTGTGCGGCGGTTCCAGCGATACTTCGGGCTGACGGCAGACGGGGTGGTGGGGCGCACCACATGGCAAAAGCTGTACGAGGTGTACAACGATATCGCCAACCGGCTGCTTTCCTCCTCTCTGCGCCCCGGCGAGTACCCGGGTGTGCTGCGCACCGGCTCTTCCGGCACAGCGGTGCGGGAGCTGCAATTTTTTCTCTACCTCATGAGCGCCTACGAGAGCAGCATCCCGCCGGTAAGCATTGACGGCAAGTTCGGCGCGGATACCGAGCGGGCGGTGCGGGCGTACCAGCGGTTTGCGGGGCTTACCGTGGACGGCGTGGTGGGGCGCACCACATGGAACTCCCTTTATGGCCGCGCCAGCCAGCTGCGCTCTTCCGGCCCGGTGGTCACCTTAAAGCGTCTGCCCTACCCCGGCGCCCCGCTGACGGTGGGCAGCAGCGGCAAGGCGGTGCTGTACTACAATCTGCTTTTGCTGCGCATCGCCTATTATTTTTCCAGTGTGGAAGCTCCGCCCCTTGCCGACCGTTATACCGACGAAACTGCCACAGCCACCCGCAGCGCCCAGCAGCTTTTGGGGCTGGAGCAGACCGGCATTGCAGATGCCGACACATGGACGGCGGTGGAGGCGCTGAGTTTGCAGCTGGCCGCTCATGCCCCGAATCCCGATAGAGGCACCCCTCCCGGCACCGCTTACCCGGGACGCGCCATCGCCGAAGGCAGCGCCGGGCAGGAGGTGGGGCAGGTGGAGCGCTGGCTCAACCGCCGGGCACAGCTTTCCTGCGGCGAGGGCTATGTGGCCGATAACAACCACTTTGGCGCGGCAGACGCCGCTGCCGTGCGGGCTGTCCAGCAGCAGGCAGGGCTGCAGCCGGTAAACGGCATCGTGTACCGCGAAACATGGCACGCCTTGCAAGCCCAGTGCACCGACCCCTGCGGCTGCGAGAAGGAGGAATGAGGGATGGCACGCCTTTTGATCTATGACGCCTACGAAAACAAGGTGTACACCTACACAAACCTGAACGAGAACGACCCCATGCCTTACAGCACCCTGACCACCCTGCGGCTGCGGGAGTTCCGGGGCAAATCGTCCAGCCCTACCCTGTGGACCACCATTGCCGCCATGGAGGCGTGGAACCTGACCCGCCGCAAATACGGCAGGGGCATCCCGGTGGGGTACGCCTTCCGCCGCATCT
>OGGA01001446.1_pt1 | contig 12730 bp, 7 predicted proteins | sample 1571041 | NCBI WGS metagenome assembly OGGA01 (sample SAMEA2582057, study PRJEB24529) | metagenome | biome: Human gut stool | place: China | collected 2011 | reverse complement strand
CGTGACGGCTTTGGTGGTGGCCATTATGGTTGGCTTGGCTACTGTTTGGACAAAATCTCAGATATTTGAGACTATTTTGGACAATTTCCAAAAAATGGTATTACTGCTGATCAATCGGATTCTGATTCCGATTTTGCCTTTTTTTATTGCTGCAAATTTTTGTGCCTTGAGTTATGAGGGATCTATCACCCGTCAATTGCCGGTCTTTCTGAATGTAATGGGAATCGTTTTGACCGCGCATTTTATTTGGTTGTTCTTTTTATATCTGTCTGCGGGTGTGTTTTCCGGGAAAAATCCCTGGCAGGTGGTACGGTATTATGGTCCGGCTTATCTGACAGCAGTGGGAACGATGTCATCGGCGGCTACTTTACCGGTTGCGCTTAAATCTGCCAAAAAAAGTCCTGTACTCAAAGGAGAAGTGGTCGATTTTGCCGTTCCTTTGTTTGCTAACATTCATTTATGTGGTTCTATATTGACCGAAGTGTTCTTTGTCATGACGGTATCGTTGATTCTCTACGGGGCTTTGCCGGCTATGTCTACGATGGTGCTTTTCATCGTTCTGCTGGGAGTTTTTGCTATCGGAGCTCCGGGAGTACCTGGGGGAACGGTTATTGCTTCTCTGGGCATCGTTATTTCCGTATTAGGGTTTGACGAAACCGGAACCGCTCTGTTGTTGACTATTTTTGCTTTGCAGGATAGCTTCGGGACAGCTTGTAATGTGACCGGCGATGGGGCTTTGACGCTTATTTTATCTAAATTGGATAAATAATTATCATTTATGAATAATACAATTGTCGGAATGGGAGAGGTCCTGTGGGATATGCTCCCGGAAGGTAAACAACTAGGCGGAGCTCCGGCTAATTTTGCTTACCATGCTTCTCAGTTCGGGTTCGATAGCCGGGTTATTAGTGCTGTCGGGGATGATCGGCTGGGAGACGAGATCCTGGAAAGTTTTGACGATAAACAATTGAAATATTTCATTCAACGGGTTCCCTATCCGACGGGGACGGTACAGGTACAACCGGATGAGAACGGAATTCCGGGTTACGAGATAAAGGAAAAAGTGGCCTGGGACAATATTCCCTTTACTCCCGGATTAGAAACGCTGGCACGCCAATCCCGGGCGATTTGTTTCGGATCGTTAGCACAGCGTGACGAAGTGTCGCGTGCGGCAATTAACCGGTACAGCCGAAACGGAAGCCGGCGAACTCTGGGACATCTACAAACTGGATGTGGTAGTGATCCCGACCAACCGCCCGATTGCCCGTAAAGATATGAACGACCGCGTCTACAAGACGAAACGTGAAAAATATAAAGCCGTAATCGAAGAGATTGAACAGTTGGTTCAAGCAGGACGCCCGGTATTGGTGGGTACTACTTCGGTAGAAATTTCCGAGATGCTGAGCAAAATGCTGACAATGCGCAAGATCGAACACAACGTACTGAATGCGAAACTCCACCAGAAGGAAGCAGACATTGTTGCCAAGGCCGGTTTGAGCGGTACAGTTACTATTGCTACCAACATGGCGGGCCGTGGAACGGACATCAAGCTGAGCCCTGAAGTAAAAGCGGCGGGCGGTCTGGCAATCATCGGTACCGAACGTCACGAGTCACGTCGTGTAGACCGTCAGTTGCGTGGCCGTGCAGGACGTCAGGGTGACCCGGGTTCATCTGTATTCTTCGTTTCACTGGAAGATGACCTGATGCGTCTCTTCTCTTCTGACCGCATCGCCAGCGTGATGGATAAACTGGGATTCCAGGAAGGTGAAATGATCGAACATAAAATGATTTCAAACTCCATCGAACGTGCACAGAAGAAAGTAGAAGAAAACAACTTCGGTATCCGTAAACGCCTGTTGGAATATGACGACGTGATGAACAAGCAACGTACGGTTGTCTATACGAAACGCCGCCATGCTTTAATGGGCGAACGTATCGGTATGGATATTGTGAACATGATTTGGGACCGTTGCGCCAACGCTATCGAGAACAACGACTACGAAGGTTGCCAAATGGAACTGCTTCAGACGTTGGCTATGGAAACTCCGTTCACCGAAGAAGAATTCCGCAACGAGAAGAAAGAGAAACTGGCTGAAAAGACATTCGGCATTGCCATGGAGAACTTCAAACGTAAGACTGAACGCCTGGCACAGATTGCCAATCCGGTTATCAAACAGGTATATGAGAACCAGGGACACATGTACGAGAACATCCTGATTCCTATCACGGACGGTAAACGTATGTACAATATCTCTTGTAACCTGAAAGCTGCTTACGAATCCGAATCCAAAGAGGTAGTAAAAGCATTTGAAAAGTCAATCCTGCTGCACGTTATCGACGAAGCATGGAAAGAGAACCTGCGCGAACTGGATGAACTGAAACACTCTGTACAGAATGCAAGCTACGAGCAGAAAGACCCGTTGTTGATTTACAAACTGGAATCTGTAACGTTGTTTGACTCAATGGTGAATAAGATTAACAATCAGACTGTTTCTATCTTGATGCGCGGACAAATTCCTGTACAGGAAGCTCCGGATGAACAGGCTGCCCGTCGTGTAGAAGTACGCCAGGCTGCACCGGAACAGCGTCAGGACATGAGCAAGTATCGTGAGAACAAGCAGGACCTGAGTGATCCGAATCAGCAGGCTGCTGCCAGTCAGGATACGCGCGAGCAACAGAGACGTGAACCGATTCGTGCCGAAAAGACCGTAGGACGTAATGATCCCTGTCCATGCGGAAGCGGCAAGAAGTATAAAAACTGTCACGGAAAGAACGTTTGATAAAGAAGAGTTCAAGTAGTTAATTAGTCCTAACTACTTTACTAAATAATAAAGGCTGCCTGACAAGTCAGTAGTATCTGCAATTCCCCTCCTTCGGGAAGAAGGGGTGGCTGAAAGCCGGGGTGGTAGGTGGATACACAATGCTGATAATAATAGACTTATATATTCACCTACCACCTCCCCCTACGGGGACTCCTCCTTCCCGAAGGAGGAGAGTTTTAGATACTATCGACTTGTCAGGCGGCCTCTTTCTTTTATTCGTGCAAAATAGTACTTTTGTTCAAACTACTAAATGAATCAAACTATGGCAAAATCTTATTCACTGGCATTCATCTCTCTGTTCCTGTTGCTATTCAACAGTTGCCAGAGCATCGAACAGATTTCCATTGATTATCTGCAACCCGCCGACTTGAGTTTTCCACCCCAGCTCCGCAAGGTAGCTGTTGTGAATAACACCAGCGATGCACCGGATAACAAATTGATTACAGAAGTACAGAAAACGAAGGAAAACGTTCCGGAAGTAAGTCGCGCCACAGCCTATGCCAACGGTGATCCCAAGATTGCTGCCGAATCATTGGCTGAAGAAATAGCCCACCAGAATTACTTTGATGAAGTTGTCATTTGTGACTCCGCCTTACGTGCCAATGACAAGTTAGCGCGTGAAAATATGCTAAGTCAAGAGGAAGTCAGCCAGTTAGCTTCCGATTTAGGAGTTGATTTTATTATTGCATTAGAGAATCTGCAATTCAAAGCAACCAAGACCATTCGTTATCTACCCGATTTCAATTGTTATCAGGGAGCTATGGATGTAAAAGTATATCCCACAGTACGGGTTTATGTGCCGGGACGAAGCAAGCCCATGACCACCCTTCACCCTAATGACAGTATCTTTTGGGAAGATTTCGGAGGTTCGGTCACAGAAGCGGCTGCCCGTATCATCCCCGAAAGGGAAATGTTGAAAGAAGCTGCGGAATTTGCAGGAACAGTTCCGGTAAAGCATCTGGTTCCGATATGGAAAACGGGAAAACGGTATTTATACACCGGCGGTTCGGTTCAGATGCGCGATGCAGCTATCTACGTCCGCGAAAATTCATGGGATAATGCATTCGAACTTTGGCATCAGGCTTTCGAAGGAACCAAGAACACAAAGAAGCAGATGAGAGCCGCCTTCAATATTGCCGTGTATTATGAGACGAAAGATAGTCTGTCTCAAGCAGTGAAATGGGCGGAAAAGGCACAGCAACTAGCCAAGAAGATAGAGAAAAAGAATGTTGTCAACAATGTCAAAGCGAGTATTGACGATGTGCCGAATTATTACCTCACCAGCCTCTATTTGGCCGAATTGAAGGAGAGAAATGCTCAAATATCCAAATTAAAGATGCAAATGAGCCGATTTAATGATGATTTTTAAGGAAATCATGTATCAAATCTTATTTTTTTTATACCTTTGAACTGACAAAAAGAAGGAACCTATGAAACTGAGCCAACAATCATTATCTATCATCGAATCGGCTATCCAAAAGGCAGTCGGCAAATATGTATGCAATTGTGAACAGACAGTCGTAACCGATATTCATCTGCAACCTGACCAGACGTCAGGGCAACTGAATATTTACAACGATGATGATGAAGAACTAGCAAACGTCATGGTGGAAGAATGGGCAACATACGACGGCGATGATTTCCTCGAAAATATTGAGCCCGGCTTACGTAGTATCCTTTGCAGAATGAAAGATGCAGGTGACTTCGACAAGGTGACTATCCTGAAACCTTATTCGTTTGTACTGGTGGATGAGGACAAAGAAACGGTAACTGAACTATTGTTGGTAGACGACGATACGATGCTGGTGAATGACGAGCTACTGAAAGGATTGGATAAAGAGTTGGATGATTTTCTGAAAGAGTTGCTGGAAAAGTAAAATCTAATATATGGCAATAAAAAAGATTCTGTTATTATAACAAGGCAAATGTAGAAGCGGCTGTACAAAGGCAATTCAACGGTTCGGACGAAGTAAACAAGTTGATGTGGATTCTACAAGAATAAAAAAGAACGGCATGAAACTAAATTTTTATATACTACTCTTATGCCTTAGCAGCATAGGAATAACAAGTTGGGGTCGCAATGCGACCCCAACCTCTCATCTCACCGTCCTGCAACTCAACATCTGGCAGGAAGGAAGCATCGTAGAAGGAGGATTTGAAGCCATAGCCGATGAAGTGGCACAAGTTGATGCCGATATCGTTTTTTTCAGTGAAGTCCGCAACTACAATGGCACCTGCTTTATATCCCGCATCATTGAGGCACTTAAGAAACGTGGAAAAACTTACTATGGAGAACATAACCCTCTGGATGTAGGCATTTTATCCAAATACAATATAAGTCAGCAGGAGATTATCTATCCAAAGGACAGCGGTTGCGGCTCTATCCTGAAAGCAACTATCGGCATAGCCGGACATACTATTGCCGTTTATTCCGCCCACTTAGATTATAAGAATTATGCTTGTTACTTACCTCGTGGTTACAATGGAAGTACTTGGAAGAAAATGACACAACCTGTTCATAATGCGGATTCCATTTTAGCGGCCAACCGGATCGCCTTTCGCGAAGAAGCCATTGAAGTATTCATCGAAAACGCACGGCAAGACATTGCCGAAGGAGCCATTGTTCTATTAGGAGGAGATTTCAACGAACCTTCTCACCTCGACTGGCAAGAAGATACAAAAGACCTATGGGACCATAATGGGGTAGTTATCAATTGGGACTGTTCAAGTATACTCTGCAAAGAAGGATTCAAGGACATATATCGGACTCTATATCCTAACCCGGTCACTCACCCGGGATTCACTTTTCCTTCCGACAACGACAAGATGCCTGTCAGCAAATTAACTTGGGCACCCGATGCGGACGAAAGAGACCGGATTGATTTTATTTACTTTTATCCTAATCAGGACATTACACCGATATCCTCTATGATTCTCGGTCCGTCCCGTTCCATTGTCAAAAGTCAGCGCATAGAAGAGAATACAGAAGACAACTTCATCACCCCCAAAGGCATATGGCCTTCTGACCATAAAGGAGTAATAGCCACTTTCAGGATATCTCCCCAATAGAACAGACTTTTCCAGCTTAGAGCCGTATTATGGGGAGATACTGCTGATCTGTCGGACAGCTCCTCTTTTTATTACTTCTATATTACTAGTTTATCGGACATATAGATCCAATGTGTTGGACATATATAATCAACGCGTTGGGCATATAGATCCAATACGCTGGACATATAGATTCAGCATCTCATCCATAACAGCCTGATTACCCGCCCGTTAAACCCGGTAGACAAATTGCTGTTACTTTATTTATTTTCGTCCATAGTTGAAACAAATTCTTCGACTTTTGAAAAGCAGCGCTTTAGGTAGGCTAAAGCTATGCTTTACACACTCTAAAGCGCCGCTTTAGAGTTCAAAAAAGGACACTACATGGAAGTAAAAAGTACAGAGTGAAGAAGTGAAGGACGCTTTCAATCGTTTCTCCTTCTCTCCTTCACCCTGTATCTATTTATTCATCGGCAGTCCAACACGAAGATGAACCTGATGAACCCTCAATAAGAGTATAAAAATAAAATTGCTATTATCTCATACTTTTGAATCAATACTCATGAGCCTTTTCCGCCCAAGCTTTCTCCATACCATAGAAATTAATCACTTCACCGCTAGCTTTGCCTTCCAACTCCTGTTGTTTCTGCTCAAAGAAAGTTTTCCAACGCAGATAATACAAATCTTTCAAAAGACCACTCCATTCACGATGAGAATAATCATGCAAACCTCCCTGATTGGAAGCGATACTATCACCCCAGACTGTGATTAATGCAGATGCATTCCATTCATAGAGTTTCTTTTCCGCGTCCGTATTGCCCAAAGAACGTGCGGCAGTCAGCCAAGAAGATACGGAGAATTCTTTCCGGGTAGACAATAAACTGTCTTGCGACAAAATGAGTTCAAGGAACTGCTGCGTCTGCTTCCGGAAATTCTCTTTGTCTTTACGATCATAACTTTGGGATATTTCATCGAGCAATGCATTGCCTTTATCAGCATTACTCTGACGTACGATATCCACCAAGTCATATTCAAAATTATTGTTGCCTTTATATTGTTCAGCCACAGAGAGCATTAAGTCCGCAGCTTTCGAAGTAGAATCAGGCGAATAGAACAGTTTGGAATATCCCCATGTAGACGTTCTGTCCAAATGGAAACCCGGACGGGCACACAATAAGGATTCCACCGTTCCCTCACCCTGATAATTCTTGGGAGCATTATAAACCGTATGTTCCAATGCTCTCCATGCTTCCATAACTTCCGGTGACAGTTCACCACCATAACGGGCTTTCAGATATCCTTGCAACCATGTATCCGGCGAGAAACGTTCCGCACGCCACGGCAACTCATACAACAATTCAAACATCACCGGATTATTCTCAATACCTTCGGGAGTAGCACCTACTCCACGCAATGTTTTCCCATTTGCATGTGTACACGCATCGTAATATCCGTTCACCAACTGATTCATTCGTCCATGCAAACCGACATTTCCTCCGAAGTTCAACAACATACAATAAAGCCAGTCATGCTTGCCAAAGCCTTTCTCACGATACCACATCGAATCCGGATCCCCCCATTGAGGAAGTCTTTCGCTATACAAATCCAGCACCAACATATCTCCGGCATTCAACACATCAACCATAGCCGGACGCGGATTTGCCTGCCATGCCTGAATGACCCAAACAGCTTCCGGATTGGCTTTCTTCATGGCTTTCATTATAGAAGTTCCGGCCTTCGCCAAGTCTACCCCTTCTGTGTTGCCTCCCTCATGGAATGGGTCCATACTATAATATTTAGCTTTTCCGTAAAGTTTCTCCAATTCTTCGTAGTACATAGCCGCAAAAGAATCGAAATGCTCGTCTTCTGAAGAAAGGAAAGCCGGACGAGGGAAACCGCACCATGTGCCGGGGTCGGCAATCTGATAACCTAGTTTCTCACCGATATTACGGGGAACCATTCCTGCATAACCTGGAAATACGGGTTCAATTCCCAGTTCCCGCATACGGGATACGATCTTCTTTTGAAGTGCTTCTTGTTGCTGATACCAACTGTCAGGATTGGGTCCGCCCCACCCTTCCAAATTGTTCATCTGCCACCAAGCCATAAATGCCGGACCGGAGATAAATTCATTGATTTCTTCCGTTGTGTATCCGACACGTTTCAGCAGATTATACCAGACTACTTCCATTCCGGTTATGCTCAAAGGCATATTAATGCCATGCAATGCCATCCAGTCAATCTCCTTCTCCCAACGTTCCCAATCCCAGAAAGCCATTGAGTAGGAATAAGTACAATAATTCAGATAATAACGGTTTTGCATAGCTGTCTCCTGACGGATTTTCCCCGTGGGAAGAGGGAGCACTTCCGGCAACTTCTGTGACGGGTTATTCCAGGAAAGATGAATACCGGCTACATACTTCAGATACCAGTTCAGTCCTGTTGCCAATGACAGATCGGAATTTCCGACTATCAGGACTTTACCGTCTTCGGCAGTTATTTCAAAGTAATCCTTAGACACATCGTCTTTTTCCGGTGTCATCCGAAAAAGGATTCGATCTTTCGAGGTTCCTTCCGTTACACGTTCTGCCAAAGAATTTACCGGTAACTGCTTCGGTTGGCAGCTACAAAACAAAGTCACTCCAAATAATAAGGTTATCAAAATACGTATGTTCATAATCGTGTTTTTTAGATTTGCCAAAGATAGTAAATAGAAATCAAATTTCTTACTACCTGTACACTTTAATCAATGAAACAAGAAGAATTGCGGGCGACCGTATACGTTTATCTCTTTTACCTTCCCTGACAAAAAAGCACCTTTACGTACTTTGAAGCGAAGGGCTGATATTTTATAGATTTCCTTTATGTCCACAATGATACGGTGCGGCTGTCCGGGTTCCGTTGCCGGATCTGTATGCCAGAATGAAGAAATATCTCCGTCGAACAAGTTCTCCGCTATACCCAGATTCTTATCTGCCTGCTCGCTGCTTACGTAAACAACTTCCCATTTGGTCTTATCAATCGGTTGTCCCTTATCGTCCAACAAATCAACCTCTGAAATACACGCCTGATTGTCTTCCGTATAAGAAGAAAGCGTTTCGATGCAAAAATGACGCAGAGGGCTCACAACCGGTAAATCAACTTGCTGCCAATCGTTTGTCTCCGCCAAAGTGGTGTTCAGAAGAATATCTCCTTCTTCGAGAATCGGACTGCCTGTTTGATTGCGTTGCTGTTTCTCTGGCTTGTTTTTATCAATACCCAAACTGTCGAGAATCGGCTTGTCCAATCCCTGCAAGTTCCTCTTTCCCGTATCCTCCATTTCGAAAACAACAACCTCATTCTCACCTTTTTTCAACCAGGGAGCAGGTATATAAAGAGTTTGTTGCGGACCGATATTCCAGAAACGTCCCAACGATTTACCGTTTACCCAGACAGCTCCTTTACCCCATTGGCTCATATCGACAAAGCAATCGCCTTGCTGTTCGATAATGAACGTCCCTCTATGAAATGCCGGAACACCTTTGATTTCTTGTCCGAAAGACAAGGAAGATACTTCTTCCTTATAAAGAGGAAGCGGTGTGATTGACCACCCTGTCAATTTCTCATTCCCCCAAAGCACCTGACTTGTAATTCCTTTACGGTTAAAAAGAATATCGGGACCATAATTGACCCGTCCGGTATTTTCAACCAAAATCTCAAGTGTGGCGGGAACTTTATGAATATCCAATGTCGTACTGTTCTGATTATAACGACGGTCAAGGCTGGCTACTTGTTTACCGTCCACCAGAATAACGGCATAATCACGCAAATCCTGAATAATCAATTTCTGTTTTCCCGGTGTCTTAATGGTAGTCTGATAGTGGATATATCCGAAATCGGTTCCTACATCTTCCATGGATAAAACATCTTCCGATTGTATAGTCTGATGAAATGCCGTAGTTAACGGAGCACTTTCTTTCAGCTCGACCGTCGCAAAGGTTGTGGTCGGATTATCGGCAGGCACTTCCGGCAACTGTGTTCCCTCCGGCAGGTATTTCTGAATGATCTCCCGGAAAGCATGATATTTCGGATAGCAGTTGCCCCACTCTCCAAGCGGAGCGTCATAATCGTAGCTGGTAGGTTGGGGACGGAATCCTCCGCTGGTATTGGCACCGTTCATATACCAGAAATTTGTTCCACCGTGGAACATATACATACTGACAGATACGCCATGTCCCAACATCCAATCCAGTTGTTCGGCAGGACGCTCGTAGGCAACAGAAGAATGACGTTTCCCCCATTCATCAAACCAAGCCGGATAGAACTCCGCCACAAAGTACGGACCGCCCGGATGATATTTATCCACGATTTTAAATATATCTTCGCCGAACACGCCGTTCAAAGTAGGCAATGCACCGGCAATATGTCCGGCTTCCACCTGCCCACCGCCGTCGCAAGTAAACAACGGAACATTGAATCCGGCTTCTTGAAGCATATCACGGATAGCAGCAAGGTATTCTTTGTCGGCCGCATACGAACCGTATTCGTTTTCCACCTGTACCATGATAATATTACCGCCGTTGTTGATAGTCAGAGGGGCCAGTTGCTTGCCAAGTTCCTTGATATATCGTTCGCAATAAGACATGAAACGCGGGTCCTTACTACGATAAGTCAAGTCCTTTTCTTTCAGGAGCCACGAAGGATAACCTCCGAAATCCCATTCCGCACACACGTATGGCCCGGGACGAAGAATGACATACAGCCCTTCTTCCTGTGCAATACGTACAAACTCGGCAATATCCGCTTGTCCGCTGAAATCAAATACTCCGGGTTGCCGTTCGTGGAAGTTCCAGAATACATAAGCAGACACGGTGTTCAACCCCATTGCATGCGCTCGGTGCAGACGGTCACGCCAATACTCGTGCGGAATACGGGGATAATGCATTTCTCCGCATATCAATTGCACATCTTTCCCGTTAATATTAAAAGTACCATTTTCTATTTTAACCTGTTCCCTGGGGGAGGAACAGGCTGAAATAAAAAATGATACAATTAAGTTAAGCATAATAAATACGTTGCTTCTACTTTTATTCATCTTTATTCAAATTATATCATAAGTATTGAATGTTCCGGGGGCTTCTTCAAATTTGGTGGTTATTTAGCAAGTCGGTGGTATCTCCATTCCCCTCCTTCGGGAAGGAGAATGGAGGATACTATCGACTATAAACTAGCAAATCATTATTTTACAAATTCACCTTACCGACAAATTTAAAGAGTAATCTGCTCCGACTTGCCCACAAGATATCGGTTTGTCCCGGCCGAAGCATTCATCAATCCGTATCAGAATGTAACTTCACCGAAAATATTCACTGCATATTTTCCTGCGTCATCATACCAATGAGTGAGTTTCTCCGTCGGAGCAAACTTGATGGCGTAAGCCGGATTGTATTTCAAATCGGCCACTTTCTCCGGCATCCAGATTCCAACTTTGTATGTCCCGCTCAATCCGGCAGTTGCACTTCCTTTTATAACATACTTCGCTACCTGATTCGGTTCTTCATTTGTAGAAGGAATCCATGTTTTAGGATCAACATCCAGCTTTATTTCTTTAGCTACCTGACCGTCTCCGGAAACCAGCACAAGATATACTTCTTTCGGATTAATCACCGTAGCAAAACCGGTATTAGTTATCGTCAGATTATATTCCAAGTTTCCGTTTTTCGCCTCCACTGTCGATTCGCTTTGCAGATTCAACCGGTATCCCAAATGGTCACGTACAAATTCATAGAATGAACGGACAACCTCATTTCCTTCGGCGTCTTTAAAATAACTCTCATCAAAGAGAATGTTATTATCATTCAGCAAAGAAGGATATACTTTTACTTGTTTCCAACTCATGATATTCAAATCAAAATTCTGCGTTATATCAAAAGCCGAATAACGGTGTTCACGCAAAATACGCAATGACTTCATCGGAGTAATTAGTGCAGCCAAACCCCATTCGGTATCTTCATTATTAGGAATCTCACCACTCATATAGAAATTATTCGCTTTTACCTCCCCGGTTATTTGTTTATAATCATCCGTATTGGGAACAAAGTCATTGCCCGGCGCATGAGAATGTTCACCGGCTGTAAAGTAATCGTTCGCATATCCGATACGTCCGCGGTATTCTTCCTGCTCCAATGTCAATGCTTTCTTATGACTCGGGTAACGCATTTCTACACAATATGGAACAGGCAAAGCTCTTAACAGTGCACTGACAATTGCATTCTTCGCATCCTGATCATTTGCCAACGGCGACGTATGCCACTCTCCCCAAGCACCAATAAAACCAACTTGCACCGTAGCAATCTGACCGATATATTCATTCAACAAAGGTGTCAATTGTTCAATATGCCTAAGAATCCATTGTTTAGATTCACCGCCGGACGTATTAAGCCCCGCATGATTGTATGCAAAACGAAGAATGGCTTTATATCCCTGCGCTTTCATCAACTCAAACACCTTGCGGATATTATTCAAAGCCTCATCATCAAGATCTTTACTCACCCATTTGGTCAGATAGATATATTGCTGCACAAGAGTCAGATTATCGTCTTTCGCATCAAACTGCTCTATTTTCTTTTTATACAAATCCTCACCATATACTTCATAATCATTATATGGACTTTTCATCTCATCAGCCAGCAAATTACATTCAAGATGAAAGCCTCTATCAGGATTTCTCAACGACTCGATATGAACAATTTTACCTACAACTTCCGGAGTTTCCGGTTCATTCGTACCTTCTTCCTCTCCATACTGTCCTGCATACACATCTATCGTATCAGAACAAAAGCTACACATAATACCTAATAATAAGGTAGATAATATGGTCA
>OGGA01001434.1_pt1 | contig 12814 bp, 8 predicted proteins | sample 1571041 | NCBI WGS metagenome assembly OGGA01 (sample SAMEA2582057, study PRJEB24529) | metagenome | biome: Human gut stool | place: China | collected 2011 | reverse complement strand
TGTCCACCACCAGCTTGACGGGGTCCAGCACGGCGATGCGGCGCTGTGCGGTCAGATCCAGCTCGCTGCGGATGCAGGCTTCCAGCTGGCGCATATCAATGAGGTTGTCGGACTTGGAGATGCCGGCCTCCCGCACGAAGGTGAAGATAGAAGAAGCGGTGTAGCCGCGGCGGCGCAGGCCGCACAGGGTGGGCATCCGGGGGTCATCCCAGCCGTCCACGATGCCCATCTCCACCAGCTCACGCAGATAGCGCTTGCTCATGACGGTGTTGGTCATGTTCAGGCGGGCGAACTCGCGCTGCTTGGGGAACTCGGTGCCAAAGATGTTCTCGATGACCCAGTTGTACAGCGGGCGGTGGTTCTCGAACTCGAGGCTGCACATGCTGTGGGTGATGCCCTCGATGGCGTCCTGGATGGGGTGGGCGAAGTCGTACATCGGGTAGATGCACCACTTATTGCCCTGACGGTGATGCTCGGCGTACTTGATGCGGTAGATGGCCGGGTCACGCAGATTCATGTTGGGGCTGGCGAGGTCGATTTTAGCGCGGAGGGTCTTTTCGCCCTCCTTGAACTCGCCTGCACGCATCCGGCGGAAGAGGTCGAGGTTCTCTTCCGGGGTGCGGTCGCGCCACGGAGAGGGACGGGAGGGCTTGCCTGCGTCGCTGCCCCGGTACTCGCGCATCTCGTCGCGGGTCAGGTCATCGACGTATGCCTTGCCCTCGAGGATGAGCTTCTCGGCATACTCATAGCACTTGTCGAAGTAGTCGCTGCCGTAGAAGATGCCGCCGTTGGGGTCGGCACCCAGCCAGTGCAGGTCCTCGATGATGCTGTTGACATACTCCTCCCCTTCGCGGGCGGGGTTGGTGTCGTCGAGGCGGAGGTTGAACTTGCCGCCGTACTGGTTTGCGATGGACCAGTTGATATAGATGGCCTTGGCGCTGCCGATGTGCAGGTAGCCGTTGGGCTCCGGCGGGAAGCGGGTGTGGATCTCGCGGATCTGTCCTTCGGCGAGGTCGGCGTCAATGATCTCGGTCAAAAAGTTTTTATCTGCCATAGTGGCGTTCCCCCTGTCAGGGCATAGCAAGCCCGGAATTACACGTTTGATACCCCTTATAATACACTATTTCCCGCTTTCCTTCAAGGTGGAAAGCCGAAGTTCCACCTGTTTTCGGCGTCGTTTTGCGAAAAAGCTTTCCCTGTCTCCCGCTTTTTGCAAAAAAAGCGAAATTCATGCTTGACATTCCGCACAGAATCTTATATAATAATCAAGCATTCAGCGAATGCGGAATATCTGTAGGGGTATAGCTCAGTTGGTAGAGCAGCGGTCTCCAAAACCGCGTGCCGTGAGTTCGAGACTTACTACCCCTGCCACAAGCGCACAGAGAGTACTCTGTGCGTTTTGTTTTTGTATTTTTCCCGGAATGTCAGACTTTCCAAAACTTTTTTGACATTTTCTGAAATTCATGCTTGACAACCGCGCGTTTCTCAGGTATAATAACACACGTTCCGGCGGTCAACCGCCAGAAACGATGCACTTGAGCGATCATGGCCCGGTAGCTCAGTTGGTTAGAGCACCAGCCTGTCACGCTGGGGGTCGTCGGTTCGAGCCCGATCCGGGTCGCCATTTGCTGCTATAGCTCAGTTGGTAGAGCGCATCCTTGGTAAGGATGAGGTCTCCAGTTCGAATCTGGATAGCAGCTCCATCGAGAGAAACCACTTGAATCCTTGCGGTTCAGGTGGTTTTTTGTTTGCATCGACAGTTGCAACTGTCGAGCACCGGCCCATGATAGAACCTCTCCGTCACGCCTGCGGCGTGCCACCTCCCCTATTGAGGGGAGGCTTTGGCATGTCGGCCAAGTTTCCCCTGAACGAGTAAAGCTTATTTATTTCGTGGACTGTAGTGCTCCGCTACAGAGAGCAGCGGCAGCTTGACAAGGTGCGCTGTCCAGAAGCAGCTGACCTCTGCAGCGGAGCCCGCACTTTTGCGCCATATTGGACTTTTGGCAGTCAGCTCAAAGTGACCCAGCCTGCCAAGGGCTCCCCTATCAGGAGAGCTGGCAAAGCCGACAGGCTTTGACTGAGAGGTTCTCCCCGGCAAAGCGCTCTGCCAAAAACAAAAACCGCGCCGCAGGTAATGTTCGAACCTTCGGTGCGGTTTATCTATTGAAGGAATAGTTCTCGTAAATAATAATCCGTTAAATCCCGTCTGGATTATAGAGATAGTCTACTTCATTCAGCGCAAAAATCAACCCAGGCAGGCAAAATCACAAATTACAACAAAAAAACACCCCGAAGCCTTGATGGCTTCAGGGTGTTCTGAGCTGGAGCTGCTATCCAGATTCGAACTGGAGACCTCATCCTTACCAAGGATGCGCTCTACCAACTGAGCTATAGCAGCACACTCACAGCTCAATTATAATACCATAAACTCTGCCGCATTGCAAGCGTTTTTTGCAAAAAAATCTGGCATTTTGCGTTTTTCTGCCCGGATGCAGAAAAACGGCTGCCGTTTTTCCACGGCAGCCGTCTGCATTGTTGAAACTATTACTCGATCAGGCCGTTCAGCAGGGCCAGGCACTTGCGGCTGTGCAGCTTGCGGATAGCCTTTGCCTCGATCTGGCGGACGCGCTCACGGGTGACGCCGAAGTCGCGGCCCACCTCTTCCAGCGTGCGGGGACGGCCATCGTCCAGACCAAAGCGGAGACGGATGACCTTCTCTTCACGGGGGGTCAGGCTCTTGAGGGCCTGATTGATCTGCTGGGCCACCATGGCGCGGTCAGCAGCCTTGCCGGGAGCCTCGGCATTCTCGTCGGCGACGAAATCGCCCAGAGAGGAATCCTCTTCCTCGCCCACGGGGCTTTCCAGGCTGGCGGGCTCCTGTGCCATGCGCTGGATCTCGCGCACGCGCTCCACGCTCATGTCCATGGCCTTTGCCAGCTCTTCCGGGGTGGGCTCGTGGCCGTTCTGGTAGACCAGCTGGTTGGTGGCCTGACGCATCCGGTTGATGGTCTCGACCATGTGCACCGGGATGCGGATGGTGCGGGCCTGGTCGGCGATGGCGCGGGTGATGGCCTGACGGATCCACCAGGTGGCGTAGGTGGAGAAGCGGAAGCCGCGGTCGCAGTCGAACTTCTCAGCCGCCTTGATGAGGCCGATGTTGCCCTCCTGGATGAGGTCGAGGAAGGCCAGATTGTGGCCCACGTGCTTTTTGGCGATGGAGACCACCAGACGGAGGTTCGCTTCGCTCAGGCTGCGGCGGGCGTTCAGGCCGTCGCGGCGGGTCTTCAGCAGCTCCTGACGGCGCTCCTCGGTCAGGGGGCCGTTCTCCACAGCCTCCATGGCCTCTTCCTCAGCGGCCTTTTCCTCGGCGTCCACGCTGGGCTTCTCGCTGCCCTCTTCGTCGATGTCCTCGGTGTAGCTGCGGCTGTTCTCATCCTCCTCGAACGAGAAGCGGGCGCTGTTCTTCTTGATGTACTCGGGCGCACCGTACTTCTGGCGGTCGGCCTGCAGGATATGGGCAGCCTCGGCGCCGGCGTGGATGCGCTTGCTCAGGTCAACTTCCTGCTCCGCGCTCAGCAGAGGGATCTGGCCGATCTGCTTGAGGTAGTTCTTGACGGGGTCGTCCAGCAGCTCATCCATCGCAGCCTTCAGGTCGGCGGGGTTCTCCTCGGCGGCTTCTTCCTCGTCCTCGCCGCCCAGACCCAGCTCGTCGCTGTTGTTCTCGGCGTTTTCCACCTCGGCGATGATGCTGTCCACGTCCAGATTCACATCGGCGTCGGCCTCATCCTCGATGATCTTGATGCCGCGCTCTTCAAGGAGCGTATAGAGCGTTTCCACATCCATCCTGCACTGTGCAGCCAAAGTTTTGGCCTCCTGTGCCGACAGGGTGCCTTCGCCTTTCGTCAACAGTTCCTTCAAAGTCATGCCCATTTCGCTCTCTCCTTCTCACTGCGGGGGAAGCGCCCCGCAAGTGAACTTGTCTCATAGTTTCGGCCTTGCTTCATAGAAGTTGTTTTCATGGCCAGAGTGTGCCGGATGGCCGTAGATTTTTGCCCGCAGACAAGGCGATTTTCCGCAGCAATCCTGACGGATTGCAAGGGAAAGCAACGCAGTATGCAGACAAAAATGCCGGCCAGACGGTGTGCAATGGCTGTGAAAACAGCTTCTTAGATCACAAGACCTCCGTTGACGCCGAACACCTGGCCGGTGATGTAGCCGGCGTCTTCTCCGGCGAGGTACAGCAGAAGCTTTGCCACCTCTTCGGCGGTGCCGAGACGGCCCACAGGGGTCTCTTCGGCCAGCGCCGCTTTGTCCTCAGCAGTGAACGAGGCCATCATATCGGTGTCGATGACGCCGGGGGCCACGCAGTTCACGGTGATGCCGCTGGGACCTTCTTCTTTTGCCAGCGCCTTGGTCAGGCCGATGAGGCCCGCCTTGGCGGCGGAATAGTGTACCTCGCAGCTGCCGCCGGTCTGGCCCCACATGCTGCTCACGGTGAGGATGCGGCCCGCTTTGCGGCGTATCATCCCGGGCAGGGCCAGCTGGCAGAGGTTGAACGCACCGGTCAGGTTGACGTCCAGCATCCGCTGCCACTCTTCCGGCGTGATGTCGGTGAACAGCTTCTGCTGGGCGATGCCCGCGTTGCTCACCAGCACATCCACCCGGCCCAGCGCCTGCTCGGCGGCGCGGAAGGCCAGCTCACAGCTGGCCCGGCTGGCCACGTCACACTGGATGGCCAGTACGCCCGGCAGCTCTTTTTGCAGGGCTGCGGCGGCCTCGGCGTTGGTGTGGTAGAACACTGCCACCCGGCAGCCCGCCGCGTAGAATGCACGGGCTGCTGCTGCGCCGATGCCCCGGTCGCCGCCCGAGATGAGGACGGTGCGGCCCTTCGCCGCCGGGGCAGTGCTCTGGGGCTCTGCCGCTGGTTCCGGCTCGCGTTCCGGTGCCGGTGTGTTCTCCGGCGCAGCGCTGACCGGCGTTTCCCTCGTTTCCTGCACCGGCGGTGCGGCCACAGCCGCTTCTTCCGGCTCGGGCAGGGTCGGCCTGCGCTGTTCTTTCTTCGGCCCGGCGTCTGCAAGGTCAAATGTCAGCTCAAATTCGTCGTTGTACAAGAGTCAAACCCTCCTGTCCACTATTTTCGGCCGCAGCGCCTCTTCGTGTCAAAGCCTCTGCGGCGGGAAAGGAAACAGCTTCCCCCACCCCGCCGGAGCTGCGCTCTGCTCACTTTTTCCGGTCTAGGCCGGCTCTGCGGCGCGCCCGGCGGCATTTGTGTGGTTTCGACAAGTTTCCATTGAATAATATAGCACAATCGGGCGAAAAAATAAAGTGGTCACCGGTGATTTTTTCACGCAGTTCCCACTTTTTTCACAGATTCAGGGGTTCACGGGCGGCTTCCAGCGGGGCTTTGCGGCCCGCCTGGCCCGCAGTGAAACGAAAAATTCCTGCAAAAGCTGCTGTGCCTCATCGGCCCGCAGTCCCTTTTCGATGACGGGGTGATGGTTGAAGGGCTGGGCGAAGAGGTCTGTCACCGAGCCGCAGCAGCCCGCCTTGACGTCGGCGGCGCCGTACACCACCCGCTTGATACGGCTGTTGATGATGGCGCCGCTGCACATGGGGCAGGGTTCCAGCGTCACGAACAGCTCACACTGCCACAGCCGCCAGCCGCCCAGCTTTTTGCAGGCCGCGTCGATGGCCAGCAGCTCCGCGTGGTGGAGGGCGTTTTTCTCCGTCTCGCGGGTGTTGTGGGCGGCAGAGATGATCTCTCCGTCCTTCGCCACGACCGCGCCCACCGGCACTTCGCCCAGCGCAGCGGCCTTCCGGGCCTCTTCCAGCGCCGCGCCCATCAGCTCAAAATCGGTCATCCCATTCCCCTTTCTGCCAGCCGTGCGGCAAACACGAGGCAGTTATTTATAATATGTAACGCGCTGCCGGGCCATACGCTCTTCGCTTTCCGGGCCGCCCAGCCGAAGATGAGCCCCATGCCCAGCGCATAGGCCCGGGCCGTCCAGCTGCCGTGCAGGGCCGCAAAAAGCACCGCCTGCACCACCACAGCCCCCGCGCCGCCCAGCGGCTGCAAAAGATAGAGCGCCCCGCCCCGGAAGGCAAGCTCTTCTGCCAGAGGGATCACAAGGCAGATGCGCAGCGCAGCCCACCCGAGGGCCGCGCCCTCGGGCAGAGCCGTCTTTTCCGCCGGGAGCAGCAGCTGTGCTCCCGCCGCCAGCAGCCCCCAGAGCACAGCCGCCTCGGCCAGGACCCGGCACTGAGCCGGAAAAGACGGTTTTTCCGTTTCCCTGATCAGTCTTTTCACGGCGCCCCCTCCTGTCGGCGGACATTGTACCATACTGCCGCCCCGTTTTGCAAGCAGTTTTTCGTTCATTCGAAGAAATTTCACTCAAAAGATTGACATACCGCCCGGCGTTCTGGTATACTTTGTACGACTTTTTTATGGATTTGTCGTTTTACCAAAGACACACGATGAACGCACCCATGGAGGTACGAGCTATATGATACGCATTCTTACCGATTCCGCATCCGACATCCTGCCCGCCGAGGCCGCGCAGCTGGGTGTGGACGTCATCCCCCTCAACGTCACCCTCGAGGACGGCACCGTCATCCGGGACGGCGTGGACCTGACTCCCAGCGAGTACTACGAGCACATGGCCGGCTGCAAAAAGCTGCCCACCACCAGCCAGCCCAGCCCTGAGCTGTTCGAAAAGTTCTACGCCGAGGCCGCTGCCGCCGGAGACGAGGTCGTGGGCATCTTCCTGTCCCATGAGCTGTCCGGCACCTATCAGTGTGCGAAGCTGGCCGCAGACCTGGCCAACGTGGACAACGTCCTCTTCGTGGACAGCACCAATGTCTGCCTCGGCGAGGGTCTGCTGGTGCGTATGGCCGCACACCTGCGGGATGAAGGCAGGTCTGCTGTCCAGATCGCCGCCACCCTCGAGCACGCCAAGGAGCACCTGCACCTCGTCGCCGCCATCGACGACCTGAAGTATCTGCGCAAGGGCGGCCGTCTGCCCGCCGCCGTCGCCGTGGCCGGCGGGATGCTGGGCATCAAGCCCCTCATCACCATCAAGGAGGGCAAAGTCGCCATGGCCGGCAAGGCCCGGGGCCTGCCCGGCGCATACGTCGCCCTCTTCAAGAAGATCGAGGAGCTGGGCGGCGTCAATCCCCGTTTCCCCTCTCTGGCCGGTTACACCATCAGCCCCCGCGAGGTGAACCCCATCCAGACCTATCTGGTGGACAATCTCGGCCTTTCCGAGCCGCTGGTGCGCCAGATCGGCTGCGTCATCGGCACCCACGCCGGTCCCGGTGCGTTTGGTCTGGCCTTCTTCGATAACGGGCTGGTCATCGACTAAGAGTATATAGGAAGAGGCTGCTGTGCATCTGCACGGCAGCCTCTTTTCGTTTTTATCGCAATTTTCAAAAATAGTGCCTATCGAAATGGCATATTTGCGATATGCAGTTTGCGGATGTTGCTTGTGCATTAAAAACGCAAACTGCTATACTTACAGCATATCCGTGATGAGCTTGCCCAGCAGGAGCACCAGCACCACGAGCATCATGGGGCGGATGAACTTTGCGCCCTTTCTCAGGGCGAAGTGGGAGCCGATGATGTTGCCGACGATGTTGCTGATGGCGCAGGGGATGCCCACCGGAAAGACCACCAGCCCGCTGCTCAGATAGGTGAAGAGGCTGGCGTAGTTGCTGGCGAGGTTGAGCACCTTGGCGTTGCCGTTGGCGGTGCGCAGGTCGAAGCCCATCAGGCTGGTGAAAGCGATGATGGCAAAGGTCCCGGTGCCAGGCCCCACCATGCCGTCGTACAGACCGATGCCAAAGCCGATGCCAAGGGCCAGCAGGGCCTTTTTCAAATTCAGGGTGCCGTCGTCCCGGTTCTCGTCCGGGAGGTTGCGACGCCACAGGATGATGACCGCCGCGATGGGCAGGATGATGAACATCATCATCTGCAGCACCTCATCGCTGAGCATCAGGACGATGTGTGCGCCCAAGGCACTGCCCGCAAAGCTGCCGATGGCGGCGAGGATGCCCACCTTGAGGTTCATCGCGCCGTTCTTGAAGAAGCTGGCCGTGGCGAACGTCGTGCCGCAGGCGGCGCTGAATTTGTTGGTGGCGTAAGTATAGTGAGGCGGCAGGCCCGCGAAGAGATAGGCCGGCAGACTGATGAGTCCGCCGCCGCCCGCTGCCGAATCGATAAAGCCCGCAAAGCCGGTCATGAACACCAGAAATGCCATCATCGGCAGGCCGATTTGAATACCCATTGTTATAATTCCCCTTAATATTCCTATTTCTTCCACGATTTTACTTGTACAGCTCACCCTCGCAGGCCAAGATCTGGTCGAGTATCATCCGGGACACCCGGGCGCCGTAGACCATGGAGGGATGGTCATTGTACTCGATGATGTCGTGGAAGTCCTTGTTCATCAGGACGATGACATACTCGCCGTAGGGGGTGTGGACGATGCCGCCGTCGTTGCGGCAGGCGTTCATGCTGCCGCTCTTGCTGGCCACCCAGATAAGCTCCGGCTCGCCGGTCTCCTCGCAGTCGAGATAGAACTGAGGGAAGTCGTGGGTCAGCATGGTATTATAATGCTGCTGACGGAAGATGGCCAGCATCTCGGCGCTGGCCTCAGCGCTGACGAGCGTTCCCTTTGCCACCTGCGCAAACAGCGAGGCGTAGTCCCGGGGCGTCGTGGTGCCGAGGCCGCTGTAAAGATCAAAGTGGAGCGGGTTGTGCAGGACGGTGTGGGCAAAGCCCATCTCCCGGATGCAGGCGTTGATGGTGTCCAGCCCCAGATAGTCGATGACCATGTTGGTGGCGATGTTGTCGGAGCAGATGATCATCATGGTGGCGGCATCCTTGACTTTCAGACTTGCGCCCACGCCCAGCGCCCGGAGCATACCGGAACCGTCCACAAAGTGCTCGGGCTTGTAGGTGATTTTTTCCTCGAGGCTGGCTTTGCCCCGGCTGGCCTGCAGATACAGGGCTGCGAGGATATATGCCTTGATGGTGGAAGCCGTCTCAAATTCCTCGTCGGCCCCGATTTCGACCGTGTGGCCGTGCAGATCGTCCACAAAGACGCTCATCTTGCCCTGATAGGAATACAGCTCGGCGGCAATACGCTTTTCCAGCGTCATGTTTTTATCCATTTTGGAATCTCCCTGTCGTTTTATACATTATTTAGAGGTTTTCTTCGAAGAACCGCCGGGCGTTGCGGTAGAAGATGGCCTCCACCTCGTCCTCGGTGAAGCCCTCGCGGCGGAGTGCGTCGGCCAGCAGCGGGAGCTTGGAGCAGTCGTCCATTTCCAGCTTGCCGCCGATGCCGTCGAAGTCACTGCCCAGACCGATGATCTCAATGCCGCCCACCTGCTTGAAGTGGGCCGCGTGCTTTGCCATCAGGGCCGTGGTACTGCGGCAGAGCTTTTCTTCGGGCTGGTTGTCGAGGAAGCCGCTGCAGTAGTTCAGACCCACGAGGCCGCCCTTGTTGGCGAGGGCGCGGATCATCTCATCGGTGAGGTTGCGGCAGTGGGGTGCGAGGGCGCGGCAGTTGGAGTGGCTGGCCGCAAAGGGGCGGGTGGAGTGCTCCACAATGTCCCAGAAGCCCTTGTCGGACAGGTGGCTCACGTCTGCGATGATGTGCAGACGCTCCATCTCAGCCAGGAACTCGAAGCCCTTTTCTTTCAAGCCCGTCTCGGTGTTGGGGGCGCAGGGCCAGATGTTGTGGCCCCCGCCGGGGACGACGTTGGGGCTGGCAAGCTCGTTCTCGTGGTTCCAGGTCAGGGTCATCATGCGGACGCCCAGCTCGTACATCCGGCGCAGCACGCCGATGCTGCCCTTGCAGCAGCCGCCCTCTTCGATGGTGAGCATTCCGCTGATCTTGCCCTCGGCGGCGTTTTTGCGGATGTCAGAGGGTTGATACACCGGAGCAATATCCTCCGGGTATTTTTCCATGATGCGTTTGAAGACGTCGATCTCTTCCAGCGCCGTCACCAGCGGGTCGGCACCGGGGGTCTTGTCGCCCAGATTGACAAAGGCGGCGAAGCACTGCAGCATATAGTCGCCCTTTTTCAGTTTCTGCAAGTCGATGTGCAGATCATTCTGCGCAAAGCTCTTGGGCGCGCCCGCCTTTTCGGCGTAGCGCAGCTCACTCAGGGTGTCACAATGTAGATCAAAGACTTTCATTTTTGGTTCTCCTTTGATAAAGGGAAGGTTCTTCTTCCTTTAAGCTACGTTCTCTTTTGCGTGCCAAAAGAGAACCAGAAAAGCACCAGCGATTTCGACGCGCTGGATCCACGAGAAAGGGGCTGCTCGCCCCTTTCAGACCCCGAAGGGGAAGTCGAAACGGAAAAAAGCTAGTCGCTGCGCTTAACGCTTTTTTCTCGTTTCTCCGATTTGCTGCTTCGCAGCTGGTGTTACCTCTCTGCTGACGGTAACGTCCAGCAGAAACGTGAAATCTTCGGCGGAGCCGTAAATGGGAGAAGCACAAAAAAATGCGTTTAGCGAAGCGGCTAGCATTTTTGGGCTTCGACTTCTTCTTTGGAATTGTTAAGGGCGAGCAGCCCTTAACTCGTTGCGGGGAGAGTGGAGTCCAGAGGTAGGGAGGGGGGATTCGAAACACCCCTCCCTATCTCTGGCCCGCGCGGAGCGCAAGCCATTTGACCGAAAGAGAAAAACCTGCCCCGCGCACAGGCGCGCGAACCCGTTTATCTTATAAAATCACAGCAGCGTCATCTGCTCCCCTTCATCCTCCGCGCGGACGAGCGCACCGGTCGCCGGCAGGCTGCGGACGCGGTAGCGGTGGGGGTTGGCCAGTTCCAGCGTATCCGCCGGGACGACGGAGGCGATGGTCTGGTTCTTTTTCAGGGTCACGACGGCCACACCCTGACTGTCGCGGGTGGTCTTTGCAGCGATCTGCGCCGTGCCGACCAGAAGCATCCGTCCCGCGCTGGTGCGGATGGCCAGCTCCGTCTCCTCGGGCAGGAAGAACATGGTCGCCAGCGGCTCTTTGTCGCAGTAGGCTTTCAGCAGCTTGCGGCGGTTCTGCTTGGTGGCGTAGGAGCTGAGCGGGATCTTTGCGCACTTGCCGCTGGCAAAGAAGAAGAGCATATAGCCGCTGTAGTCGGAGGTGATGACCATGTCGAGGATGCTCTCGCCCTCGTCCATCCCCAGACGGCCCGGCAGATAAATGCCCATCTGGGCCACCTTGCCGTCTTCCAGCTCGGCCAGACGCACCTTATACACCTGCTGTTTGTCGGTGAAGAAGAGCGCTTCTACGTTGTTCCGCGTCTCCACCTGCTGGACGATCTCGTCGCCCTCCTTGAGCTTGTGCGCACCGGCCGTGCGCAGGCTCTGGGGCGGGATCTTCTTCAGATAGCCCTCGCGGGTGAAGAACACGGTGACGGGATAGTCCGGCACGGCCTCTTCCTCGGCGCCGCCCTCTTCCTCGGGCAGGTCGTAGAGGATCTCGCTGCGGCGGGGCTGGCCGTACTTCTTTGCCACGTCGGCCAATTCCTTCATGATAATCTTGCGGATGCGGGCAGGCTTTGCGAGGATGTCGTTCAAGTCGGCGATGTCGGCTTCCAGCTGCTCGATCTCGCCGGTGCGCTTGAGGATATATTCCCGGTTGAGGTGGCGCAGCTTGATCTCGGCCACATAGTCGGCCTGCACTTCGTCGATGCCAAAGCCGATCATCAGGTTGGGGACGACTTCCGTCTCCTCCTCCGTGGTGCGGATGATGTGGATGGCCTTATCGATGTCCATCAAAATCGCCGCCAGACCCTTGAGCAGGTGGAGGCGCTTTTCCTTGCCGTGGAGGTCGTAGTAAGTGCGGCGGCGGACGCATTCCATCCGGAAGGCCGTCCACTCCTGCAAAATCTCCCGCACCCCCATGACCCGGGGCTGGCCCGAGACAAGGATGTTGAAGTTGCAGCTGAAGCTGTCTTCCAGCGGGGTGGCCTTGAAGAGCTTGGCCATCAGCTTGTCGGCGTCCACGCCGCGCTTGAGGTCGAGGGTCAGCTTGAGGCCGTTCAAATCGGTCTCGTCCCGCATATCGCTGATCTCTTTGATCTTGCCCGCCTTGACCAGCTCGGCGATCTTGTCCATGATGGCCTCCACCGTGGTGGTGGGCGGTATCTGGGTGATCTCTACCATATTCTCGCCCGGCACGGCGGCGTAGCGGGCGCGCACCTTCACGCTGCCGCGGCCATTCTCGAAGATGTCCCGCATCTGGGCTTCGTCGTAGAGGATCTGGCCGCCGCCCACGAAGTCCGGGGCGGGCATGGTGGTGGAGATGTCGTGCTTTGCATCCTTCATGAGGGCGATGGTGGTGCTGCACAGCTCGGCCAGATTGAAGGAGCAGATGTTGCAGGCCATGCCGACGGCGATGCCCAGCGTGTTGTTGGCCAGAATGGTCGGGAAGGTCACGGGCAGAAGGGTCGGTTCGGTGGTGGTGCCGTCGTAGTTGGGGACGAAGTCCACCGTCTCCTTGTCGATGTCCCGGAACAGCTCTTCGCAGACGCCTTCCAGCTTGGCCTCGGTGTAACGGGCCGCGGCGCAGGACATATCGCGGCTGTAGGCTTTGCCGAAGTTGCCCTTGCTGTCCACGAACGGCACCAGCAGGCTCTCGTTGCCCCGTCCCATGCGGACCATGGTGTCATAGATGGCGGCGTCGCCGTGGGGGTTCAGGTGCATGGTGCTGCCCACGATGTTCGCCGACTTGGTGCGCGCGCCCTTGATCAGGCCCATCTCATACATCGTATACAGCAGCTTGCGGTGGGCGGGCTTGAAGCCGTC
>OGGA01001386.1_pt1 | contig 13199 bp, 11 predicted proteins | sample 1571041 | NCBI WGS metagenome assembly OGGA01 (sample SAMEA2582057, study PRJEB24529) | metagenome | biome: Human gut stool | place: China | collected 2011 | reverse complement strand
GAGATCTACCCTCTTTCCCTACACGACGCTCTTCCGATCTCTTTGTCCATTATCATTAACGAATTCCACTATGCCTTTATCCGCTTTAACAACTCCCATTATAATATTAAGGAGTGTAGTCTTTCCAGCTCCTGATTGTCCCCTGATACAGATTATCTTAGATGAAGTAAATTCTGCATTAGCATTAGCAAGGACTGTGATGTCATTGTAATTCTTTGATATATCTGATAATTTTAATGTTTTCATATTTTTACCAATTTAATAATTTTATATATGCTGTATGCACTTATATAGCATCTTCACAAGCCATATTATACATTTTTCTATAACAAGGCTCACCACAATTACAACTATGCTCCACGAGAATAACTCAGCAGATAAAAGATACATTTTGGCATAGTACATCTGCGTACCGATTGTCCCTGTCACAAGCCCTATTATCTCTGCCGATATTCCAGCTTTAAAGCACATTCCGGCTGCCACCTTTAACTGTGCTGTAATATACGGATATACACCTGTAAGATATACATATCTGAATGTGTTAAATGCAGTCATATCATATACTCTGGCAAGTTCTATCTGCTTGTTATCTGTATTATCAATGCCTTCTTTTACACCTGTCGTAATCATTGGTATTACAACCATTGCACTGATAATAAATGTAACATTTTTAGAACCCCACCACATAAGCACAAGTATTATAAATGCCGCAACCGGAAGTGATTTCATTAACTGTACGGCAATGCCGAGCCACTCCTTTAAAAAATCAAACCGTGCAGACAATATTCCTGCACATATTCCAATCAGACAGCCAGCAAGCATACCCGACATAATATGCATAACACTTAAATACAGTATCCCATAGAACTGCCTTGTAACAAGCATACCCGCCAGTGTCCTTAATACAGTAACAGGACTTGCAAGCAAAAGCTCAAGTCCTGTCATCACACTGGCAATCTGCCATATTATCAGCCACAAAGATACTGCCGCCAGCCTTTTTATAAGCTTATTAATCTTATCCGGCTTCATTACCCTTATCCTTCTTATCAGCTTTACTCACAAGCACCTTCTGAATCATCTTATTGCCAACAGATAATATGCGGAATATATATCCCCCACACTCTGTTTCAAACTCTTCATTCTCATCAGGAATCTTACCAAGCTTATATATAAGATATCCATTGATAGTATCAATATCTTCACAGTCAAACTTAATATCAAGCTTCTCTTCAATATCTTCAAGAGGTGTCTGGCCGTCCATCTCGTAACTTCCATCAGAAAGCTGTCTTATCTGCTCCTCTTCCTCGTCATATTCATCAAAAATATTACCTACTATCTCTTCAAGTATATCTTCCATTGTAATAATTCCTGTTGCCTGTCTGATTTATATGAATAAACGCTACGAGGTTTTAAAGCTTTCGGCAAAGGACCGCAGGGCGGGAAAACGGTATATGATCAATCTCTGCATGAACGGGATTCCAATGGGGCTTCAGTATTCAATTACGGCAATCGGCAGTGTTATTTTGCAGACCGCCGTCAATACGCTCGGTGCAACGTATGTAGCGGCGATGACCGCCGGCAGTAAGATTTTTACATTTACGTGCTGTCCGTTTGATGCGCTCGGTTCCACTATGGCAACCTACGGCGGGCAGAATGTCGGTGCGGGCAAATTAAAGCGCCTTGGAAAAGGAATCCGTGCAGCAGGCATTATCGGTGCGGTTTACAGCGTGGGTGCGCTGATACTGCTGTATTTCTTTGCCGATTACATCGCCCTGCTGTTTGTCGATGCAAATGAAGTGGAAATCATTCATCTGACATATCAGTTTATTTTATATAGTGCGCTGTTTTATATTCCACTGACCTTTGTCAATGTTGTGCGTTTCTGCATACAGGGTATGGGCTTTTCAGTATTCGCGATTCTTGCAGGCGTATTTGAAATGGCGGCAAGAACCTTTGCTGCAGTCCTGCTTGTGCCGAAAACGGGCTACACCGGTGCATGTCTTGCCAATCCGTGTGCATGGATAGCCGCCGACATCTTTCTGATACCGGCATTTATTTACTGCTGTAAGCGGCTGGAAAAAAGCACGCGCAAAGGCAGAACGGCGATGAGTGTGTAAAAAGGATCTTCCTTACCGGGTAAAACCAGCAGGGAAGATATTTTTTGCCTTTTTACATACATTTCAAAAAAATTTACGGATATTTTACTATAATAAGGTAGTAGATTTTACAAAGTCTGAGATAAACTAAGTGATATAAAGAGCGAAAACAAACAACCCTGTTGGCAGATGAGAAATCGCCTGCGCGAGTTTCTCATCGCCACCTCGCAACAAGGTTGCTCGGAAAATCGGAATGGAGGAAATATGCCATCAACATATGCACATTACAGAATGGGGCAGGAGGTTTATCGTAATCTCACAGGAAAGCCCAAACAAATTATAGAAAAGTACAAGGAATTATATGATATCGGACTGCATGGACCGGATATTTTGTTTTATTACAAACCGCTCTTTGCAAATCCGGTCAATCAGGTCGGATATGCGATGCACGACCGTCCGGGCATTGAATTTTTCAGGCAGGCATCCTTGGTGATGCAGAAAGCGGAAAATAAGGAAGCGTGTGAAGCGTATATTTACGGCTTCTGCTGTCATTTTGCACTGGACGTCAGCTGTCACGGCTACATTGATGAAAAAATTGCGGAAAGCGGGGTCAGCCATACGGAAATCGAAGTGGAATTCGACCGTAAATTAATGCTGACGGATGGGTTTAATCCGCTGACACACAATCTGACGGGGCATATTCATCCTACTTTGAAAAATGCCGAGGTTATCAGTCCGTTTTATAAAAATGTAACGCCACAGCAGGCAGAGCAGGCATTACAGGGCATGATTACCAATAAGAAACTTTTAATAGCTCCATCCTATTTTAAGCGTTTTTTGATTTACGGTCTGTTAAAGGCAACGGGAAATTATAAGGAAATGCACGGTCTGTTAGTCAATTACAGCGAAAATCCGCAATGCACGGACAGCACCCAGATGCTGATGCAGCTCTACCGCGATGCCGAAAAGCTGGCGGAGCGGCTAATTGATGAGTATGAGGACAGCGCATCGGGAAAAATTCCGTTTGATAAGCGGTATGGTCTGACATTTGGCGGTAAAGAAAAAGATGAACCGCTGGAAATGTGCGGGTAAACAAACGGCAGAACGTATATCACTTAGAAATGGAGAAGAAAATGGGAAAGAAATTAACAAAAAAGGAAAGAAACTGGATTTTGTATGACGTGGGAAACTCAGCATTTACATTGCTGATTGCGACAATTTTACCGATTTATTTCAATTATCTGGCAGGCAATGCCGGGATTTCATCGGTGGACTATCTGGTATATTGGGGATATGCGGCATCGGTTGGCACGATTCTTGTAGCACTTGCAGGTCCGGTGCTCGGAACCATGGCGGATACCAAAGGGTTTAAAAAGCCGATTTTTACGGCGGCGATTTTAACAGGCGTAGCCAGTTGTGCTTTGCTTGGACTTGCAAAAGGCTGGCTGTTATTTCTGGTTATTTACATTATTGCAAAAGTCGGATTTTCAAGCAGCCTGATTTTTTATGATTCCATGCTTGGTGATGTGACAGACGAAGACCGCGTGGACTATGTTTCTTCGGCAGGGTATGCATGGGGATATATCGGAAGCTGTGTGCCGTTTATTGTCTGTCTGGTGCTTGTGCTTGGCAGCGGAAAAATCGGTATCAGCATGGAAATGGCAATGGGAGCCGCTTTTTTAATCATTGCCGTCTGGTGGCTTGTGATGTCGCTTCCACTGTTAAAAGGCTATGAACAGAAATTTTATGTAAAAAAGCAAAAGCACGCAGTAAAAGAAAGCTTCTGCCGTCTGGGACAGACCTTTGGCAATATCCGCAAAGAAAAACATATTTTTATGTTTCTGCTGGCATTTTTCTTTTACATAGACGGTGTATACACGATTATCGACATGGCAACGGCATACGGCGCTGCACTGGGACTGGACAGCACAGGACTTTTGCTGGCACTGCTTGTTACGCAGATTGTTGCATTTCCGTGTGCGATACTTTTCGGAAAATTATCCGGTAAAATGGAAACCAGCCGCCTGATTACCGTGTGTATCTTTGCTTATCTTGGAATTGCAATCTTTGCTGTATTTTTAAAGAGCCAGATTCAGTTCTGGATACTTGCGGTACTGGTTGGAATGTTTCAGGGTGGAATTCAGGCGTTGTCCCGTTCATATTTTACAAAAATCATTCCTGCCGAAAAGTCCGGAGAATATTTCGGACTGATGGACATCTGCGGAAAAGGCGCATCATTTATGGGAACAACGATTGTAAGCCTTGTATCTCAGATAACCGGAAACATCAACGCCGGTGTAGGCATGATTGCGGTTTTATTTGTAGCAGGCATTATTTTGTTCCGTAAATCAGTGTCACTTTGCAATATAGAAAAAGGTGAAGAGGTGTATCCTGCACCGGAAATGCCACAGCGCTTGTCCATTTAACTTCCGTTTATTCCTGACTATGGGACGGGGAAGGTGTGGCAGCTCCGGGGAGTGAACAGGAAGTGGTATAGAAATTAAAAGATGAAACTTTGCAAGAAATGTAGTGCAGAGTTTCATCTTTTTGTATTTTAAGGGGTAAAGCGATGCACAATATATAGAATGAAATTTATAAAAAAGTTGGAAAAGTTGCATTTTTTATTCAAAAAAGGTTGGAAAAGTTGCAAAAACAGGGCTATTTTGGGTTGGAAAAGTTGCAAAAATCCTCTTGACATTCCAAAAACTTGAATCTACAATTGTTGCACATACAACAGTTGGAGGTGCAATAAATGTTAAAGAGAATCTTTTCTTATATGAAACAGTATAAGAAATATGCCTTTCTGGCATTATTTTGTATCGCGGTAGAAGCGGTGCTGGAGTTGATGGTTCCGATGATTATGGCGGAATTGATTGACACCGGCGTTGCGACAGGCGATGAAAGATACATCTATCAAAAAGGATTTCAAATGGTACTCTGTGCGGCGGCGGCACTGGTGCTTGGAATCGGAAGCGCCCGTTTTGCGGCGCTTGCCGGTCAGGGACTGGGCGCAAACCTGCGTGAAGCCGAATACGAAAAATTGCAGTCGTATTCATTTGCCAATATCGACCATTTCAGGGTATCGTCGATTGTGACACGTTTAACAAGCGATGTCACGAATATTCAGAATGCCGTTTCAACCGGTATGCGCCCGTTTGGCAGAAGTCCGGTCATGTTGATTTTTGCAACGGGCGTGGCATTTTCCATTAATTCAACACTGGCGCTCGTATTTTTCGTGGCCCTGCCGATACTTGCCGTGTTACTCATTTGCATTATTGTAAATGTACGTCCGCTCTATTCCAAAATGCAGTTTGCGATAGACCGCATGAACCGCACGATTCAGGAAAATCTGACAGCAGTCCGTGTAGTCAAAGCCTATGTGCGGGGCGATTATGAAATCGCAAAATTTGAAGAAGCAAATCTTAATCTGAAAAAAGAATCCGAAAAAGCATTTGGCATTGCTGTGTTAAATATGCCTGCCATGCAGTTTGTTATGTACGCAACAATACTGTCCCTGCTGTTATTCGGCGGTTATCTGATTCATGAGGGCAGGCTTGGTATCGGTGAACTGACCGGATTTTTAAGCTACGTCCTGCTCATTTTAAATTCGCTGATGATGATGTCCAATGTATTTTTAATGATGACACGTTCTCTGGCATCCGGCGCGCGTATCCTTGAGGTCATCGATGAAAAAATAGATTTGACCGATGAAAATGCAAAGGACATCAGCGTAGAGCGCGGCAAAATCGAATTTGACCATGTGTGGTTTAAATATAAGGAAGAAGCAAAAGAATATGTGCTTTCCGATGTATCATTTCATATTAAAGCTGGTCAGACAGTAGGAATTATCGGTCAGACCGGTGCGGCAAAAACCACGCTTGTCCAGCTGATTCCGCGTCTTTATGATACCGTGCGGGGAACGGTAAAGGTGGACGGCGTTGATGTCAGAAATTATCCGATGCAGCATTTAAGAGATGCGATTGCTATGGTACTTCAGAAAAATACACTGTTTTCTGGAACAATGCTTGATAACTTAAAATGGGGCGATGAAAACGCTTCCATGACGGAAATTGAAGAAGCCTGCCGGATTGCCTGCGTTGACGAATTTATTGACCGCCTGCAAGACGGCTATCAGACCGAAATGGGACAGGGTGGGGTCAATGTGTCCGGCGGTCAGAAACAGCGCCTCTGCATTGCAAGAGCCATTTTAAAGAAGCCGAAGGTACTGATTTTAGACGATTCAACCAGTGCGGTTGATACGGCGACAGAAAGCAGAATCCGCGAAGGACTTGCAGAGAAACTGCCTGATATGACAAAAATTATTATTGCACAGCGCATATCTTCCGTGCGCCATGCGGATCAGATTATTATTCTGGACGGCGGAAAGATAAGCGGAATCGGTACGCATGAGAGCCTGCTTGCTTCCAATCACATTTATCAGGAAATTTACGAATCTCAGAAGGAAGGAGCGGATTTATAATGGCGAAATATGTAGGATATAAAAGACCGAAAGACACGAAAAAGACAATCCGGCATCTGCTGGTATATTTAGGCATGCACAAATGGTCCTTCCTTTTGGTTGCCCTGCTGGTACTTATCAGTGCCGGAGCCAATATTACGGGAACGTATCTTTTAAAGCCGGTCATTAACCGTTTTATCGTTCCGGGAGATTTAAACGGACTGGTACGTGCCGTTGCAGCAATGGGCGTGATGTATCTGTGTGGCGCACTGGCAACGCTCGGATATAACCGCTTAATGGTGAAGACCTCGCAGAAAGTCATCCGTGAAATCCGAAGCGATTTATTTGCACATGTACAAAAACTGCCCCTGCGGTATTTTGATGCGCATACACACGGCGAATTAATGAGCCGTTTTACCAACGATGTCGATGCCGTACAGGAAGCGATGAACAACAGCTTTGCAATGATTATCCAGAGTTTCATGATGCTTTTCGGTACGGTGATAATGATGATGGTACTCAGTATCCGGCTGTCGCTGATTGTTGTGGTATTTTTAATTGTTATGTTTGTGGTTATCCGCTTAAATGGAAAGCACAGCAAAAAATATTTTAACCGGCAGCAGGAGGAACTCGGCAAAATTAACGGATTTGTACAGGAAATGGCAGAGGGACAGAAGGTCGAAAAGGTCTTCAATCACGAAGCAAAAGACTATGCGCGTTTTTGTGAACTCAGTGAAAATTTCAGAAAGCAGTCCACCAATGCTCTGTCCTTTGCCGGTATGATGATACCAACCATTGTCAGTCTTTCCTATCTGAATTATGCGGTGTCTGCCTGCGCGGGCGGCCTGCTTGCAATCCGGGGACTGATGGATTTGGGAAGTCTTTCGGCATATCTGGTATATGTGCGCCAGAGTGCAATGCCGTTAAATCAGTTTACCCAGCAGGTCAATTTCCTGTTGTCTGCGCTTTCCGGTGCGGAACGCATTTTTGACATGATGGACGAACAGCCGGAAGTGGACGAAGGTAACGTGCATTTATGTCACGTTGTAAAAAATGCGGACGGCACACTGACAGAATGTGAACAAAGCACACCGGATTACGCATGGAAAGTGCCGGAAAACGGCGGCTTCCGCTATGTTGAATTAAAAGGTGATGTGCGTTTTCAAAATGTAGTCTTTGGGTACACCGATAAAAAGCGCGTATTAAACGGCATTTCTCTTTTTGCAAAACCGGGACAGAAAATCGCATTTGTCGGTTCAACCGGTGCGGGAAAAACAACGATTGTCAACCTGATTAACCGTTTTTATGAAATCCAGTCGGGAACGATTACCTATGACGGTATCGACATTCAGCAGATTGCAAAAGACGATTTGCGCCGCTCACTGGCAATGGTTATTCAGGATACGCATTTATTTACGGGAACGATTGCGGACAATATCCGATACGGCAAGTTAGATGCGACTGACGAGGAGGTTTATGAGGCAGCACGCATTGCCAATGCGGACTCCTTTATCCGCAGATTGCCGGACGGCTATGATACAATGCTGTATGCAGACGGCAGTAATCTTTCGCAGGGGCAGCGCCAGTTACTTGCGATTGCGAGAGCGGCAGTTGCCAAACCGCCGGTGCTTATTTTAGACGAAGCGACCAGTTCTGTAGATACCCGCACCGAGCGGCTGATTGAAAAGGGCATGGATGCGATTATGGAAGGCAGAACGGTATTTGTCATTGCACACCGCCTGTCAACCGTGCGAAACTCCAAAGCAATCATGGTATTGGAAAAGGGCGAAATCATAGAGCGCGGCAGTCATGAGGAATTGTTAGAACAGCAGGGAAGATACTACAGGCTGTATACGGGACAGTTTGAACTGGAATAAAGTATGAGCAATCCATATGCGAGAGATTGCTCATACGGCAATTTGCTTTCAGGTAAAGCAAATTGCCATTATCGTAGATTGACAGTAAACTCGTCCATACAGATATTTGCGCCGCAGGTGTCGCAAATATTATTTATCGCAGAACTGAATAAATTCAGTTCGCGTTCTTTCGGCATAAATGCCTACAGAAAAGAGGAAAGTATGAAAAAAGAACAGATTCGGAATGAATTATTTAAGATAGAAGTGCTGCGGCAGAGATTAATGCGGCCGCAGTTTATCGCATTGGGGCTTACAGTGGGGCAGGGACAGCCGCGCATTTTAAAAGAACTGCTTTTTGAAGGCAGTATGACACAGAAAAAACTTGCGGATGCCTGCCTTTTAGATGTAACCACGATGTCAAGGACACTTGACCGAATGGAGCAGGCAGGACTGCTTGTACGGGAAAGTAATCCCGACTGCCGCCGTTCATGGCTGATTGCCCTGACAGACAAGGGAACGGACATAGCAAAAAAGGTACAGCAGATATTTGAAGAAACGGATAAAATTTATTGCAGTAATCTTTCAGAGAAAGAAGCGGAGCAGCTTTTCGTATTGCTTCAAAAAGTGGAAAACAATATTTCACAGAACTGTAAATAAGAACTTCTTTTGTGGCTGACCTCATTTTTGTGGCTGGCAGGCTGTAAGAAGCAGGCATATATTTTCCGTTGTCCGAATAGGATATACAAACAAACTTTAGGATATTGCATGAAAGGATATATCGAAGAACGGGCAGTAAAGACGGCGGAATATATTATCGAAACCAAAGCAACCGTGCGCCAGACCGCGCGTAAATTCGGTGTCAGCAAAAGCACCGTACATAAAGATGTGACGGCGCGTCTGACACGAATCAATCCGGCGCTTGCAAATGAAGCGCGCAAGGTGCTTGATGTCAACAAAAAAGAGCGCCATATCCGCGGCGGACTGGCAACGCGCGAAAAATACCTGCACGAACAATAACCGTGCAAAAGCAGATTCTCATAAACGGCTGATACGACCGCCTGCGCGCAGTGTTTATCGCCGTTTTACGGAAAATGAATATAAAAATAAGCCGGTACGGTCTATTGTTAATAACATCAGACTGTACCAGCTTGTTTGATTTAGAAAAAATGTTACTGTAATACTGCAACAATCTCTAAATTGCGTTCTTTTGATAAATCTACAAATTCATTGCCTTCACACTTTACAATCGGGCGTGACAGGGCATGTTCGTTAATTAAAACGACTTCGCCGGTGCGGCCATCAGAAAGTTTGACATTATTTCCGATATAAGAAGTGGCGACATTCTTTAAGAACGGAAGGCTGAACTTCGGGTCAAATTTTGTAAAAGCATCCTGTTCCATATCCCGTACAACGTGGAATGGACAGAGGGCTTTTCTGTATATGCGGGAAGAGGTCATTGCATCGTAGATATCTGCAATTGTAATAATCTTTGCAAAATCAGGAATGTCGTCTGACTTTAAACCCATTGGATATCCGGAGCCGTCGCATTTTTCATGGTGCAGTAAAATTGCAGATTTAACACGCTCATCAATATCGGCATCCTTTACAATCTGATAGCCTAAGTTGACATGCTCTTTAATAATGGCATATTCGTTAACGGTCAGCCGGTCCGGTTTGCTTAAAATTTCATTTGGAACTAAAAGCTTTCCGATATCGTGTAAAATACCGCATAAAGTCAGCACCTTTACATCTTCCTCAGAATAGCCGACCCATTTTCCAAGAATGGAAGCAATAATGGCAACATTAATGCAGTGGACATATGTCAAATCGTCCATATCACGCATACAGTGGAGCATATCAAAAATCTGGAGAGTATTCGTACATTCTGCAAGAATTTTTTCGGTATTCTTTAACAGCGCAGTAGTATCAATTGTTTCGCGGTTAATGACAATGTCATTTAATTCTGTCTTCAAATCATTAATGCCATCAATAAAAGTTTCGTTAAAATGTTCGAAATTCTGGCTCTGCTTAACTTTTTCATAGTAAGTCATCTGTTCCAGAACTTCCGGCTGCTCAGGCTGTGCGGCAGCTTCCTCATATACATTAATTTTTAAGACATTGTACTCAGAGATTTTTGCAATCATATCTAAAGTCAAAACGGTATCTTTTGCAGCAATAAGATGACCGGTGGAAGTCATGATATCCTGCGATAAAACCATGCCTTCAGCGGCATCAAAAATAAAAATATTTTTCTCCTGTGTATTGTCGCTCATCCTTGAAATCTCCTTTACAAAAGTATAAATTATCCGGTAGCTTCATTATATGGTTGAGGGGATAAAAAGTCAATAAAAAGTACTTGACCAATGCCCATAGATTGTGTAATATACATACGTATGAATGACTAACTGAATAATTTAAGATGTCCCTTATTTAGAGCGGTGGAGATACATAGGATCGATGAAGCCCGGCAACCCCATATGGTAAGATATGGAAGGTGCCAACCTGAGCGACTATCCTGCTTTTGCGGCAGGTCGAACAATAAGAGGATTACGGATCTTACATAGATTACGAGTCCTGTCAGAGGGGCTCGTTTTTCAGTTTCAGGAGAAGTACCAGAAGCAGCGTTTAACAGTTTACAGGGACATAAAAAGCCCGATGAAAGAAAGGAAGAAAGAATTCATGGAGAAAAGATTATTTACTTCAGAATCAGTAACAGAAGGACATCCGGACAAAATCTGCGATCAGGTTTCTGATGCAGTACTGGATGCATTATATGCACAGGACCCATATTCAAGAGTTGCCTGTGAAACATTAACCAATACAGGATTTGTGATGGTTATGGGTGAAATTACAACAAAGGCCAATGTAGATATTGCACAGATCGTAAGAGATACCGTAGTAGAAATCGGTTATGACAGCTCTGAAAAAGGCTTCGATGGTAATACATGTGCCGTTATGGTGGCACTTGACAAGCAGTCACCGGATATTGCAATGGGTGTTGACAAGGCACTTGAAGCAAAAGAAGGCATTGATCCGGATGCAGATGACATTGGTGCAGGCGATCAGGGTATGATGTTTGGCTATGCAACCAATGAAACAGAAGAATATATGCCATATTCCGCAGCACTTGCACAGAAGCTTGCAAGACAGCTGACAAAGGTCAGAAAAGACGGTACACTGTCTTATTTAAGACCAGACGGAAAGACACAGGTTACAGTGGAATATGATGAAAACAACAAGCCTGTAAGACTGGATGCCATCGTTGTATCTTCACAGCATGCACCGGAAGTTTCACAGGAACAGATTCATACAGATATCAAGAAGTATGTTATTGATGCCATTGTAGACAACAGCATGGTAGATGATGACACAAAAATTTATATCAATCCGACAGGACGTTTCGTAATCGGCGGACCAAACGGTGACAGCGGTCTGACAGGTCGTAAGATTATCGTTGATACTTACGGTGGTGTTGCAAGACACGGCGGCGGTGCATTTTCAGGTAAGGACTGCACAAAGGTAGACCGTTCCGCAGCATATGCCGCAAGATATGTAGCAAAGAACCTCGTTGCCGCAGGTATTGCAGACAGATGTGAAATCCAGTTATCTTATGCAATCGGTGTTGCACTGCCGACATCTATCCGCGTGGAAACATTCGGAACAGGGAAGTTAAGCGAAGATAAGATTGTAGAAATCATCCGTGAAAACTTCGATTTAAGACCGTCAGGTATTATCAAGATGCTTGATTTAAGAAGACCGATCTACAAGCAGACAGCAAGCTACGGACATTTCGGCCGCAACGACCTGAATCTGCCATGGGAAAAACTTGACCGTGTAGATGCATTAAAAATGTATTTGTAAAATATCCTGAAATCCAGGAATAAACAACGGGAAATTCTGGAAGAATAAAGAAAGCCAGAGGGAAGATATAAGCCGGCTATGGACAAACCATCCATTGTCGGCTTATACTGTTTTTAAATAAAGTCTGTTTTTTAAGAAAAAGTAAGCTGCCGCAGGGCAGGTGTGAAACTGTATTTACGGAGTACGCCTCGCCGTATCCTGTATAAATTTGATAGAAATGCATTTAAAAATGAAGAAATGAGGAATTGTATGATTGAAAATTATAGTATTACAGAGTGGATTGCGTTCTTTTTTATTTACAGCTTTTTAGGGTGGTGCATTGAATCTGCCATAGTATCCTTTAACAAGCGCAAACTGACAAACAGAGGCTTTTTAAAAGGTCCGATGCTGCCACTGTACGGTTCGGGAGCGGTAATCATGCTGTTATCAACACTTTGGGCAAAGGATAATTATGTTTTAGTATACATCTGTGGTACAATCGGTGCAACGGCGCTGGAATATGTCACAGGGGTACTGATGGAAATGATGTTTAACATGCGCTACTGGGATTACAGCAATAAAAAGTTTCAGATTCACGGCTATATCTGTCTGACCTCATCCTTATTCTGGGGTGTGCTGACGGTATTGCTGGTCTGTTTTGTGCATATTCCGGTTGCGGCACTGGTGGCTTCCGTTCCGGCAAATATATTAAGAGTTGGATTATTTTTTATCATTGCGGTGGCATCCGTGGATACGGTTGATGCGTTTAAAAAGGCGCTGGATTTCCAGAAGCTGCTCACGTATGAAACAAGAATTAAAAATGAACTGTCAGAACTGACAGAGCGTTTAAACGATGCAAAAGAAGTATTTACGGATAAGAATAATGAAAGAAGCCGTGAATTTTTCAGTATGCAGGAAGCACGTGCGGAACGCTTAAGACTGGAACTG
>OGGA01001378.1_pt1 | contig 13245 bp, 10 predicted proteins | sample 1571041 | NCBI WGS metagenome assembly OGGA01 (sample SAMEA2582057, study PRJEB24529) | metagenome | biome: Human gut stool | place: China | collected 2011 | reverse complement strand
TAGTTGGGGGCGCACAGGTAACAACAATTTGAGTGTGGCTAATTCGAGAGGAGAATATAAGATTACAGATACCAACTATCAGGGCTCTGTCGGTATATTAAATACAACATTGAAAAATTCGCAGTTGCGCTGGGAAACAACAGAATCCTATGACATCGGGGTTGATTTGGGCTTTTTCAATAATAGATTAGGACTGTTAATCGACTATTACAACAAACTGACATTTGACAGATTGTATGATGAACCTTTATGGAGTTCTACCGGATTTAGTTCCATTAAGAGTAACTATGGATCTGTAAGAAACTCCGGAGTAGAGATTGAGTTGAATGCTACTCCTATTCAAACTAAAGATTTCTCATGGGATTTAGGGTTGACATTTGCTTATAACAAAGGAGTGGTAGTAGACTTACCGGATAATGGAGAAGAAAAGCATCGTGTAGGAGGAAATTTTGTTTATGATCCTGCAACTGGAGGGACAAAAAAAGTGGGTGGTATTGCCGAAGGTGAGAGATTTGGCGGAAGATGGGCTTTTCATTACTTGGGAACATATCAGACTGAAGAAGAAGCGGCCAAGGCACCTAATGACCCGAACGCACAAGGAAGAAAGAAACATGCGGGAGATGCAATATTTGAAGATGTAAATAATGATGGACAATTGGACTCAAAAGACATGATTTTCATGGGATATGTTCGTCCCGATAAAGTCGGAGGAATTATTAATACATTGAAATACAAAGGACTAACCGTGCGAATCGTTATGGACTGGGCTATGGGGCATGTAATAGACAATGGCTTCAAAGGACAGATAATGGGTAGCTCACGTAATAATAATAATGCCATCAAAGAGGCAATGACCAATTCTTGGCAGAGTGCGAATGATGGGAGCAAATATCCTAAATATACTGTTCAGAGCGACTATGATTATCAATATAGAAATCATATGAGATGGGATAATCAGATCGGGAGCTCTGCAAGTGGTAGTACTAATAATAGCTTGTATTTTAGCAAGGGAGATTACCTGGCATTCAGGGAAGTGTCTTTAAGTTATATGTTGCCATTATCTTGGATTAGAAAGATGAGACTCAGTGCTGTGGAAGTTTTTGCAGGAGCGTATAATATTGGTTATATAAAAAAATATGATGGCATGTTTCCTGAAATATATACTGGTGTTGACTATGGCATTTATCCGAGACCCAGACAATATAACATGGGAGTAAAAATTAATTTCTAATTAAATAAGACTCATAATTATGAAACAATTTAAATCAATACTATTAGGCATTTCTTTATTCTTGTTGCATTCGTGTAACTTACTGGATGTAGATACTGTTTCAAGCATTACCGGAGATGGATACTGGAATACAAAAGGCGATGTAGAAAGTTATATGATTGGTATTTATACCAAATTGCGCGATACATCGAATTCTACTCTTCATTTTGAAGACAGAGGAGATGCCTTTACAACAGGGCTGGAAGGTGGCCCTTCTAATTTATGGGCGCAAAACCTCACATCGCAAAATGGTTATAGCTGGTCGAGCTATTACTCTGTAATACAACATTGTAATATGTTACTGAAGTATACTCCCGGAATAGATTTTGGTGTAGAGGCTGATAAAAACAGATTATTGGCAGAGGCGTATTGTATCAGAGGGTATATGTATTTCTGTATTGCCCGGATATGGGGGGATGCCCCTTTGGAACTGGAACCGACAGAAAGTTCAAATAAGCCTAAGTTAGCAAGAGAACCCGCGGAGGAAGTTTTGGCACGTGCTCTAAGTGATGTAAATACGGCAATTGATCTTTTTCCGGAAGAAAGTTATGCAAATGGAAAAGGAAGGGCATCGAAGCCGGCATGCTATGCATTGAAAGCCGATATTTTGCTATGGAAAGCAAAAGTGATGAATGGATCGGAACAAGATTTGAAAGATGTCATAACTTATGCGGATTTGGCAAGTAAAGGACTTTCACTGGAAGATAACTTTGCAGATATTTATGGAACTAAATATGGGAAAGAAGTGATATGGACTATCCATTTCGAAATTTATGAAAAGGAAGCTCAGTATAGTCAGAGTCTGAAGCCAAGAGATGTTTTTGTAGAAAAGGCGGTCAATAAGGATGAAATTCCTTATGCTAAAGGAGGAGCTCGCAGCACTTATGCACCAAGTCCGTTTTTGATAGGTCTTTTTAATGCAAATCCGGCAGATATCAGAACCAAAGACTCTTATATCACTGCAAAGGATGCGGACGGAAATGAAATAGGGACTTTTGATAATAAGATGAAGGGAACAAAAACAGAAGGAGATCGCACCTATGACTCAGATATAGTTATATATCGGCTTGCAGAGATGTATTTATTTAAAGCAGAAGCTTATGCGGCGTTAAATCAAACACCACAGGCTATTATTGAACTGAATAGAGTCAGAGACCGTGCCAAGATTGGAACTTATAATGGAAGTACCAATAAAATAGCAGTGGAGAAAGAAATTCTGAACGAGCGTGCAAGAGAGTTATATCTTGAGAGAAAAAGATGGCCCGATCTTCTTAGATTTCATTATGGTGGAACGATTGATGTTTATCAGGAGGTCCCGAACTTAAAGAAAAAAGTCGATGATAATATTATCATTCCATTATATCTTGCAATCCCATTGAGCGATATAAATATCAATCCTAATTTAAAACAAACTCAAGGATATGAAAACCTATAAGATTATTACATGCGTATTTCTTTTTACAAGTATGTTTACACAGGCTTGTCAAAAAGATGATGAGACACAAGGAAACCCAACTCCTGTTCCACCGGAAGAAGAAGTGCCTTCGTCCGAATTCAACTATATTTATAATCAAGGGACGGATGGTTTTGAACTCTATCGAATACCTGCTATTGTTAAAAGTAAAAGCAATACTTTATTAGCTTTTGCTGAAGCTAGAAAAGCTCGAAGTAATGGAGATAGCGGAGATATAGATCTTGTAGTCAAACGTTCGTCGGATAATGGAAAAACATGGAGTAAACAGATTACGATATGGAATGATGGACAAAACACTTGTGGAAATCCCGTGCCTATTGTTGACGACAGAGGTAGAATACATCTGCTTATGACTTGGAATTTCCAGACTGATAAATGGGGGGCAATAACCAATGGTACCGGAGAAGACAGCCGACGTCCGTACTATACATATTCTGATGATGACGGCATTACTTGGGCGCAACCAGTTGAAATAACTTCTTCTGTAAAAAAAGAAAAATGGGATTGGTATGCTACCGGTCCGTGCCATGGTATTCAGATTCAAAAGGGAATACATAAAGGAAGATTAGTTGCTCCAAACTATTTTACAACTCGGGAGAGTGGAAAGGTCACGAGTTATTCTCATATCATTTATTCTGATGATTACGGAAAAACATGGAAACCAGGAGAACCTACTCCTGTCGGTGGTGTTGGAGAATGTTCTGTAGCCGAGATAGGAGAGGGAACGTTAATGTTGAATATGAGAGCAGATGAAGGCTTTTATCGGAAAAGTTGTACTAGCATAGATGGAGGACTTACTTGGTCTTCACCTCAAATTAGCATTGATCAAATAGACTGTAAGTGTCAGGGTAGTATATTATCAATAGGAGGAGCTGTTTTTCTTTCGAATGCTGCTTCCGCTACGGAACGTATTAATATGACTATCAAAAAAAGTACGGATAATGGGAAAAACTGGAAGGGACAATATACAGTTTATGAAGGTAACTCTGGTTACTCTGATATAGTTGAGCTCTCTGATTCACAGATTGCTATTATCTATGAGGGAGGAGAAAAACGATATACGGATGGGCTGGCATTTAAAGTTGTTAGCATAAAATCAATACAATGAATTTAATACATTACTGATATGAAAAGAAAAACTATATATTTATTACAGTGTATTGTTGTGATATTGTTATTGGCTTGTTCTGAAGATGATTTGCAGTCCTTGCAAGCTGCTTTCGAATCAGATCTTCAGGAAGTCACAATCGGAGAAAGTATTACTTTCAAAGACATATCTACTGGTGAACCTTCTAAATGGAATTGGCGGTTCGAAGGTGGAGAACCAGAAACCTCAATCTTATTTAGTCCTAATGTTGTATATAATAAGCCTGGAGTTTATTCGGTTACCTTGTCTGTCGGACGCGGAGAAGAAGCAAACGAAATGGTGAAGGAACAATATATTACTGTTAACTATCCGTCGCAGATAACTGTTGACTTCTCTGCAGATAAAACTACTGCTACAAATGAAGATGTTATTTCTTTTAAAGATTTGTCCAAAGGCTATCCGAATGAGTGGTTATGGAGTTTCACACCTAAAGAAGGTGGAGCAGTTATCACTTCAACAGAACAAAATCCACAAATGACACTTTCTCCGGGAATCTATACTATTAAATTGACAGCTAAGAATCCCAAAGCGTCTTCGGACAAAGTAAGAGAGGATTATATTACTGTTATTGATAAAAATGCGATTGCCGCTGATTTTGGTGCACAATGCCGGAATACTTATGCCGGGGGATATATTAACTTCTTGGATAAGACATTAGGAACGGTTGAAGAATGGGAATGGACATTTGAAGGAGGTACTCCAGCCAGTTCTGTAGAACAAAATCCTGTAGTGCAATATAATAATCCAGGAAAATACAAAGTGACGTTGAAAGCTAAAAACTCAGTAAATAGCTCTACGAAAGAGAAAGAAGGTTATGTATATGTTGTTTCTGCAGAAAAGTTAGTATTGTATTTGCCATTCGATGGTGATAATAAAGATGCAGGTCCAAATCAATTGAATCCTGAGGAACTTACGGCAGGAGCTGGTTCCAGTGTATATAATTCTCAGGCGCGCTTTTCCGGAGAAAGTGCTGAATGTCGATTTGCAGCACACTTCCAAGGCGACAAGCAAAATTATTCAATTTTGTCTATTCCTGAAGAAGGATTGAAGAATCATTATACGGATAGTGAATTTACAGTTGCATTTTGGGTGAAGGTTTCAAATATGACAGCTAAGAATGCAGTCTTTCATCAAGGTGTGGGACCTGGTGCTACTTATACCGATCCTGTGCCCAGACAAAGTTGGTTTAGACTTGATACCAGTGGTAAAACTGTTGTTTTCTGTGTAGAATACAAGGGAAAAGCAGGAAACTGGGCTGAATATGAAGGTAAACGAATGGATGACGGTGAGTGGCATCACTATGTATGTATTTATAAGAAAGTGGATGGAAAAAGAGATAGTTATTTGTATATAGATGGGCAGAAAGTTATTGAAAAGAAAGGGGTTGTTGACAAGGTGGTAGATAATTGGCCATACTATATTGGTTGTAACTATCGATTTACTAATGGAGAATTTGCACCTGAGAACTTCTTGAATGGTTATCTGGATGATTTTATTTTGTATAACAGAATATTGTCAGAAGAAGAAATACAAGATTTATACAATAACTAAAAACTAATTGTGGAACTTCTCTTTTAATCAGTAAAAGAGAAGTTCCACATTCAATTAATATCAGAATATGAAAAAACTTTTTCTATTGATTTTCATGCTTGTAAATTGCATTGGTTTATATGCACAACAGGTAATGGAGACAAGTGAAGCATACAAGAAGGCGGATGAATTATTAAAGAAGCTGACAATTGAGGAAAAAGCGCTCATGGTTAGGGGCTATAATAAGTTTTTTATCAAAGGTTTTGAAGAAAAAGGAATACTTCCTGTTTATTTGTCGGATGCGACACAAGGGGTTAATATCCGGAATAATTTGCCTGTTCCTAACGTTGTAAAGCAACTGGAACGTTCAACAGCTTTTCCTTCTCCCATTTTGCTAGCCTCAACATTTTCACCGGAGTTATCTTACCAATATGCTAAAGCTATTGGAGAAGAATGTAGAGCTGGAGGAATTGAGGTTTTGTTAGGTCCCGGATTAAATATCTATCGACAGTCTCAATGTGCCAGAAATTTTGAATATTTTGGAGAAGATCCCTATTTGGTATCTCAAATGGTCAGTCAATATGTGACCGGACTTCAAAGTACGGGTACAGCGGCATGTTTAAAGCATTTCTACGGGAATAATACTGAATTTTATCGTAAACGGAGTAATTCCATTATCGGAGAACGTGCTATGAATGAAATCTATTTGCCGGGTTTTAAAGCTGGGATAGATGCAGGAGCTATGTCTGTAATGACTTCTTATAATCAGATCGATGGCGAATGGGCAGGACAAAGTTCGTATGTAATAAAGAAGATTCTTAGAGAAAAGCTGGGATTTAAATGGTTGGTTATGAGTGACTGGAATTCTGTGTGGGATTTGGAAAAGGTTATTAAATCAGGTCAAAATCTGGAAATGCCGGGTTCATATAATTTTGGAGTATCAGTATTGGATTTATATCATGAAAAGAAAATAACAGAGAAGGATTTAGACGATATGATACGGCCCACTTTGGCTACTTGTGTTGCCATGGGATTTTATAGCAGGCCTAAGTATGACACGACTTTGTTAAGTAAATATCCTGAACATGAGCAGACTGCGAGGCGAGTTGCAGAAGAAGGTGTGGTATTACTTAAAAACAGGAATGAAATTTTACCGCTTGATCCTACAAAAAATAGAAAAATATTATTAACCGGTAAATTTGTATATGAAATACCTCGTGGCTATGGTGCGGCAGAAGTGATAGGGTATAATAATGTAAGTCTGATTGATGCTTTGCAGAAAGTCTTTGGGCGAACTGTATATTATATTGAAAAGCCTACTGTGGCAGAGATAAAAGAGGCTGATGTTGTTTTATTGAGTATGGGTACACGGGATAAAGAAGCCGTAGAACGTCCGTTTGCTTTACCTAGGGAAGACGAATCATTTATGCGCTATATCACTAAAAATAATCCTAACACTATTGCTATTATCAATACTGGGTCTGCGATTGATATGTCAGCATGGAACGAACAATTAGCAGCTTTGATTTATGGTTGGTATGGAGGACAATCTGGATTTGAAGCACTTACTGATATTATTATCGGAAAAGTAAATCCATCAGGGAAGACAACTGATACTTGGGCAAAAAATTATATGGATTATCCATCCTCTGCAAAATTCAGTCATAATGAGAGTGTACATGATGAAATGTACGAAGATGGTATCTATGTTGGATATCGTTATTTTGACAGCTTTGGTGTGAAACCACTGTACTGTTTCGGATATGGAAAATCTTATACTGATTTTGAGATAAAAGCTGGAAAGATAAGTGTGGAAGGGAATGAAATTCAGATTCCTGTAACTGTAAAAAATACAGGAAAAATTTATACCGGAAAAGAGGTTGTTCAGGTATATTATAGTGCAACCGGCGGAGTAATGGAAAAGCCATATCAGGAGCTGGTAGCGTACCAAAAAACAAAATTGCTGGCACCGGGTGAAACAGAAGAGATTGTCTTAAAGTATCAGGCAGAACAGATGGCGTCTTATTCAGAAAAAGAAGCAGCATGGATATTGGAAAAAGGTGACTATATCATCCGGGTTGGAAATAGCTCGGCTTCTACAAAAGTTGCAGGAGTTATAGAAGTCTGTGAAGATGTACAAACATTAAAGGCAAAAAATTTGTTTGCACTGGATGTCACATTGAATGAGATTCATCCAGATGCTGTAAAATTGGAAAAAAAGAAAAAAGAAGCCGCTGGTTATCAGGCAGAAAAAATAATCTTTGACACAACAGCAATTGCACAAAAAACGGTTGTTTATCAGGGAATGCGGAAGGAATACCATACAGATAAGACAGAGAAAATTACCATGCAGGATATTCTTTCAGAAAAAGCAACTGTAGAAGAATTAGTGGCGCAGCTTTCAACGGAAGAGCTTGCAGAATTTTGTGTGGGTACTTTACGTGCTGATGGAGGAGAAGTTGTTGGAAATGCATCATACACTGTACCTGGAGCAGCGGGAGATACCTCCTCTGTATGCAAAGAATCAAGAGGAATCAAGAATATGATACTTGCAGATGGTCCTGCCGGACTTCGCTTGCAGCCACACTTTAAGACGAAAAAGGATGGAACACTTCTTCCAGGTGGAGAGGTGATGGGGGATGCATACACACCATTTGATTCAAATATCGATGAGAAGGAAGTGGATAATTATTATCAGTATTGTACTGCAATTCCAATTGGCTGGGCACTGGCACAGTCATGGAACACAGAACTTGTAGAAAAGGCTGGAGATATGGTTGGTTCAGAAATGGAACAATTTCATGTGGATCTGTGGCTTGCACCAGCGTTAAATATTCACAGAAATCCGCTTTGCGGACGTAACTTTGAATACTATTCCGAAGACCCATATGTTTCCGGTAAAATTGCGGCAGCAATGACAAAAGGAGTACAGAAGCACAGGGGAAAGGGAACGACGATCAAACATTTTATAGTGAATAATCAGGAAGATAACCGTTATTTTGTAAATGCACATGTCAGTGAGCGTGCACTTAGAGAAATTTATCTCAAAGGGTTTGAGATTGCAGTGCATGAGGCACAGCCACTGTCAATTATGACTTCATATAATCTTCTAAATGGCATTCATACAGCAAACAGTTATGATCTGATCCAGGGAATGGCAAGAGATGAATGGGGATTTGAAGGAACAGTGATGACTGACTGGTTTACTTCGCAGGATATACCGGCAATTACTGGAAAATTTAAGGCAATTTATCCAATTTCTGCATCTACAGGATGTATTTATGCAGGAAATGACATACAGATGCCAGGATGCCAGAAAAATGTCGATGATATTGTAGAAGCGGTTAAAACGGGAAAAGAGATTGATGGGTATAAAATCACGAAAGCAGATTTACAGTTTAATGCGGCAAATGTAATCAGAGTTGTTGCCAGAACAATGTAAGGAAAATCAAAGACATATTTTTTATGGATAAAACTCTCCGGAAAGACAGATAATATAAAACTGTTTTTCCGGAAGAATCTGTGAAATAAGTTGAATTATACATAGAATATGTTACAATAATACCACTCAATGAGTGGTATTATTTTTAGGGGGAATTATGGGAGAACAGTATACGATAGCAGAAAGAATGAAACAATTGAGAAATATCACCGGATTTAACAGGGCAGAGTTTGCGAGACAGCAGGGAATTCCATTGCGGACTATAGAGGAGTGGGAAGCTGGAAGAAGAAAAATGCCGGAATATGTATTGCGTCTTTTAGCTTATAAAATACAGTTAGAGAGCAGTAAGAAAGATCAGAGAATTCATATTATTCAGGATGAAAATAATAAAAGCATTGTGTTGATAAATGATATAAGATTTAAATCAAGGCGAAACATTGACTGGAATGAAATTGAGGAATATTTAAAGGAGTATATTGGAAACACATATGAGATTCTGGAAACATGCGAAAAAATCTATATTGGTAACGATTTTCCAGATGAATTTTGCCATTCCAAAGATAAAATCAGGTTGAAGGGGGCTAATGAAAAAGCGAAAGCAAAGAAAGGCTGGTATCGTTATGATACAAGATTTGGCATACCAAAATATGATGAAAATGGAGAACTTGAAGGATATCATATATATTCTGCAAAAATGCTTGTAAGAAGAGATGAGGATGGAAAATTATATTTATATGATTTTGTGCGCACAAAAAAAGAAACGAGCAGCCCGCTTAGGCAATGAGCCATACGGTTGTAAACTTCGTTTCTTCATAAAGACTATATGCGAATTTGGGTAAAATGTCAATCACTTTTTCCATTCAGCTGAGAAACTTTTTCAAAGCAAACTCATGAGAAAAAATTTGCCTTGGAGACATTGACATAAAATTATCAATGCGATATATTGGGTATGATAAATGTTGACATGGAAACAAAACGAGGTGGAGCTATGAAAGAACAACAACGTTTGTTACAGGAAATCGCTCTTATGTTAGAGCATCAGGATATGCTTTCAAAATTGACAGAAAGCCAGTGTCTCGATGAGTATGGTTATTCGGAGACACATTGTATTGATAATATTGGACGTCTGGAACTGCCAAATGTCACCAAAATTGCAGAACAGATGCAGATGACACGTGGTGCGATCAGCAAGATGACGAAAAAACTTCTTGCAAAAGGTCTGATCGAAAAATACACGTTGGAGACAAATAAAAAAGAAGTATATTTTAAATTGACTGAGCGTGGCAAGGTTCTTTTTAAGGAACATGAAAAACGTCATAAGCAGTGGGAGAAGCGTGACATGCAGTTTTTGTCCCGTTATTCCAAAGAGGAGACAGACACGATTTTAAAGTTCATGCAGGAATTTAATGTTTATCTGGATGAACAGATCGAGCAATATATCACAGACGGCAGGGAAAGTACTGAATCCAGATAGCAGCAGGATAAGACTATAGGAAAATACATGGCGAAAGGCGGCAGAATTTATGGAAAAGAAACCATTTGTAACAAAGGAACAGTTAGATGAGATCGTGAAAAAATATCCGACACCATTTCATTTATATGATGAAAAGGGAATCCGTGAGAATGCGGAAGCAGTGAAAGAGGCGTTTGCATGGAATCCGGGCTTCCGCGAATATTTTGCGGTAAAGGCAACTCCAAATCCATTTATTTTAAACATTTTAAAAGAGTACGACTGCGGATGCGACTGTTCTTCTTTAACCGAGCTGATGTTAGCAGATTCCCAGGGATTTGACGGACAGCATATCATGTTTTCCTCCAACGATACCCCGGCGGAAGAATTTGCTTTTGCGGATGAACTTGGTGCCATCATTAATCTGGATGATTTTACACACATTGACTTTTTAGAGCAGACGATCGGACATATCCCGGAGACCATCAGCTGCCGTTACAATCCGGGCGGTGTATTTAAAATGAGCAATGGGATCATGGATAACCCGGGAGATGCAAAATACGGATTTACCCATGAACAGATCATTGAAGGATTTAAAATTTTAAAAGAAAAAGGTGCAAAATACTTTGGTATCCATGCATTTTTAGCGAGCAATACCGTTACGAATGAATACTATCCAAAGCTGGCGCGTCAGCTGTTTGAACTTGTGGTGGAACTTCGGGACAAGACAGGCTGCGATATTAAATTTATCAACCTTTCCGGTGGGGTGGGAATCCCTTACCGTCCGGATCAGACACCAAATGATATCCGTGTGATCGGAGAGGGTGTCAGAGAAGCATTTGAGGAAATCTTAGTTCCGGCAGGACTTGGCGATATTTCCATTTATTCGGAAATGGGACGTTTCATGTTAGGACCTTATGGCTGTCTTGTGACAAAAGCAATCCATGAGAAACACACTTACAAAGAGTACATTGGTGTGGATGCCTGCGCTGCAAACCTTATGCGCCCGGCAATTTATGGTGCATATCATCATATCACGGTCATGGGAAAAGAAAATGAACCATGCGATCACAAATACGATGTGACAGGTTCTCTTTGTGAAAACTGTGACAAATTTGCGATTGACCGCATGCTTCCGAAGATTGATATGGGTGATCTGCTCGTGATCCATGACACAGGAGCACACGGATTTTCCATGGGTTACAATTATAACGGCAGACTCCGCTCCGCAGAAATCCTGCTAAAAGAAGATGGCTCCACACAGCTCATCCGTCGTGCAGAGACACCGGATGATTATTTTGCAACATTTGACTGTTTCGATATTTTGAAAAATATGAAGCATCCGGAAAAATAGAAGATTTACGAACTGCCTTACAGGATAAAAAAATTGAAAGGTCGAAAACTTGTGTATCGATAAAACTTTATTTGATCATACAAAAAATAAAATTGTAGGAAGCCAGAGAATGCGGCAGGGAATCGGTACATTATCCGAAAAAACAGTGCATGCAGTCATGAAGAATTATTATGCACCGGACACGGATATGCATGAGATTCCGATTGAAAATTTTGTGGCAGACATCTACACCGGGCAGGAGATCATCGAGATCCAGACAAGGGCATTTAATAAAATGCGGCGGAAGCTTGACGCTTTTCTGCCACTATATCCGGTCACGATCGTTTATCCAATTCCCCATATCAAGTGGCTGTCGTGGATTGACGAGGAAACCGGGGAGACTTCACCGAAACGCAAGTAACCAAAGACCGGACATCCCTATATGGCATTTATTGAGCTCTATAAGATCCGCCCTTATTTATCAAATCCAAATCTGCATTTAAAACTGGCGCTGCTTGATATGGAGGAGTACCGCCTTTTAAATGGGTGGAGCAGAGATAAGAAAAAGGGAAGTGAGCGGTACGACCGCATTCCGGTAAAGTTTGCAGAGGAAGTCTGTATCGACCGAAGGGAAGATTACATGCAGTTTGTTCCATATGATTTGCCGGAACAATTTACTGCAAAAGATTTTGCAAAGCACGCCAAAATCCCGGTGCGGCTTGCGCAGACCGTTCTTCTGATCTTAACAGACCTTGAAATCGTCGTTCGGGTTGGAAAACAAGGCAAGAGTTATCTGTATGAAGTAAATGAATAAAAAACTGCTTAGGCAAAACGGAGTCATCCGTTTTGCCTAAGCAGTTTTTTATTGTTTTAGTAACTCTGTAATATTGATAGTCAAATTGTCATAAATACATACCGCAATGTCATCGTCAAAACTGTATTGATCATTTAATTCTTCTTTTTCTAAAGCATAGACATTCACTGTTCTCGTAAGAGGATTTACAATCCAGTATTCACGCACACCAGCAGAGCGATATTTGAATAATTTCACACCGTAATCCGTGCGTTTGGTACTTGGAGATGCAATTTCAATGATCCAGTCCGGTGCACCGACACATCCGCGGTCATCCAGCTTGGATTTGTCACAAATAACACTGATATCCGGTTCCACATAAGTTTTGTCATCCGCGTTTAGGAAAACGGCAAATGGGGCTGGAAAAACTTTGCAGGCACCGTTGTTTTTTTTGATATAATCAGTAATCTTATAGTGAAGTTCTGAAACGAGTTCCTGATGAAGCCGGTTTGGTGGTGCCATATCATAAACAACACCATCAATCAGTTCCGCTCTCTGCCCTTCCGGAAGAGAGAATATATAATCTGTTGTGAAAGAAGATTCTTTTGATAATGGCATAGTGTGTACCTCCTGAATTTATGACTATATTATAACATCTAATGTGTTTTATTGAAACAATAGAATGCACGCTCCGCGAACATTCTATTGTTTCAATAAAAAGAAAAGGGGCTGTGAAAAAAGAATAGTTCCGAAAAAAAGAAAGACCAAGAGTTTATAATGAACTCAAGGTCTTTCTTTCTGTTATA
>OGGA01001370.1_pt1 | contig 13279 bp, 11 predicted proteins | sample 1571041 | NCBI WGS metagenome assembly OGGA01 (sample SAMEA2582057, study PRJEB24529) | metagenome | biome: Human gut stool | place: China | collected 2011 | reverse complement strand
GGGGGGGGGGGTAAAATGAGGAAAAGACCTGTGCCGAGTTGGTGCAAAAAGCGGGAACGACACCCCGGGATGCCCGCCATGCGGAGGCGAACGAGGTATCCTTTTTGCTGCGGGACAGGTTTTGAATGTACAACAGGGAGGATTTTGTATGCAGCGAAAAGATTTAGCTTTGCGGGTGCTGTCTACGGCAGCCATCATGTCGATTGTTACGTCCATTGCAGCCCCGGCCTTTGCGGGTACTTACTATATCGGCAAAGGCAGCATTGACGTAGTAACGAGTACGGACGGCGAGCATGTACATGTGATTCAGAACGGAATCGCCTACATAGATAGGGACAACGAAATCGTGATCAAGGATGGCACCGACGAAAATGATACCACCCTGAAGGATGCTGACCGTGCTGCGGCGACCCCTGCGGCAGACCCTGCCGCCACCCACGCCACGCAGAAGCTGGAAGCAGCCGGTACTGCGGCCGCAGCCGGGCCTACAACCGGGGAGAGCCAGCCTGACCCGGACGATGCCTTTACCCTGAGCGAGGAAGAGGAGGACTCTGAGGAGGGTAAGGACCCCACAGAGAACCCCACGGACAACCCCACGGCGACTCCCGCAGAGAATCCTACGGACGACCCCGCGGCAAATCCTACGGACAACCCCACGGAGCCCCCCAAGAAGGATGTGGTGTACGAGTACGCCCCGGCGGCAGACCCGAATCCGGAGCAGCAGGCTACGAAACTCGCCCCCACCTCTGCCGCCCCTACGGCAAAGACCCAGGAGGCCACTCAGGCCAACGCCCCTGCGGCTGCTCCCACCACCCCCACTGCCCCTGCGGCTGATCCTCCGGCAGAAGGCAGCGCCAAAAAACCCACCCCAAACGTCATCCGGGTCATCAATAACTGGGCCAAAGGGGTGCTGAACATCCGGCTCAGCAATGTGAACATCAAGTCTGACGACACCAGTAGATATGCGGATGGTAGCACGGATGTTCTTCACGGCAAATATAGAGTATCGGCAGCAGAGGTGCAGGGTACCGGAAATACCAAAATTGAGCTGGACGGCCAGAATGTTCTGGACAGCAGTGCAAGCGAGTATTGGGCGGGCCTGAGCAAAAAGGGCAGCGGAAACCTGACCATCACAGATGAGACCAGCGACAAGGGCGAGACCATTACCGCAAAGGAGGAAGCAGAGACATCCGGAAGCCTGAGGGCAGAAGAAGGAATTTACGGTGGAGCTGCTATTGGCGGAAACAGCAACCAAGCCACGGACAATATCACCATCGAAGGATATGCAACGGTAAAAGCAAACACATTGGGGCACGAAGGAACCGGCATTGGCGGCGGTGATGGCGAAAAAGGCAGCAATATCACCATCCAGGGCCATGCCAATGTTACAGCAAACGGCGGTGATACCGGAGCCGGCATTGGCGGCGGTGGAAGCAAAAATAGTTATTGTGGTGGGGATGCGGAGAACATCACCATTCGGGACTACGCCAAAGTGACCGCTACAGGTCAAAGAGGTGCGGCCATTGGTGGCGGCTTCGATGGATCGAAGAAAGGTAACGCCAAAAATATCGTGATCCAGGGCCACGCAACGGTCGACGCAAAGGGCGACTATGTCGCCATCGGTGCTGCATTTGGTGACAACGTGGAGGTGACCATTGGCACAGCAGGCGCTACGGCAGAGGAGGAAGATGTCCACATCACGGCAACCGGGATCGACGGCTCTGCCATTGGTAATGGCTGGGTAAACACCAATGTCACCATTCAGGGCCATGCGACCATCCTGACAGCAAACGCAAGAACTTCCAGTGCAATCGGAAGTAAATACGGAAATGTAACGGTCAATATAAAAGACAATGCCTCCATCGATACAGCTACGGGAGGAGGATGCTCCGGCATTGGCGGCTGGAAGATTGACAGCGATTCGGGCAGAGAAGTTGTAGTGAACATCGACGGTGGGGAACACGGAAAAGTTAAGATCGGTGAGAACAGTGCAATAACCGAAGGAGAAGGTGCGATTTCCGGCACCGAGGTCAACATCGGCAACAACGTCTTACTTAAAATAAAACAGAGTTGGCAGAATGGCAAGTATATCGCAGTGAACGATGCTGAGGCTGAGGTAGGCACAAGAAGTAACCCCGCTGCAGGCGGCCTTGTAAATACCATTGGCGATAATACAGAGCTGTGGTATACTGACTACAATGGTGTGCTGCAGAAGATCGTCCATGGCAAAAATGTTTGCACCAAAAACGAGATCGGCCGCAAGGATGCCACCTGCACGGAAGACGGCTGGGTGGAGTACGAGTGCAATTACGAACATGAAAACGGTGCACCCGAAAACAGCTGTGGCCGCACTTGGAAGGTACCCATCCCCAAGAAAGGCCATACCTGGGGCGAGTGGGTGGAGGACACTGCTGCAGGCACAAGGACCCACGAGTGCAGCGTTTGCCATGCAAGGGAGACCGAAGCCCTGCCCTCCGACACCAACAGCGCCCTTGAGCTGCGGGTGGTGGACGCCGAGGGCATGGACCAGCCCTTTACCGTGAGCCAGAACGGCACCCTGCGCACCTACACCGGTGCCTACGACACTGCCACCCTTACCGGCGACCTGGATACCCTGCGCTACCTGCAGGACCACGGCGCACAGACCATCCAGTTCGTTACCAATGGCCAGACCAGCAGCTTTGTCATCAACGACCTGCTGGCACAGGGCAGCGGCAGCGAGGTGTTCTACCTCACCCACCGTGGGGCCGAAGAGCCCACCCTGCTGCTGGTGGAGGCAGACCACAGCGATCTGGTGAAAGACTAACCATCCCCGGAGGCGGAGCTTCCGCATGACCCCGCCCCCCTCCATATTGCAAGACCCCCGGCACCTTCCGCAGGGTGCCGGGGGTCTCTTTGTGCCGCAGGGCAAAAAAGGCCCCGGCCTGCCCGGTGGGGGCGAGGCCGGAGCCTTTGCTCATGCTTTGGGGGGTGCTGCCGGGCAAACTCAGGCGGCAGTGGAAGAAGCGACCTCGGAGGAAGCAGCCTCAGAAGATGCAGCCTCGCTGGAAACCTCAGAAGCAGCCTCAGAAGATGCAGCCTCGCTTGCAGCCTCGGAGGAAGCGCTGTTCTCCTCGGCCACGGCAGAGGTGGAAGCAGCCTCAGACTGAGCGGCAGCAGAAGCAGCCTCAGAGGTGGAAGCGGCGGTAGAAGAAGAGCTGCCGCAGGCAGTCATGCTGACAGCCAGGACCAGAGCAGCAACGGTAACAGCAACATTCTTGAGTTTCATATCGAAAATCTCCTTACTTTTGAAAAAACAGTTTCGCGGAAGGCTGTACAGGTGAAACCTTTCCGCAAGAAGATATTCTAGTCCGTTTCCGAAAAAAATCAAGCCCTTTTTTGGCAAAGATTCTATTTGCCAGAGAGATTCTACACTTTTGTTATAACTTTTCGATAAAAGTCAAAGATTTTTGACGTCCAAAAATGAAACACTCCGGGCTTTTCCGGAAGAGGAAAGCATGGTATAATAGCTTCATGATAAAGGCTGGAAAACGACAGTGAGGTAGAAGGTCATGGACATCAGAAAAGTTGCAGTTCTGGGAGCCGGTGCGGTCGGCTCCTATGTCATCTGGGGGCTTTCGGCCCGCAGGGACATTGAGCTTGGCGTGGTGGCCGATGGCCCGCGCGGCGAGCGTCTGGCAAAAGAAGGCTGTGCCATCAACGGCAAAGTCTACCGTCCGGCGGTCTGGACGCCCGGGCAGGCCCATGACGCCGACCTTCTCATCGTCTGCCTGAAATACGGCGCACTGCCCGGCGCACTGGACAGCATCAAAGCCGTTACCGGCCCCCATACCACCATCATGAGCCTGATGAACGGCGTGGACAGCGAGGACATCATCGCCTCTGCCGTGGGTGGGGAGCATCTGCTTTACTCCCTCATCAAAGTGGCGTCCCACAAGGAGGCGGACGGCGTCCATTTTGACCCGGCGACCACCGTTGGCATCATCTTCGGGGAGAAGGAGCCGCCCTGCGACAGCCCCCGCGTCAAGGCCGTGGAGGCTTTGTTCGGCGGCACAGAGCTGCACTTCCGGGCCACCGACTGCATCCGGGAAGAGATGTGGAGCAAGTTCCGCCTCAACGTCTGCAACAACCTGCCCCAGGCCATCCTCGGCGCAGGCGTAGGCTGCTACCGTGACAGCGTCCATATAAAAGCCATCAGCGACGGCCTCCGCCGTGAGCTGGAAGCCATTGCCGCAGCCAAAGGCATTGATATGCAGAAGGTGGATGCCGTGTCCGGCAAGGGCTGTGCCGTCAAGCCCTCGGCCCGCTACTCGACGCTGCAAGACCTCGACGCCGGACGCCATACCGAGATCGATATGTTCTCGGGTGCGCTCATCCGGATGGGAAAAGAGCTGGGCATCCCGACGCCCTACAATGAGTTTGCGTATCATATAATAAAAGCGCTGGAAGAAAAGAACGACGGTAAGTTTGATTATACAGGCCCGGATCAGGAAATGACATGGGCAAGATAACGGAGGGAATACCGATGAATATTACGGTCTATCTGGGGGCCAACGAGGGCAATGACCCGGCCCTGAAACAGGCGGTGGAGGAACTGGGCCGCTGGATCGGCGAGAGTGGGAATGCGCTGGTCTACGGCGGCTCCCGCAGCGGCCTGATGGGGCGTCTGGCCCACAGCGTCCTGACGGCGGGGGGCGAAGTGACCGGCGTCGAGCCCCAGTTCTTCATCGACTCTGAGGTGCAGTATGACGGCCTGACCAGGCTCATCGTCACCCAGGACATGACCGAGCGCAAGACCAGGATGATCGAGCTGGGCGACGCCTTTATCGCGTTCCCCGGCGGCACCGGCACGCTGGAAGAGATCACGGAGGTGATGTCCAAGGTCTCGCTGGGTCATCTGGACGCGCCCTGCATCCTCTACGACCTCGACGGCTACTACGCCGGCCTGAAAGCTCTGCTGGCCCACATGGTCAAGATGGGGCTTTCCAGCCCCGAGCGGCAGAGCGGCATTTATTTTGTAAAGAATCTGGACGAGATAAAGAGCATCCTGAAACGGGCATAAGAAAAGCGCTGGAAGCGGTGTAAAGGCTTCCAGCGCTTTTTATTGTCTGCTTACATGGAGATGACGCCCAGCGCGTTTGCAACCGAGCTGATGAGGATGATGGCTGCAAAGATGGGGCAGAGGTACTTTATCATAAAGTTGAAGATGCGCTTGCGGCGGAAGGGCTTGCCTTCCAGCGTGACCTCTTCCTCGATCTTCTCCACACCGATGACCCGGGACACCAGCAGGCAGATGGTGATGGCTGCAATGGGCATCATGACCGAGTTGGTAAGGAAATCGAAGAAGTCAAGGAACTGCATCCCGAAGACCGTGAACTGGGCCAGCGGGCCGTAGCCCAGAGCCGACAGACTGCCCAGCACCAGCATGATGATGCCGATGAGGACGGTGGCCTGCTTACGGTCCCAGCCCAGCTCGTCCTCGAAGGTGGAGACAGCGCTTTCCGTCAGGGCGATGGAACTGGTGACGGCGGCAAACAGTACCAGCGTAAAGAAGAGGATGCCCACCACGGTGCCGAGACCCATGCTCTCAAAGACCTTCGGGATGGTGATGAACATGAGGGCCGGGCCGGCCTGCAGGGTGTCCGGGTCGCCGCCCGAGAAGGAGAAGACCGCCGGAATGATCATCAGGCCCGCCATGATGGCAATGGCCGTGTCGAAGATCTCCACGTTCTCGGTGGACTCCTCGATGGAGACATCCTTCTTCATGTAGGAGCCGAAGGTGACGAGGATGCCCATTGCGATGGAGAGGGAGTAGAACATCTGCCCCATGGCGGTCACGACGGTCATCCAAGAGAAGTTGGAGAGATTCGGCACGAGGAAATACTTCACGCCCTCCAGCGCACCCGGGCGGGTGACGGAGTAGCCCGCGATGATGACGGAGAGCACCACGAGAATGGGCATCATCACCTTGGACACCCGCTCCACGCCGTTGCGCACGCCTGCAAAGATAATGGCAAGGGTGAAGATGGTAAAGATGACAAAGCAGATCTCCGCCGAAGCGCCGCTGGAAATGAAGGCGGAGAAGTAGCCGTCCGCCGCCAGCTCACTGCCGTGGCCGCTGACGTAGTCGGCCAGATACCGGATGACCCAGCCGCCGATGACTGAGTAATAAGGCACGATGAGGATGGGGATGATGGCATTGATCCAGCCGCCGAAGGAGCGCTCGCCCTTGCGGACGGCGGCAAACGCGCCCACCGGGCTTTTCCTGGTCATCCGGCCCAGCGCCGTCTCGGCTACGATCATGGTGTAGCCGAAGGTGAAGGCGAGGATGATGTAGATGAGCAGGAAGATGCCGCCGCCGTACTTGGCCGCAAGATAGGGGAAGCGCCAGATGTTGCCGAGGCCCACCGACGCGCCTGCTGCGGAGAGAACGAAGCCGATCTTGCCCGAAAAGGCGCTCCGCTTGTGCTGTTTTTGATTCATTGGATTTTCCTCTTTTCACAAATTCAATATCCCCAGTGTATCACAGCCGGGGAGGGGATTCAACCGATTTTTCGATAAGAAGCAGAAGCTCCTGTGCTCAGAGGGAGCAGCGTCAATCCACCACCGGCACATCCAGCCCGAATTCCAGCGGGCGGAAGCGGGGGCAGACATTCTCCGTGATGCAGATGACCGACGCGGCCAGGCGGCTGCCGATCTCACAGGACTGGGCCAGATTCTTGCCGTAGGTCAGGCCGATGACCGTGCCGGCAAAGAAGGCGTCGCCTGCGCCGGTGGTGTCGATGACGTCCACCTTCTTGGCGGGTACGACGCCGCACTCGCCGGTGTGTTTGGCGTACACGGCACCCTGACCGCCCATGGTCACCACCATGCTGGGCATGTTGGCGCTGTGGACGTTCCGGGCCAGTACCTGAGCCATCTGGCTGGGGGCGAGATGCTCGTAGTCGTCCGAGAAGAGCAGACCGGCCTCCTGCTGGTTGCAGACGAAGCAGTCGATCTGCTGCAGATAGTCGCGGCGCTCCATGGCGATGCTCATGTTGGAGACTGCGGCAAAGACCTTCTTGTTGTATTTCCTGGCATAGCGGAGCACCTGCTTGACCGTGTCTTTCTCGAGGTCCAGCTCGATGGCGATGGCGTCGCAGTCCTTGAAGATCTCGTCGCCTTTCTCCTCCAGCAGGGTGGTCAGCGGGGTGGTGTCAGGGCGCTTGGAGATGGCGGCGTGGACGTCGCCGTCGTTGTCAAAGATGGCCAGCCATGTCCCCATGCCATCGGGGACCTTCTGGATGTATCTGGTGTTGACCTTGTGGTTGTCCAGTTTATCGATGACGTCCTGACCCATGCCGGTGTCGTCCACCAGACCCACGAAGGTGGGGCGCAGTTCCACATTGGCGATGTCCTCTGCCACGTTCCGGCTCACACCGCCATGCACCTGTTCAATGCGGCCGGCGTTCCGTCCGCCGGGGATGTAGGTGGAGAGGGGATAGCCCTTGATGTCCACGAAAACTGCGCCGATGACTACGATTCCCATATTTGAAATTCCTTTCCTGAATAAGAACTCTCTTTGACTTCTATCCTGTTTACGCTTCTTCTGCCTTCTGCGCCCGAATATCGTCACCTATAAAGAGGAAGGGGACAAAAGAGGAGAGGCGGCTGGAGATTTTTTCGGTGTAGAGCTTTTCCAGCAGAGCGCCGTCGGTGATGTTGGTGGTGACGATGGTGGGCAGCTTCGCGCCCAGACGGTTGTTCAGCAGACTGTAAAGGGTGCTGATGAGGAAGCTGGAGTTGAACTCGGAACCCAGGTCGTCGAGGATGAGCAGGTCGGCCCCGGCGGCGGTGCGCAGGAGCATCTCTTCCTCCCCGGCGGGGTCGGAGCCGAAGTGCAGGGCCTCGAGCTTCGAGAAGAAGTCGGGGCTGGACACATAGATGACGTCGAAGCCTTTTTCCAGTACCTCTCCGGCGATGGCCAGAGCGGCATGGGTCTTGCCCAGACCGGCGTTGCCGAGGAGCATCAGGCTCTCGCTGGTGGTATCGAATTCGTCGGCGTAGCCGCGAAGGTCGTCCAGAAGGGTGGACATATAACTCCGCACCGGCTCGCCGAGGGAGGCGTCCATCCGGGCGGGATAGTAGCGCAGCTCCATGGTATCGAAGCTGGAAATGGAGAGGCTGGACAGAGCCTCGATCTCCGACCGGCGGAGCTGCTGCATCACCTTGTGGACGCAGCTGCAGGTGCGTCCGTCCACAATGCCGGTGTCTTCGCAGAGCCTGCAGGTGAAGTGCGGCTCCAGTGCGTCGGCGGGACGGCCGCTGGAGGCCAGCAGGTCGGCCAGCTTTTTGCGGGCATCGGTGAGGGCCGCAGCGGCATCGGTGCGGTCCTTGCCCGCCGCACCGGCCAGTGCGCAGCGGATGCCCCGCACCCGCACCTCTTCTTCGGCGTGGCGTAGCCCGGGGACAGCGGCCTCGGCCTCAGCGCGGGCGTCCTCCGCCTTGGCCCGTGCGGTCTGACGACGGCGGGCGACGGTGCGCAGGGCTTCCTGATACAGTTCGTTTTTGGTACGCATAGTGTCTCCTTATGCCGGGGGTCACTCGGACTTTTTCTTGAGGGTGCGGCGGCGGGCAGCGTTCTTGAGGAAGTCGTTGCCGCTGGGGGTCTCGCGGTCTACCCGGATGTTCCGGCTGGCTCCGGCAGCGGCCACCGGAGTGCGCACATCGTGGATATTGCGCAGGCCCTTGGCATTCCAGGTCTTGAGGATGCTGTTCCAGTACCACAGGTCGCGCTTCGGCCCGGCCTGCACAGCGGCCTCCTGCACCATGGCGTCATCGTAGCCGTAGACCTCATACCACCGGGCGATGGCTTTCCGCCCGCCGAGGGTGAGCTCGCTGTCCGGGATGCCCAGCAGGGAAGCAACATACTGCTCCCGGGTCTGGCGGAGGGCCAGCAGCTTGAGGTGGGCGTCGGCCTGTTCGCCGGTCTCCACGCCCTCGGCCCGCCAGACTTTCAGCTCGTGGAGGACGGCGGCCATCGTCCGCTTGCCCCGGCTGGCCACATAGGCCACGCAGAGCATGACGGTCTCGGGGGCAAAGCCCTCCTGTACGTAGAGATTGACCAGCTTTTCCATCTCACTGTGGGTCAGCGGGCGGGCAAAGCCGGTCTGAGCGCAGTCGATGAGGCTCGAGATCATGGGGTCGGTGCGGCTTGCGGCGGCGATCTCCGCCCAGGTCATGGGGGCAGGAGCAGAGGGCTCTGCTCCCGGCGCGGCGTTTTCGTCGTAGCGCTCGAGAAGCCCCGCACCGGCCCAGAAGGAGAGGGCGCTTTCGGCAGAGATGCGGCTGCGCAGTTTGAGGTCGGCACAAATTTTTTCGGGGTCAGTGACGCCGGTAGCCAGCACATACAGCGCTACCCGGACGTTGTATTCCTCGGCGATGCCCAGCTTGGAAAAGATGAGCTGCGGCACCGGGATGGTGTCGCCCTTGAGCTCTTTGAGACGGTATATCATTTGCTTTCCCCGCTTTCTGCGTCCTCGTCCTTCGGCGGCGGTGACCAGGGCTCACAGTCCAGGATGGAGGGCCGCTGCTTCCAGAGCGCCAGGTCAGCGCTGTAGGCAGAGGACAGATACTCTGCCGCTGCGGCCCGGCCCTCGTCCGTCAGCGGAAAGACCATCTGCCGACGCAGGGCGGGGTCGGTGCGGTCCAGCGCCCAGGGGTCGGGCCAGATGTCCACCGTGAGGATGGCTTCCTCTTTCTGCGCGCCCTCGCCGCCGTCCGGGTCAGGCACACTGCGCTTGCCGGGCGAGAGCAGATAGCGCATCCCGTCTTCGCTGCCGCTGTATTGATTCTTGCACTTGAAATAGTGCAGAAGGGGTACAAAAATCATGACGTCCCTCTCAGTTTTAGACTTGCTGAAATGATAAAAGCGCCAATTCTTGACGAATCAGCGCTCTTTTTGTGGAGCAGGATACGGGACTCGAACCCGCCGCCTACTGCTTGGGAAGCAGTCGCTCTACCGGATGAGCTAACCCTGCGTTTACTCATTTATTGTAGCAAAGGACACGGGTTTTGTCAACCGCTTTTTGGCTCGATTTTGGTCGGGACCAGAAACTCCTCTGTCGGCAGCGTAGAAAATCAAATTTTACTTTAATAGAAATTTAGACGGTTTCTAAAGAAGAGCTAAAAAAAGGCCACCGTTCTGCCCGCAGGAAATAAGGGCAGGACGGTGGCCTTTTGAACGGACTGTGAATTACAGCTCAGCCAGAGCGCGCTTGAGGTTCTGTGCGATCTGGTCAGGGCAGCTGGTGGGGCGGGGGCCGCAGGTGGTGCCTTCCATCCGGGCGATGGCGTCCTCAGCCTTCATGCCTTTGAGCAGGCGGCTGATGCCCTTCAGATTGCCGTTGCAGCCGCCGATGACCTCGATGGACTCGATGGTGTGGTCATCGTTCAGCACGATGTGGGTCTCCTTGGAGCAGGTACCCTTGTTGGGGTAGCTGAAAGACTTGCTCATATTCAAACATCCTCTCTTTATATCCGACTGACAGGCGAGCGGACTCGCGCAATACCCTTATTATATCTTTGTCAGGTGGGGAAGTCAATGTGGCCCGGTCACAGAGCGCCGCCCCGGCGCTTGCGGGCCAGTGCCTCGATGCGCGCGATCTGGTCGTCCTCGGTGACGCAGGCACCCACCGGGTGGGGTTTGCCGTGGTTCGCGCCGTGGAAGTCGCTGCCGCCGGTGACGATGAGGTCATGCTTCTTGCAGAGCTCAGCGCACTCGGCCCTGTCCTCGGGGCTGTTGCGGGGGTGATGCACCTCGATGCCGTCGATGGCCCCTTCGGCCACCAGCTCCCGCAGCAGGGGCATACTCTTGTACACCGTCGGGTGGGCGAACACCACCACGGCCCCGGCGGCCTTTGCCGTGGCCAGCACCTCCCGCACCGGCGGGTAGGCGGGGGAGTGGAGGCACTTGCCCCGCGGCTCCCAGCCGAACAACTCGTGATAAAGCCCGGTGTAGATGCCGTCGCACAGGCCCAGCTGCTGCAGCGCCTGCATGATGCCGCTCTTGAAGAGGACGCCGCTGTCCTGTGCATATTCCAGCGCCTGCTCGGTGCGGAACTGGGGGTAGAGCGCCTCGATCTCCCGGCAGCTCTGCAGAGCGCACTCGTTGCGGCGCTGGCGCATGATGTCGCAGTGCCGCCGCAGGGCAGGGCAGTCCAGGTCAGGCCAGAAGGCCAGAATGTGGACGCGGTGGCTGCGCTGGAAGTCGTAGCCGGTGAGCTCGGCGGCGGGGATGAGCCGCACGCCGTCCTGCACCGGGTGGTCGTAGGCGTACTGGGCGCTGAGGGTGGTGTCGTGGTCCGAGAGGGCCAGAGCGCTCAGCCCCAGCCGCGCTGCCATCAGGGGCAGGCGGTGGATGGGGACAGAGCCGTCAGAACAGGTGGAATGAGTATGAAGATCGCCAGCCATAAGTTACTTTCCCTCGATCTGTGTTGATTTTACGTCCATAGTGTAGCACAAAACGGATCGGGGGACAAGAGCGCTTCAGCCCACAGTGAGGCTGGAAACGGTGAACCGGTGGGTCAGGACAGCCTCGGCATCCTCGCCGCCCATGGCCAGCAGTTCGTCCACCGAGAGGGTGGTGGAGCAGAGGATGGTCTGGAAGGTGATGGTCTCGATGCCCTCAGCCCGCAGCTGACGCAGGGCGGCCAGCGAGATGCGGAGAGAGGCCGTGAACCGTCCGACGCAGACGGTGAGGGTATTGCCGCTCTGGGTGCTCGTGTAGGAGATGCGCTGGCCGTCCTTGTCGGTGACAGTCAGGCCCGGGAAGACCGACTCCTGCACAGAGGCGTCCGCAGAGCCGCCGCCGGAAGAAGTCTCCGTAACAGGCACTTTGTCGCCGGGCAGAGAAATGTCGTTCCCCTCGGAGTCGGAGCGGGTGATGGAGCTGCCCTCAGCAAGGCCGGTGAACTCCTGCTCGCCGTTCATGTCGCCGATGGCAACGTTGTCTTTTCCGGCGGTGGCTGTGATAGTCACTTTGCCCTCGAGGGTGATGTCGGCGTCTGCATCGCTTTCGCAGCCAGCACCGATGCCCGCGCCGCCAATGAAGATTCTTTTCCCTTCATTTGTACCTCCGCCGAACGCTTTGACGGTGGGATTGCCGTTCTCATTGCTTTTGATGGTGATTTGATTGCCTTTGTTATCGCTGTTGTTTTCAGCGCCAGCACCGCCGCCTATGCCTGCGCCGCCTGCGCCTCCGGCAGCGCTGACTCTGGTGTTGCCCTCGATGGTTACATTGCCGAGACCATAAACACCACCGCCGATGCCTGCGCCATAAGTGCCGCCCTGCACATGGTCGATTTCGGCATTATCCTTGATGACCACGTTGCCGTTGCCGATTTTACCATAGAAAGAATCAAATGCGCCGCCGCCAATGCCTGCCGCACCGTAGCCGCCGGTCACATTCTCAATTTTTGCATTGCCGGAGATCGTCACATCACTGTCGTGGCTATAACCGCCGCCGATGCCTGCGCCCCAATTTCCACCGGTGGCCGTGATATTGCCGCCAGTGATTTTTACCTGAGCGTCATTGCTGCCAGCGCTGCCGATGCCTGCACCGTAAGAGCCGCCGGTCGCATTGATCTCGCCGCCGGTGATCTCTACATAAGCGGTACCGCCCGTGCCGGTGTTGGAGAGACCACTGCCAATGCCTGCGCCCCAATCTTCACCGGTGGCCGTGATCTCGCCGCCAGTGATCTTTACCTGAGCGTCATTGCTACCAGCGCTACCGATGCCTGCACCTTGGAATCCACCAGCAGCCTTCAGACTGCCGTTCTTATCTTTGTCCTGAATGGTCAGTTCGCCGCTGGTGTCAGTCTTGTTGTGCTCCAACCCGGCATGGCCAGCGCCACTCTTCAACTTGTTGTCACCGTTCAGTTCGATATTGGTATCGCCCTTGCCGGTCACGCTCACAGCGGCTTCGCCCCGGCTGCTGGCGTCAATGTTCACATCCTCAAGCTTGACCTCTACCTTATCATTCTCATTTTCGGCCTCGATGGTCACGGTGTGGGAAGAAGCGGTACCCTCATTACGATTTGTGATGATGGTGTTCCTGTCGTTGTCAACCGTCTCTTTGCCGAACTGCGCCACCTTGTTGGTGCCAGTCTCGGTACCCGCCGAAATCGTAATGTCGCCATCCTCAATATAGTAGGTATCTGCAAAGGCGGGGAAGGCCGCCCCGGTCAGCAGGGCGGCAGTCAGGATAAACGCTGCTGCCCGCTGAGAGGCCGGACGGGGC
>OGGA01001354.1_pt1 | contig 13359 bp, 11 predicted proteins | sample 1571041 | NCBI WGS metagenome assembly OGGA01 (sample SAMEA2582057, study PRJEB24529) | metagenome | biome: Human gut stool | place: China | collected 2011 | reverse complement strand
AGCTGAAAACTGTCTGGGGCGTGGGCTATAAGTTCGAGGTGCGTCAGTAATGCGTAAAAGTATCTCCACGGCCTTTTTCTCCATGGTGTCCACCCTGATGGTGCTGGGCATCGTGCTGATGGGCTGCTCGGAGTGGGTGCTGTTCAAAAATTATTTTGCGAAGGATCGCTACGAAACGCTGGATCAGGTGGTAAACGTTGCCAAGCGCACCGCAGAGTATCTGGTAAACAGCGAGACCATGCCGCAGGGTGCAGAGCTGGACGCTTTGAACACCAAACTGGAGATCATCGGTGAGAGCGCCGAGGCTTATCTGTTTTTCACCGACCGGCAGGGCAATGTGCTCATTGCCTCCGACCCGGCAAAGCTTACCACCGACACTGTGCCGCTGGATATCTGCCAGCGCGCCAATGCAGTGGCTGACCCGGACGCCCAGCACTACCACGCTTTCGGCGATTTGGGCGGTGCACTGACCGAAAAAAGCTATATCGCGGCGGTGCAGACCATCGATGACCAGAGCCTGTTCAGCGGCTGGCTGTTTTTGTGCTCCTCCGGCGCGCAGCTCACCGACTTTAAACAGCAGTTCTGGTCCAATTTCCTCCTGTCCGCCTGCGTAATGCTGCTGTGTGCCAGCGTGCTGACCCGCCTGTTGATGCGTCAGCTCACCGACCCGCTGCAAAAGGTCACCGATGCCGCCCAGCGCTTTGGCGGCGGCGACCTCTCTGTCCGCGTGGAGGGCGTGGAGGGTGATGGCGAGGTGGCAGACCTTGCCCGCACCTTTAACCAGATGGCGGAGAACATCCAGTCCAACGATAACTCCCGGGGACAGTTCATGGGCAACATCGCCCACGAGCTGCGCACCCCCATGACCACCATCAAGGGCTTTGTGGACGGCATTCTGGACGGCACCATCCCGCCCGAGATGCAGAACCACTACCTGCAGCTGGTCAGCGAGGAGACCGGGCGTCTGGCACGGCTCATCCAGAATATGCTGGATCTCTCCAAGCTGGAAAGCGGCGAGTATCAGGTGAACGCCCGGATGTTCAATATCTGGGAGACCCTGACCGGCGTGGCACTTGCGGCAGAGCAGCGCATTAATGACGGCATGATCGAGCTGGAAGGCCTGACCATGGACGAAAAGGTGCTGGTCTACGCCGACCCCGACCTGATCCATCAGGTGGCATATAACCTGCTGGACAACGCCATCAAGTTCACCCCGGCGGGCGGCACCATCCGCTTCAGCGTGGAAAAACTTGGCCCCGAGGCCGAGATCTCCATCTGGAACTCCGGGCAGGGCATCAGCCCGGAGGCGCTGCCCTATGTGTTCGAGCGGTTCTATAAAGAGGATCGTTCCCGCGGTCTGCACGCCCGCGGCTCCGGCCTTGGACTGAACATCTGCAAGGTGCTGGTCAATCTGGCCGGTGGGCAGATCCGCGTGGAGAGCCAGCAGGGCGAGTGGTGCCGCTTTGTGTTCACCCTGCCCACCTGCTCCCCCAATCCCGGCGGCATGAAGCGCCTGCCGGACGCCGCCGGGCAGCCCGGCGCAGTAGAGGACCCCGCCAGCATGAAGCCGGTAGAATAAGACCCGCAGCCAGACTGCCCCGCCCGGGCGGTCTGGCTGCTTTGGCGTTGGGGCAAACCCTCTCAGTACCCCCTCAGTCACGGCTTGCGCCGTGCCAGCTCCCCCAAGGGGACGCCTTTGGACTATGCCAGAAACTTTACCGCTACTGCCAAAAGCCGTCCCCTTGGGGAAGGTGGCAAAGCCGTCAGGCTTTGACTGAGAGGGCGCAGGGCGCGAGAACCTCCCCCGGATGGACTTTTTACTCTATTTACGACTTTTCGGTGAAAAAAACGGCTGTGGGTTTGATTTTTTGGCCGTTTTCATGTAAACTAAAAGGTAACCATGCCCGCGTATTTTTTGCCCGGCAGAGCCCTGCAAAACGCGCAACGCATGGGATAAAAATTGCTAAAAATAACGGAGCGTAATGAAATATTATGGCCATCGTAAGTCCTTCGATTCTTTCTGCTGATTTTGGCAAGCTGGGTGCAGACTGCCGCATGGTGCTGGATGCCGGCGCACAGATGCTGCACTACGACGTGATGGATGGGCATTTTGTGCCCAACATCAGCTTTGGCGTGCCGGTGCTCAAAAGCCTGCACAAGGCGCTGCCGGATGCCTTTTACGACGTGCATCTGATGATCAGCCACCCGCTGCAATACGCCGAGCCCTTCATCAAGGCCGGTGCGACCCTGTATAATTTCCATCTGGAGTGCGAAGATGATATTCAGGCCACCATTGATGCCGTCCGTGCGCTGGGCTGCAAGGTGGGTCTGACCATCAAGCCCGGCACCCCGGCCGAGGCGTTGGCACCGTGGCTGGACCAGCTGGATCTGGTGCTGGTGATGAGCGTGGAGCCCGGCTTCGGCGGGCAGAAGTTCATGCCCTCGGCGCTGGACAAGCTCCGCTGGCTCAAAGCGGAGCGGGAAGCACGCGGCCTTTCCTACCTGTTGGAGGTGGACGGCGGCGTGGATGCCGCCACCGCACCCTTGTGCGTGGAAGCCGGTGCCGATGTGCTGGTGGCAGGCAGTGCCGTGTTCGGCGCCGCCGACCCTGCTGCGGCTGTGGGCGCACTGGCCAGCCTGTAAGGAGGCCCGTATATGGATGAAGCTTTGATCCAGGAGCAGGAACGGCAGCTGCAAAAGACCGGCCAGTATTACAAGCACGTTTTCTGGCTGTGTGTGCCGCTGCTGTGCATGGCCTGCTATTTCTACGGCGCACGTCCGCTGCTGCTGTGCGGCATCGCCCTGCTTACCGGCAACCTGTGCGACCGTCTGGTGGCGCTGCTGCGTCATCGGGTGTACACCAATAAAGATCTCTCCAACGAGAGCTTCAGCCTGATCATCGCCCTGCTCATGCCCGCCACCGTGGACATCTATGTGCTGGTGGTGGCAGTGCTGGCAGGCGTATTGATCGGCAAGGAGGTTTTTGGCGGCTACGGCAGCTATCCCTTCAACCCCGCTGCCGTGGGCTACGCCGTGGCGGCGGTATCGTGGCCGGAGCAGGTGGTGCGCTACCCGCAGCCCTATACGCCGCTGCCCCTGTGGAACGCCTCTGCCGTGCCGGTGAGCAGCACCATCGAGGATACCCTGCGCAGCGGCGGCATCCTGAACCTGAACGCCCTCGCCGTTGTGCTGGGCGAGTTTGCTGCCCCCATGGGCACCGGTGCGGCGCTGGTCATTCTGGCCTGCGGCCTTGTGCTGTGGACCCAGAAGGACGTGCACATCGGCGCATCGGCAAGTTTTCTGATCACCTGCGGGCTCATCGCCTTCTTCTTCCCGCGTCAGGTAGGTCTGGCAGACAGCACCCTCTTCAGCAGCCTGATGCCCCGCCTGCAGGGCATCAGGGACGAGCTGCACACTGGTGCAATGCTGTTCTGCGCGGTGTTCCTGCTCAACGAGCCATACACCTGTGCGCATCACCGGCTTGGGCGCATCCTGTACGGCGCACTGGTGGGTGCTGCCACCATGGGCTTCCGCTATTTTGGCGTGTACGAGACCGGCGTCTGCTTTGCACTGCTGGCCGTCAACAGTGTGTCCGCGCTCATTGACCGCACCGAGGAGCGGCTGTACCGTCTGCTGCACCGTCTGCCGTCCGAACGAAAGGAGGCTGCGGAATGAAAAAGCGTACTGCGGAACTGATTTTAAAAGATCCCGAAAAGTTTGCCCATCACGACCGCGTGTTCCTGAATAACCCGGTGGTCATGCAGGGCATGGGCCTGGCACCGCTGGTGGTCGTGGCTACCACCGGGCAGAACGGCCTGATGCTGGCGGCGGCGGTGGCGCTGCTGCTGGTGCCCTCCCGCGTGCTGGCCTGCCTGCTCAGCCGCCTTGTGCCCCTGCGGGACGAGGAGCCTACCCCGGAGCAGCTGCAAAAAAAGCTGCTGCCCCGTGCACTTTTGTACGCAGCCAGCGCCGCCGTGGTGTATCTGGCGGCATATCCCATTTTGAACTTCGTGTTTGGCACCGGTCTTTTGAACCTTGGCATCTACCTGCCCATGCTGGTGGTGGAGCCGCTTCTGACCTACCGCTTTGGCCGTGTACAGGAGACAGTGCACAAGGCCGTTTCCAAGGGCGTGCGCATCACTGTGGGCTACGCGCTGCTGCTGCTCGTGGTGGGCGTGGTGCGCGAGTGGCTCAGCCTTGGCACCGTGTTCGGTGCCCCGGTGGGGCGCTGGGCGCTGCTGCCGCTGGCTAAGATGCCGGCGGGCGGTTTTATCGTGCTGGGCATCCTGTGCGCCATCTGGCGCGCTGCGGCTGCAAAGCGCAAGGAATATCTGAAAAAGGAAGCACGGGATACCCTGACCGTGCACTACCAGAAGGAGGTGAACCGCGAACCGTGAAGGAAGTTGTAAGCAGCTCGGCAGTGTTTTTCAGCTATGCACTGCTGGCCATTTTTGCACAGAACGCTGTCTTTACCCGTGCACTGGGCGTGTCCCGCATGGTGCAGCTGGTGGGGGACGACCGCACCAGCAGCGCGTTGTTCGGCATGATGCTGTGCATCACGCAGGTGCTGGTGGCGCCGGTGGCTTTCTTTGCCGGGCGGTGGTTCATTGCCCCGCTGGATAACCGCGCCCAGCTGCGCCCGCTGGTGTATATTGCCAGCATTGCCGTGGTGTGTCTGGCGGAGCATCTGGTGCTGTGGCTGCTGCACAGCCTGCCCCGCCGCGCCCAGCTGCTGCGCATCGTGCCGCTGGCCGCGCTGAACAGCGGCGTGCTGGGCACGGTGCTGGTGGCGCGCACCCAGACCTTTACCCTTGGCCAGAGCCTTGGCTTTGGCCTTGGCAGCGGCCTTGGCTATGTGCTGGCGGTACTGCTGGTCACCGAGGCGCGCCACCGCCTGCGCAGCAGAGCCATCCCCAAGGCATTCCGCGGCCTGCCCATCACGCTGGTGTATATCGGTGTGCTGGCGCTGGCGATCTATGGCTTTACCGGACACTCCGTCATCCTGTGACGCAGACAGGGAGGAAAGGATACCATGGCTAAGAATAAACGTCAGAAGGTCAAGCATTATAACCGCAGCTTTTACAGCAGGGAAACGCGCGTAAAGCGCGGTATCGGCATCGTGGTGCTGGTGGCGGCAGTGCTGGCAGCCGCATGGTTTGCCGCACCCCATGTGCTGGATTGGGCCACCCACACCTGGTATACCGTGGTCAAGGATCGGGATCTGGAGGCCGAAAGCGCTTCCCGCGCCGAGGCAGCAGCCTCCTCTGCGGCGGCAAGCAGCGCCGCTGCTTCGCAGGCAGCGTCTGAGCCGGAACCAGAGGAGGAAAAGCCGCTGGACGGCAAGGCCATTACCGGCGGCAGCTGGGCAGAGCTGGACGTGACCACCCTGACCGATGAAGCCGCCATCCGCGCCGCCGCCCGGCAGCTGAAGCAGCAGGGCGCAGACTACGCCCTTGTCACTCTGAAGGACGCCGCTGGCACGGTGTACTACGCTTCCGGGGTGGCAAATGCCGCCCAAAGCATCACCGAAAGCCCGGTGGATGCGGCAAGCATCGCCGCCATCCTGCGGGAAGAAGGCATTATCCCGGCGGCACAGCTTGCCGCCTTTACCGACCCGGTGTCGGTGTACACCGACCGCAGCATGGGCGTGCACTACGACGGCAACAGACTCTGGCTGGATAACGTCAGCGCAGCCAAGGGCGGCAAGGCATGGATGAACCCCTTTGCCGCAAGTGCGGTGCAGTTTGTCGGCGACCTCATTGAGGAGGTGCGGAGCATGGGCTACGAGCAGGTGGTGCTTACCGGGGTGCAGTTCCCCAATATCATCACCCGCAAGCAGGACTTCGGCGCTTCCGGCGGCAAGAGCCGGGAGGGACGCGCCGCCCAGCTGACGGCGGATATCGCCGCATGGCAGACCCGCTTTGCGGGCAGCGTGACCCTGTGGGTCAGCTACCCGGACGCACTGTGCACCGCCGCCACCGATGCCCTTGGCACCACCGGTGTTGCGCTTGGAATGGAAAACCTGCTGGTCACCAGCAGCACCGCACTGGATGCGGACAGCCGCGCTGCGCTGGAGCAGGCCGCTGCCGACGCCGGTGTGAAGCACGTTGTGGTGCACGATACCGCAGCGTTCCGCTGAGAAGCGGCTTTTATAAAGAGGGGAGGAAACGACTATGAAACCGACTACCTGTTTTGCACCCGCACACATCCTGCTGCCTTCGGAGCAGGTGCCGCTGGAGCAGTGGGGCTGCATCGCCTGTGACCAGTTCACCAGCGACCGCAGCTATTGGCAGCGGGCAGAAGAGACCGCTGCGGGTGCGCCCAGCACCCTGAACCTGATCCTGCCGGAGGTGTATCTGGAGGACGGAGACGCCGACGCGCGGGTGGAAAAGATCCACGCCACCATGCAGGATTACGCCAAAAATGTGCTCACCCGGGCGGTGGATGGCTTTATCTATGTGGAGCGCACCGAGCAGAGCGGCCGGGTGCGGCAGGGTCTTGTGGGACGTGTGGACTTGGAGGCATACAGCTACCGCCGGGGCGAAAAATGCACCGTGCGCCCTAGCGAGTGCACCGTGGAAAGCCGTATCCCGCCCCGCATGAAGGTGCGCACCGGCGCTGCGCTGGAAACGCCCCATATCATGATGCTGGCGGACGACCCGGACTGCACCCTCATCGAGCCCATTGCCGCCCACAAGGACAGCCTGCCCAAGGTGTACGAGGGCGAGCTGATGCTGGGCGGCGGTCATGTGGCCGGCTGGGCGGTGGAGGACCCCGCCCTCATCGCGCAGATCGAAAACGCGCTGACCGTGCTGGGCAGTCAGGAAGAATTTGACAAGAAATACCCCGATGCCACCCGCCGCGACCCGCTGACGCTGGCAGTGGGCGACGGCAACCACTCGCTGGCTACCGCAAAAGCCTGCTGGGAGGAGCTGAAAAAGACCCTGACCCCGGAGCAGGCAGAAAATCACCCCGCCCGCTGGTGCCTGGCAGAGGTGTGCAATGTGCACTCCCCGGCCATTGAGATCGAGCCCATCCACCGGGTACTGTTCAACGTAGACTGCGCCACCGTACTGCTGAGCCTCATTACATGGAGCGATTCCAACATGGCAGGCTGCTGCTTTGGCGGCAGCAAACAGCAGCCCTTTACGCTGGCAGGCCCCCACATGGCCAATGTGCTCAGCTTTGAGGACCCCACCGAGCCGCTGACCGTGGGCACCATCGACGATTTTATTTCGGATTATATCGAGCGCCACCCGGAGGCAAAGGTGGACTATGTGCATGACGAGCCGGCTGTGCGTGCGCTGTGCAAGCAGGGCGCAGTGGCGTTTTTGATGCCGCCCTTCGCCAAGAGCGATCTGTTCCGCGGCGTCGTGATGGGCGGCGTGCTGCCCCGCAAGACCTTCAGCATGGGACACGCGGAGGAAAAGCGCTACTACATCGAGTGCCGGAAGATCACAGAATAATAGGAGAACCATGACATTTAAAGAATTGAATCTGTCCGCCCCGCTGCTGCGCGCTGTGCAGGAAGCGGGCTACGAGACCCCCTCGCCCATTCAGGCGGCGGCGATCCCGCCGGTGCTGGCTGGCCGGGATCTGATGGGCTGCGCCCAGACCGGCACCGGCAAGACGGCGGCTTTTGCGCTGCCCATGCTGGACCGGCTCACCGCCAATGCGCCCCGCCGCAAGGGTGCTGTCCGCGCGTTGATTTTGACCCCCACCCGGGAGCTGGCTTTGCAGATCGGCGAAAGCTTTGAAGCCTACGGCAGGTACCTGAAACTGCGCAGCACCGTCATCTTTGGCGGCGTGGGACAGGCACCGCAGGTGGAAGCGCTGAAAAAGGGCGTGGATATCCTCATCGCCTGCCCGGGACGGCTGAACGACCTGATCGGGCAGGGCTTTATCGACCTGTCCGCACTGGAAATTTTTGTGCTGGACGAGGCCGACCGGATGCTGGACATGGGCTTTGTCCATGACGTGAAAAAGGTCATTGCAAAGCTGCCCGCCCAGCGCCAGAACCTGATGTTCAGCGCCACCATGCCCGCCGAGATCGAGCAACTGGCTGCCGGCATCCTGCACGACCCCGCCTTTGTCAAGGTGGACCCGGTGTCCAGCACCGTGGACCGCATCCAGCAGAGCCTGTACTATGTGGAAAAGGGCAACAAAAAGCTTTTGCTGCCGTGGCTCATCAAAAATTTGCAGCCGCCGGTGGTCAACGCACTGGTGTTCAGCCGCACCAAGCACGGCGCGGATAAGATCGCAAAGGATCTGACCAAGCAGGGCATCCCTGCCGCCGCCATCCACGGCAACAAGAGCCAGACCGCCCGCGTCACCGCGCTGGAGGATTTCAAGTCCGGCAAGACCCGGGTACTGGTGGCGACCGATATCGCCGCACGCGGCATTGATATCAGCGAGCTTTCCCATGTGTTCAACTACGACCTGCCCGAGGTGCCGGAGACCTATGTGCACCGCATCGGGCGCACCGCCCGCGCCGGTGCGGACGGCACCGCCGTCAGCTTCTGCGCCCCGGAGGAGCAGGAGTATCTGGCAGGCATTGAAAAGCTGAACCGCCGCAAGATCCCGGTGGTATCCGGCCACCCGTGGGACGGCGTGCCCGCCCCGGTGCGCCCGGTGCTGCCCGTGCGCGGCAAAAAGCCCCGCCCCGAAGCGGAAAAACCGGCCGAAACTGCGCCCGCAAAAGCTGCAAAGGCAGCTGCGCCCGCGCCGAAGCAGGAGCCGAAGGCCGCAAAGAACGCGGTGCCTGCAAAACCGAAAAAAGAGGAAACACTGATGCAAGACAGCAACGCAAAGCGCGGGGTCCGCAACGACCGCCGCGCCAACAACCGGGGCGCAAACGCCCCCAAGGAGGCGGCAGCGCCCCGCGCCCGCCGCGAGAATGCCGCCCCCGCCCGGGGCAGCAACGCCCAGCCCAAGTTTGACCCCCATTTTGTCAGCGCCCCGGAGGCTACTCCGCTGCGCCCGGCACGCAAGACTCCTGCCGCACCGGCAGCACCTGCCATCCGCAGCGCACAGGAGCCCCAGAATATCCAGAACGCAAACCGCAGCGGCAGCCGCCGCAACGACCGGGGTGAACAGCGCAATGCCCGCCCCGCAGCCCAGAGCAACAACGCCCGTCCTGCCCGCAATGAGCGCGGCAGCGTCGGCAATCAGAACCGCGCCCCCAAGGCCGAGCCTGCCCGCCGTGGCCGCAATGCCGCCGCCCGGGACGAGGACCCGGGGCTGATGCTCATCAGCCGCCGCCCGCCCCAGCAGAAGTACACCAGCTTTGAGGAGTATATGGACGCCCACGGCGGTGCCACCGCACCCATTGAGGATCACAGCGAAGAAGTATGAGCCGGAACGAAGCCTTTGCCCCGTGGCAGTGCCCCCTGTGCGGCGGCGCGCTGCAAGGGGAGAATGACCTGAAATGTGAAAAAGGCCACTGTTTTGACCGCGCCCGGGAGGGCTACTGGCATCTTTTGCCGGTGCAGAGTATGCGCACCAAAGCCCCCGGGGACAGCAAGGAGATGGTTGCCGCCCGCCGCGCCTTCCTGAACGCCGGATACTACGGCATTTTCGGGCAGGCGCTGGGGGAGCTGTGCCTTGCCCACGGCGTGCCCGCCGCGAAGGACGCTCCACTGCACCTGCTGGATGCAGGCTGCGGCGAGGGCTGGTACGACCGCTGCATCGCGCAGCAGTTCGCGGCGGCGGAAAAGCCGCTGCAGCTGGCCGGGTTCGATATCGCAAAGCCCGCAGTGCGGTTGGCGGCAAAGGCGCTGCCCGCCGCGCAGTATGCGGTGGCGTCCAGCTTCAGCCAGCCGGTGCGCACCGGCTGGGCAGACGTGCTGCTGAACTGCTTTTCGCCCTTTGCACAGGAGGAATTCAGCCGGGTGCTGCGCCCGGGCGGGCGCATGATCTACGTTGTGCCGGGGGCAGAGCATCTGTACCAGATGAAGGCTGTGCTCTACGAAAAGCCCTACAAGAACCCGGTGCAGCAGGTGGAGTACCCGGGCTTCCGCGCCATTGATGAGCGTGAGGTGCAGGGCACCATCACCGTGCCCGCCGCCCAGCTGGAAGCCCTGTTCGCCATGACCCCCTACTACTGGAAAACGCCCCGCGACGGTGCCGCCCGCCTTGCGGCTCTGCCGCAGCTCACCACCACCATCGCCTTCCGCTTTCTGGTGTTTGAAAAGCTGTAATAAGATAAAAAAGGACTGCCGTGCGCTGCACGGCAGTCCTTTTTTGTGCCCATTCTCATGCTTGTTGATTTTCACAAGAACTGGCATACTAATATATCAATTTCGCACAAAAACAATAAAATCTATTTACAAGTGCATTGTATTGTGGTACGATTTGTGCAGATTTCGATGGCATGATACGACTGGAATGTCTATCGGGCCCGGCAGCAGGGCGTTTGCTGCACAGCTTTGGGCGGCTTTGTTCTGCACAAATGAGCCGTCTGCATTTAAAAGGAGAAATGATGATGAACAGAAGAGACTTTATGAAGCTTTCCGCCGCTTCTGCCGTGACCATGGGCGCAGTAGCTGGCATGGCGCCCGCATCCTTTGCTGAAAACGCTGGCGTGCACACCGATGCTGAGGTGCAGGCCATGGTGGCAGAGGAACTCCGCCTCTCCCGCGAGGTAGCCTTTTATCCGGCTGCTTTCCGGGGGGATTTTGACAAGTTCTATGTGCTGTTCCACAAGCTGTCCCGTGCTCAGTACGAGAAGGTGGACGGTGCACCTGCGCCCGGTATCAACGCCTCCCACTACGATATGTGTGTTGCTCTGACCAATGCCCGCAAGGCGCTGCGCCAGATCAAGGACCCCAAGAGCACCGTTTGGGAAATTTGGGGAGATCAGATGGCCGTGGAATCTCCGCTGCCCACCAACTGGGAAAATTGCTACGATAACGAGGGCTTCCGTCCCTTCCTGAACCCGTACCTGCTGCGAGATCAGGGCAAGGTGAAGGGCAACGTGATCATTATTGCAGGCGGCGGCAGCACCCACCGCAACAACGTGGTGGAAGGCTACCCGGTGGCCGAGTTCTTCAACAAGAACGGCTACAACGCCTTTGTGCTGCAGCGCCGCGTCAACCCTTATGCCGCTGTGGATCAGCGGCTGGATCTGGCACGCGCTATCCGCTACATCCGCCACAACGCCTCTGAAAAACACATCGGCAAGACCGATATCATGATCGCTGTGGGCTTCTCTGCTGGCGGCATGAATGTGATGCAGGTGGTGGCCGACCAGTTCGGCACTACGAATACCCCGGATAAGGTCTATCCCAGCTACGTCTGCGATGCTGTGGACTATGAGAGCGCTGACCTGAATGTGGCGATCCCCATCTACGGACTGTTCGTCACCGGTCTGGACTTCACGAAGAACCCCAACCTGCCCCCGGTCTTTGGTGTTGTGGGGCAGAAGGACGGCCTGAGTGCGATGATGCTGCCCTCTCTGCCGGAGTGCGCGAATATCTTCAAAGATTTCAGCTTCTATCTGGCACCCGATGCGCCCCACGGTGTGGGTCTGGGCACTGGCACCAAGGGCTATGTGGATTACTACACCCAGATCGCCCAGTGGCCGGATATGGCGGTGAACTTTATCGAGAGCCGTCTGGGTCTGGTGGAAAAGAAGATCGACATGGACTCCGTGGGCTTTGCATGGTAAGCTGTCCTGACAGAAGTTCCTGAAAAAACAACGACCCGCCGCACCTCCTTCAGTGCGGCGGGTCATTGTTTATAAAAATGGTTATGTATGATACTCCATCCACTTGCCCTTCCATGCATACAGGATCATGAGCAATGCGCCCAGACCCCAGCTGACGGGGTAGAGGATGAACACGCCCTCGATGCCGGAGAAGAAGGGCAGCAGAAACTGGATCCACACCACACGGAACAGGCACAGCGAGACCAGCAGCACCACCATGGGCGGGATGCTGGCACCCGTGCCGCGCACGGCACCGGCAAGGCCGTGCAGGATGCTGAGCAGGAAGTAGAACGGACAGAACCACCGCATAGCCAGCTTGCCGTAGGTGACTACGGCCTCGTCGGCGGTGAACAGGTGCAGAATGGCGTCCTGTCCGGCCAATAGCGCCGCGCCGGTGCAAAGGGTGTAGATGACCCCGATAGCAAGGGTGACCCAGACTGAGCGCTTTACCCGGTCCAGACGCCCCGCACCGTAGTTCTGCCCCACAAAGGTGGTGGCAGCCATGCTGATGCTGCTGACCGGCAGAATGTTGAAACCATCGATCTTCATGTAGGCGGCAAAGCCCGCCATGGCGGCGGCACCGTAGCTGTTCACGCTGGCCTGCACCAGCACGTTGGAAAAGGAGATGACCATGTTCTGGATGCCGGTGGGCAGACCCACCCGGATAATGCGGCCTGCCATTTTGCGGTGCAGTCGGATGGCGGAAAGCTCCACCCGGCAGGCGTCCTCGCTTTTCATCAGAAAGCGCAGGCTCAGCACGCAGGACACCAGCTGGCTTAAGTCGGTGGCGATGGCAGCGCCTGCTACCCCCATCCGCAGCCCTACGATGAACACAAGGTCCAGCACGATGTTGGTCACCGACGCCCATGCCAGATACACCAGCGAGCGGCGGGAGTTGCCGGCGGCGTTCAGGATGCCGGCGGTCATGTTATACACCACGCTGAACAGCACCCCGCCAAAGTAGATGCGGATATAGGTCACAGCGTCGGCCAGCACCTCGGCGGGGGTGTTCATGGCCACCAGCAAAGCGCGCCCGCAGGCAACGCCGCCCACCGTCAGCAAAAGCCCCATGACCACTGCAATGGCAAGGGCGGTGTGCACCGCCTCGTGGGTCTCCTTGTGGTCGCCCGCGCCCAGATACTGCGAGACCACCACGCCCGCGCCCACGGCAAGCCCCTGACTGAAGCCGATGAGCAGGTAGATGGGCGACCCGCTGGAGCCCACGGCGGCAAGGGCATTGCTGCCCACAAAATTGCCCACGATGATACTGTCGGCGGTATTATACATCTGCTGCAGCAGGTTGCCGAAGATCAGCGGCAGGGCAAACAGCAGCAGGCTTTTTACAATGCTGCCCTCGGTCATAAGGGTAGCGGTATTCCGTGTTTTTACGGCGGCCATGGGGTTCCTCCTCTCAGCGCAAAAAATCGCTTGCACCCCTTAGCATAGCACAAACCCCGCCTTGGGACAAGGGGGCGTAAAAAGAGAATACCCCTTCCGTCTTGCCGCTTCGCGGCAATCCACCTTCCCCAAGGGGACGGCTTTAGTGGTGGCGGGAAGGTTTCTTATTGCATCTGAAACTTTAGCGACGGGGCTAGTGGCGTGCGCCCTCTCAGTCAAGCCCTGTCGGGCTTGACAGCTCTCCCAAAGGGAGA
>OGGA01001339.1_pt1 | contig 13477 bp, 10 predicted proteins | sample 1571041 | NCBI WGS metagenome assembly OGGA01 (sample SAMEA2582057, study PRJEB24529) | metagenome | biome: Human gut stool | place: China | collected 2011 | reverse complement strand
AGAGGGCTTCGGGCGGAATATTTATGCCCTTTTGAGTTTTAGCGGACAGCAATAAAACTTGTTAGAGATGTAGGTACCATTCTGCGAATAGGAGACAGAACTTCCTCCCTGGTCGTTACTTTCCGTCCACTGCCGGGCACGGACATCTATTATTGCTTTCAGGTTATCACCAAAACCGGAATAGATGTTTTGAACCAAATTATCACGGTCTACTGCATATAAATCGTTTATATCCGTTTTATTATAAAAGGAGTTATAATTGGAAAGCATATCCGGATTGTTGATTCCAAAAACTACTTCATTGAAGAAAGAGTAATCCATATTGGCAAGTACGGTTGTAACATTTGTCCATGAGAACACTTTTCCTTTTTCCCCTATCTGATCAGTCACTACCTTGGCTGCTATAGCCGCATTCTTATAGTCTCCTATATATTGCAATACACGGGCTTCGAGCGCTTTCACCGCATAATAATTCATACGTCTGTTACGATTTTTATAAAAATCACTTATCAGCTCCTTACTAATAGCAGAGTCATCAGACAGGATAGGGTCAGCAGCCAACAACCGTTCCGCCTCACGAATATCCTCCAATAAATAATCCAAATATTCATCGGCAGTGGAGTACACATCTTCTTCATAACCGACATGATTCAGTATCATATCCGTAGTTCTACTATACGGCAAAATCTTATTGATATTCGAACGATCTTCCCATCTGGGGCCGAACAAACGGAAAAGGTCAAAATGAAGATAAGCCCGTAATCCGTATGCCTCACCCATCAATACATCTTTATTGTTACTACCGATAACAGCAGTCGATCCCTCCATGCTTTTCAAAAAATAGTTGATATTGAGAAGTGTATTATATCCGCTTTTCCATATATCGGCAAATATGCTTTCAGCTGCTCCATACTCTTCGGACCGTCCGTTACAGAGGAAAAACAATGTGGCAGACAATTTATTTCCCGACGGTTGTGACGGAGGATAGGTATAAAAGTGCCCCATTGCGTCCAGAGCAGTCTGAGATAAATTCGCCCCGTAAAGGGAGGTAGATATTAATTGCCTGTAAAGCCCGTTTAAAGCTCCATGAATACCTGCTTCCGTTTTATACTGGTCTTCTTCCAATACCTTGTCCTTCGGTGCCACATCCAGAAAGTCGCTACAGGAAGTAAAGAAGCCTATGGCTACTATATATAATAAATGTGATATATTTCTTTTCATACTTAATTCTATATTTATTCGTGTATTGTTATCGTTAGAAACGAGCACTTAATCCGAAAGATATGGCTCTCTGGAACGGATAGTCCGTTCCTCTTTCCCGTTTCATTTCACTCAAGTCGAAGAAATCATTGAATGAAACATTAAACCGCAGGTCTTTCAGGAACAAACGCTTAATCCATTCGTCTCTGGAAAAATCCCAACTGATACGTGCACTTTCGCCACGCAGATAATTGTCGCGTTGAACAAAGCGAGATGAAATCGGAGTCTGGGTAGTTAATGAAATACCCTTGAACTGTGATACATCACCGGCATTCTGCCATCTGCTATACAAAGCACGCTTATCCTGATTATAAGCAATGTTCGATGCAGAAATATTTTCTACCTTGTTAAACAAAGCCGAGTTGAATGCAAACGAACCTAAGTTATAACGTAAGTTGACACTTGCCTGCAAATTCTTGTAAGTAAACGATATACCGAATACACCCCGAATTTTCGGATTGGTATCGGCTATCTTCACACGGTCGTCAGCATTATAATCGAATGTAGGAGTTCCGTTCTTGGTGAGAAATACTTCCTTACCCGTTGCCGGATCGATGCCTAACGAACGAACTGCAAAAAGGGCAGTAGGACTTTCACCATCCTGATACTGTATCATTGAGTTTACATTCAACTTACTATCTACCGAAGAGTCTTTCTTATAGGCATCGTTCAAGTTAGCTAGAGCTTCTCCAAATCCTCCATATACAGATTTATAAGTATTTCCGTTCAAACGGAAGTTCAGCATAATGCGCTTTTCCAGATTTCGTATAGCATACCAACTCACATTAAACTCAAAACCATTAGTATTCAAATGACCGAGGTTAATGGGTAAAGTAGACAAACCGCTGGAAGGCTTTTGCTGAATAGATACTACCAATGGATTGGTATTTGTATGATAGTAGTCCATGGTCAACAACAAACGATTATCCCAGAACATAAGATCAATACCCACAGAGGTCTTCTTTACAACTTGCCACTCCAAATTAGGATTGGCATAACCGGACAAATAAGAAGCAGTACCGAAAATATCGCTACCTGCATAATAACTATATACATTACTTGTCAGGTTACTGACATTCTGATTACCGTTACTACCAAATGAACCACGTAATTTTAATTCCTGCATCCAGTCCCAATCCTTGGCAAATGATTCCTTACTGACATTCCAACCGGCCCCTACCGACCAGAATGTCTGGAATTTCTTATCGCGCCCGAAAGAAGTGGAACCGTCACTCGAAAGACTGGCATCAAACAAATAACGATACTTATAGTTATAATTGAAAGTCCCCAGAAAACTTACTCCACGACTAATGCTTTCGCTATATCCGGGTGTCGAATTTTCTTTAAAGGAATAAGCAAAAGAAGGAATGGCACCTACTCCTTTCGGAAAACCGGTAGCTACAAATGATTCGGTATTTGAAGAAGTAGACCTGATTTCAGCACGGCCATTGAAAGTCAGATTATGATCATTCAAAGAAAGTGCATAAGCGATACCGGTATTCATGGTATAACGCCAACTTCTGGATTTCGATGAGGAATATTCACCTTGTTTGGTATAATCCGACGAAGCATACTTCGTATGAGCCGGATCGGTGAAGTTCATATTGTCAGTGTTGGTTGTATTCAAACTCATTGAGGCCGTCCAACGCAGATTATCAATAATATACCAATTAAGGTTTGTGTTATTAGTAACGGACAGTATTTTAGATCTGTTTTCGGAAGGCAACATAGCATTGTAATATGGATTAGTAGCTGTTATGTCGGCATAATTCGCACGTTTATACACATCCAGATCACGAGGGATAGTACCGTCTTCATTAGTAACCGGATAATAAGGATTAGCATTTACAAACTCTGAAAAGGAGCCCCATGCACCATTATTTCCATTTGTTATGTTTACATTCAAGTTATTCGAAATATTAAACTTGTTTTTACGGTAAGTCATACGCATATTTCCTCCGAATGTCTGACGAACAGAACCTTTCATAACTCCTTGGATATCTTTGAACATAGCACCTATCTGGTACAGGAATCCTTTGTCACCTCCCGACACATTCAATGAATGAGATTGTGTTACGGCAGTTTGGATAGGTACTTTCAACCAGTAAGTATCTACTCCTCTTCTCACATTCTCCAAAGCCCGCTGATATTGTGCAATGCTTTCTCTGTTGCCTGACCAGTCATTCAAATCACCATAACGACCGGCCAAAACCTCAAATTCCAGTTTTTCGGCAGCATTCATCATGTTGTAAACACTCAAGTCGGCCCATGCCACTTGCGCATCTCCACTATAATTGATCATCACTTCACCGGCTTTGGGTTTAATAGTTTCTACAACCACCACGCCGTTTGCTCCCTTTGAACCGTAAATGGCAGTGGAAGCAGCATCTTTAAGTAAAGTGATAGATTCAATTCTATTGATATCCAAATCATTAATCTCTTGCAGGCTGGATTCAAAACCATCCAAAATAAACAGAGGTTCATTGGGATTGGTCGTCGTATCATCATAAATTCCGGAAATAGTCATCGTAGTACCACCACGCATGGTAATTCTGGACATGGTATTAGGGTCGGACCCCATCGACATATCATCAGCAACTACGAAAGAAGGATCCAACGTTTTTAAACTTTGAAGCACATTAATATTACCCACAGCTTTCAGTTCCTCCTGATTGACTGTCCTATACGAACCGGTAAACCCCATTTTATTACGTTGGATAATACCTGCCTCTACTACCACTTCATCCAATGCTTTGGTATCGGTTTTCAGTACCACCGACATCTGGGGTTTCGGAGATAACGATTGAGATTGCATGCCTACATAAGATATCTTTATCCGATTGCTTTGAGGCACATTGACAAGTCTGAAATTCCCGTTCGCATCTGTAATCGTGCGAATAGAAGTTCCTTCTACCTGTATGGTTGCACCAATTACAGGTAGTCCGTCTTCTTCAGCAATAATTTTACCTTTTACTTCCGAAATAACATTCTGAGGATTTTTATGTGTAATATTGATGAATTGCCCTTCAATGACATACTTCAAAGGATGCTTCCCAATAATTACCTTTAAAACTTCTTCAATCGAAGCTTTCTCCACCTTTCCAGTAGAATGATAAGAACGAACTTCATCGTAGATAAAAAGTACTTTATATCCCGATAATTTCTGCAAACGTTTAAAAATAGAAGGTAAACCTTCATTTTTAAATTCCATTGTTATTTGCTTTCCATTACCAACTTGTGCCTTAACATAAGGTGAATGGACATAACAGAACAACAAAAGTAAAACAATCAATTTCCATGCTTGTCTTTCCATAAATCCGATTGGTTAAATAAATCTATTTTTTATATTTTATACGAGTTTTATAAAAGAATGGTTACCCATAAAAAGATTTATTTTCCAAAAATATTTTTCTAACCGGATTTATTTCTTGCTGAATAGTTGTTTTTTACTCGATAATAAGGCTTTCACCTTCTAAATAGACATGAATTCTTTCCATACGATTTAACAACTCAATCAAATCAGAAACTTTCTGCTGACGGTTTGCCAGAAAATGCATACGCAGATTCATTATCTCACTGTTTCTAAATTCTATATCTATATTATACCATTTACCTATTTCTTTCATCATATCCACCAATGCTACATCGTCGAAATAAAAGAATCCCTCCTTCCAATACAAGAATGTTTCCGTATCAACTTCGTCAACGGCAAATGTTCCGTCTGAAACGAGTTGTGCACTTTGCCCCGGCTTCATTTCTACAGTTTGTAAACTACAGGTATCACTGACGGCAACTTTTCCTTCGATTAAGGTAACACGGACATTGTCGGGGGTATAGCTACACATATTAAATTCCGTTCCTAATACTCGAACCTGAACATTTCCACTTTTTACTATAAAAGGATGTTCAGTGTTTTTGGTTACATTAAAATAAGCTTCCCCTTCCAAAGAAACAACTCTTTCTTTTCCTTTAAACACCGTAGGATAAGACAAGCGACTGTCCGAATTTAAAAGTACTTCAGTCCCGTCGGATAAAACTACCTTAAAAGTTTCTCCTCTCGGTATACTTAATCTATGTATCTGTACTTTTTTATTTCTTATTTTCTTATTCTCAGTCTGAATAGTATTATAAGCAATCTTCTGCGGTGATAATTTCACCGTAGAAGAGAGAAGTGATTGCACTGCTTTTTTTAAAGGTTCAACTTTTTCTTCACCGGCAACCTGCAAAGTAACTTGCTGCGGGACGTGGTCTGCCTGAAAAACTTTAATACTTTCTATATCCGATTCCGGAGAAAAGGACATCATGCGTAAAACCAGTATAATAATGATTGTTGCCGCTACTCCTGCAACACTTGTCCATAAAATATAGAGCTTTTTATTTCGCCTGTCCAGATGTTTTCGATGAAAATCAGCTAAAGCCTGCTGTGTATTAATGGAAAGTGCATTTTTTTCCATTTGCATTCCTATTACAGCTTCTGCAATATCACTGCAGGTCTGAAAGCATTCCTCATTCTCTCTTAATGCTTGCAATTGATCGGAAGTAATATCAGAAACATTTTCCATTATTTCCAAAGCTTCCTTTTCCGACTTATTTATATATGTATTATTTTCATCCATAGATTATTCATTAGATATATAATATACGTTTTAAAATTCATTTTGGTTACCTTTTTGGCCTAATTCTTCACGAAGAATACGCAAAGCTTTTACTATATTCTTATGAATAGCTGCCACGCTTACATTGAGTTCCTCGGCCACTTCCTTATATTTCTTGTTATGGATGTAACACGCTTCCAAAATGTAATAATTATACGGAGTCAGCTTTTTCATGGCTTTACGAATACATAAAATACGGGAATCCGGTTGTTGTGAATCCGATTCTTTTATTTTATTGATTAATTGCGAAGTAAATTCGACATATTCTTCATGGATATTTTGTTTACGAAGGTAATCAATGCAACGTGTACGAATTATTGTATACAAATAAGTTTTCGCTGTAACTTCTTCTATTTTATCATAATTACGCCACAAATATTCAAAAGCATCACTTACGATATCCCGGCAGACTTCGACATCATTTACAAAATAGTATGCAAAATATACAAATTGTGCATACCACTCATTAAACATTCTGTCAAAAGCAGCTTTATCATCCATTTATTCTCGTATTCTTTTATTATTTTCTGGCAGACAAATATACATTAAAACTTGATACGTAGTTGCATTTGTATATCTGCTTTTTTATTTCCATAGATTAAATCGTTGCCGGAACCTATTTCATTCCGGTTCAGATAGATAGTTTCTCCGAACTTGGTTATAAACAACCAGTGTTTATTCAATTCATATCTTAACCGGACAGCACAACGAAATCCGCGACCTTGAAAGGAAGGAGTATAAAATGTATAGAGCAATCCTTTTTCTGATACATACACACGGGAGTCATAATCGTCCGTACAAAAATAACTGCCTTGAACGTCAGCAAACAGCCTGGTCCAAGGCAGTTGGGAGGATATCATCTGTGTAACCTGATATCCTTTAGTAGCAGCTCTGTCCTGAGAATGAAAATGATTATAATCTAAAGTTGTACGACTGCTAAACACATCATTCAAAGAATAGTTCAAACGATAACGAAGTTGATGATGAAAAATAGGAAGCGTTAGTGTTCCTTTACTGCCTGTCAAGTCACGTTCTTTCTGCTTATAACGATATTTCAGATACATTGATAAATTAGTACGCGGAGTAAAAGTTGCCTGAATCAATCCGTCCGTTCCACGGGAAGGTTTATTAATTCTGTATTTCTTCCAGGGAAAAGAAAACAGATCGAATGAAACAAAAAACCTCCAATGGCTGAAAGGTGTTGTTTCTAATCCAACATAATATCCCTGTTCATTTTGAACCGTACTTCCTTCACCGAAAGAATGAGCATACATAGCCCAATAATCATACGAATAAAAACGATGTATCAACATAAACTGTATGTCTTGAACCGGCGAGTATTGTAATCGGTTCAAAGAAGCCCAACCTTGTTTTCCTATCGCCGTTTCTCCCTGAAAAGAGAAGCGACGCCAACGATAAGCATAATCTATCCCTAAATTATAGAAATGATTTCCATGAATATTATACTTGGAATAACCTGTTAGTTCCGGTTCATAAGGTCGGTTGAAAACATAGTAAACACCGGTGATACCCAATCGGATATGGTTCTGTTGATAACTAACATTTCCGCCTGTTAACTGTGATGTGAGCAAGTTCTTTTTATCCGCTTCTTTGCGACTTCTATGTAATCCGGTTTTATATACAGATGTTATTTCTCCGTCCGTAACAACACCATCCATATTCCGATGTGAATAGAATGCAGAAACCGATAAACGTTTTGTCAAAGCAACAGTAGTTGCCACCCCACGAAAATAATTATATTCATCCGTAGAAGAATGCCTTTTGATTCCAGTGCTGCGATTGTTGAAAGAGGATGCATATATTGTTTTTCCCATTAGATAATCCGTACTCATCACTAAGCCTTGCCCGAAACTAAGCCGATAGTTACCAACAGCCAATGATTTCAACCGACCACAATTCTGAAGTAATAAATAAAATGAGTAATAATCATATCCGTAGCTATTATGCAAAGCAGCAAAAGGTTCTCCGGCATCTTTTTCGGCAACTCCCCCTGCATAAAGCTGGTCACGATATCGAAATGTATATTTCACAGAGTTATAAACAGAAGGTCCCAAATAGGTATGTTCATAACCTTTTCGTTTATAAAATGGTATATCCAAGCGAGTTAACACTTCATTCTTACCATACCTTCCTGCATCTTTCAACATAGTTTTCCACCGAAAAGCAGGCTCATTGTTAATAGCTTTTATACAGACAAAAGGCAATAAATACTGAATAGTCTGCCTGTCCAGTTCCTCTACCAACTGAAGTTCGTAAATGGTTTCCATTTGCCCATGTATATAAATATAAGCCAATAAATGCTCAATCTGAATATCACTTAAAAAAGGAAATTGTTCGAGTTGTTCACGGGTAGCACTATTTAAATTAACAGGCTCCTGCAGACGGTTGGAAAGCTCTTCCAATTCATTTTCCCAATTCAAGGAATTAACCGAGTTATTAATATCATTATTAACAGATAAATCTTCAAGAACTTCTTCCATAAGATTTTCTGAAGGGTTTTGAGCACTACAAGCAGGAATTATGAACAGGCTGTTTATAATACTTATCAACCGTAATAGTTGAGTAGTTTTCATCAATAAAATGTGTATTTTCTTCTTGCCTTTTCACAGACAAGAGCGCAAAGATACTTTAAATAGGTTAACGCTCTAAGAAAATATCTGAATAATAAAATTTTAATTCTATTTTTGTAATGTGAAAAGGAGACTTAACATAGTAATAATGACGTTGTTTGCTGTTTTTTACTGTTCACTGCATCTGCAGGCTCAGGAAAAACAAAGCATTAATGGATACTTGGTTCCGATGTGTATCTATAATGGAGATACGATTCCATGTGTCCAACTAAGAACTGTGTATATCTTCCGACCACTGAAATTCAAAAATGAAAAAGAACGCAGAGAGTATTACAAACTTGTTCGTAACGTGAAAAAAGTATATCCTATTTCTAAGGAAATCAACCAGGCCATTATCGAAACTTACGAATATCTGCAAACATTACCAAACGAGAAAGCCCGTCAGAAACACATTAAACGGGTGGAAAAGGGATTAAAAGACCAGTATACCGCCCGAATGAAGAAACTTTCTTTTGCTCAAGGAAAGTTGTTGATAAAGTTAGTGGACCGTCAAAGTAATCAGACCAGTTATGAACTGGTAAAAGCATTTATGGGACCTTTCAAAGCCGGATTCTATCAGGCATTTGCTGCACTGTTTGGCGCCAGCCTCAAAAAAGAATACGATCCGGAAGGTGAAGACAAACTAACGGAACGTGTAGTATTGCTGGTAGAGAACGGACAAATCTAAATTACGTGTCTGATGCTTATTAACCGAAAGTTAGTAAAGCTATTACTTTCTTCTACAACATTATCCTTGATTTACCAACATCGATTTCGTTTTTACAAGACATATATAAGCTATTTGCAGGGCATATATACCCAATGTGGTGTATATATATATCCACCATGCTGGGCATATATGTCCAATACGCTGGATATATATGCCCAGTAAACAGGATATATCCCTCCTATAAAGAGTACAATGACATAACTTGGATTCTATACTTATGAACAATTATATATATATTGATTATAAGCGAATTAACTATATTATTAACTAGTTATAAACCACTTATTAACTAATAAGGTTTTAAGCTGTCAACGAAGTTTTTTGAATAAATCCCAGATCACAATTCCTGTCGTTACAGAAACATTCAATGAGTGTTTCGTACCATATTGAGGTATTTCGATACAACCGTCCGAATGGTTAATAACCTCCTGCTGCACACCTTTCACCTCATTTCCCATTACGATAGCGTATTTCTTACTTTTATCCAATTCCAGTTCATCAAGCATGATACTTCCTTCCGCCTGTTCTACCGAATAGACCATATAACCAGCTTTTCGAAGGTTATCAACAGCATCAACAGCGTTATCAACATACTTCCAGTCGACAGTGAATTCAGCCCCCAATGCTGTCTTATGCATTTCGGGATGTGGAGGAGTTGCCGTTATACCACACAAATAAATACATTCAATACGAAAAGCATCCGAAGTTCGGAACACCGAACCTATATTGTGCAGACTACGAATATCATCCAACACTACCACCAGAGGCAGTTTCTCAGCCTGTTTAAACTCTTCGGCACTGATACGGTTCAGCTCTGTTATTTTCAGTTTGCGCATACGTCTTTTCTTTTATTACATTCTGATTGCAAAGGTAACTCTTTTCTGTTAACACAGATGTTGATAACAGTTTAAAACCTGTCAAAACTATCGGCAAAGATTTTGAAAAATAATTCTTGCATTATTCAAAAGAAGGTATAAGAGGTCTTCGTTATGAACATTCCAAAAAACTAACCCAAAACTTTCTACACAGACATAAACATATTTTTCAGCACTTATCTACCTGTTTATATCCATAAAGTTTTTAACTTTGCACTTTATCAACAGGGAGTTAATAGATAACTTCCATTGACCGATGCTTGCATTGATAATAAAGCAGATAGACAGTAAATCTTCTTCTTTTTTCCCGTTCATAACGGACTTATAAAGCAGAAGTATGAACTAATAACTTATCCGGCAAGAAAAAACGGATTTATTTGCTAACATTATTAACAGGCAATCATCACTAACAAAGGATTTTTTTAAAAAAGGAAGAAATAAGAATATTATTATGAATGAACTCATAAAGGCTATTAACGAGCTGAAGAAAGAAAAGAATGCGATCATTCTGGGCCACTACTACCAGAAGGGTGAAATACAAGACATCGCTGATTACGTCGGTGACAGTTTGGCATTGGCTCAATGGGCGGCCAAAACGGAAGCGGACATCATTGTGATGTGCGGCGTTCACTTTATGGGTGAAACGGCGAAGGTGCTTTGTCCGAACAAGAAAGTGCTGGTGCCCGACATGGAAGCAGGTTGTTCGTTGGCGGACAGTTGTCCGGCGGACAAGTTTGCGCAGTTTGTCAAAGAGCACCCGGGACACACCGTTATTTCGTACGTCAACACAACGGCTGCGGTTAAAGCGGTAACGGATGTGGTGGTAACTTCCACCAATGCACGGCAGATTGTGGAAAGCTTCCCAAAAGATGAGAAAATAATTTTTGGTCCGGACCGGAATCTGGGTAATTATATCAACTCAGTTACGAACAGGAATATGCTTCTTTGGGACGGAGCCTGCCATGTACACGAACAATTTTCGGTTGAAAAGATCGTGGAACTGAAAGCACAACATCCGGAAGCATTGGTACTGGCACATCCCGAATGTAAGAGTACGGTGCTGAAACTGGCGGACGTGGTAGGTTCTACGGCTGCATTGCTGAAGTACGCTGTGAATCATCCCGAAAACACATATATCGTAGCTACCGAATCGGGCATTCTGCATGAGATGCAGAAGAAATGTCCGCAGACAACGTTTATTCCGGCTCCTCCTAATGATAGTACGTGCGGATGTAATGAGTGTAGCTTTATGCGGTTGAATACGTTAGAGAAGCTGTATGAGTGTCTGAAGAATGAATCGCCGGAAATTACGGTGGATCCTGAAGTAGCAGAAAAGGCAGTGAAGCCGATTCAACGAATGTTGGAGATTTCGGCAAAGTTGGGATTATAAGAAATTATTTTGGTTTACTTACTGGATATCTTTGAAAGAAATATCTAAAAAGAAAAGGAGAAACTTGACAACAATAAGTTTCTCCTTTTCTTTTTAGTGTTAATATATTGCGAAAGACTTTATGACCGGATTATCTTTAGCTTCTTCTATTTCCAACTTTACAACAGATAAGGAGTGAGTTGGAAAGTGTTCGATCCGTTTATGACCGATACAACTTCCTTCAGAAAGTTGTATCCATTTTCCATTACACAGACCTTTTAGTTTATATTTCAGAACTCTTTCTCCAAATGCTATATCTTCTGACAATACGATACGGCTTATATTGGTCTCTTTGTTTAACCGGATAGATAGTTCGTATCCTTTGCCTGATATTTTTCGGATAGGTTTTGAAAATGTTTTTCGTATAATGTCACCGAATTCTTTCGCTCTTTTTACATCAGCATCAGGAACCAAGCCGTTCTTATCTATTACTAAACCAAGCAGCATATTGGTATTACGTCCTACACTGGTTTCATATTTAAGTAAAAGCTCATCAGTAGAAAATATCAGATGATCTTCATTAGCGCGCCAAAACCAACCACCTTGGAATGAGTCATTACGGCGTAGTGTGAAATCAGCTTCTCCGGGACACCAGTAGTTTCCGTGTGGATTACCGTATAAGCCTTTTATCTTCTGTACGCCATCAGCGGAAGTTGTTGCATCGGCTGTTGCCCAACAGGGATAAGGAGAGTTACCTTCTTCATTACCTACCCAGCGGATTAAATTCGGATATCCATAAGGGCCTTGAAATGCAATGGAATTGGGCTGTAAACGTTGAATAAGTGTCAATATATCAGCTCCTCCATTTTGCTGAGAAAGTACGCCGCCATCAAACCATATTTCAAACAGTTTTCCGTAATTACTCCAAAGTTCGGTCAATTGTGTCTCTACTATTTTGTTATATTCTTCTTGGGTGACCGGACTTCCTTTCTTGACAAGTCCAGGGTTGTCGACATGTAGAAAACCATTAGCGGTAGTACTGGCATAGATTCCTGGTTTAATTCCGTATTTTCGGCAAGAAGCGACAAATTCGGCTACAATATCTCCCTTTCCATTTTTGTAAGGTGAATTTTTTATACTGTATTCATGAGCCGTTGTTGGCCATAATGAAAAACCGCTGCAATGTTTGGCTACTAACACTGCATATTTGGCTCCAAGGCTTTTGGCTGTGTGTATCCATTGATCGGTATCAAGGGAAGAAGGATTAAATGTAGATGGTGAAGGATGGGTACCAAATTGTCGCCAATTATAGTCGGGGTGGAATACCGGCATATCAAAGTGAATGATAACTCCTATTTCAGCATTTGCCCATTCTTGTTGTAATTCATTCGGACATACGATTATTTTCTCTTGAGCATCGAGAAAAGGACTGGTAAATGTCAGAATAGCAAAGATTATGCATTGAATGAATGTTTTCATTGTATAATGATTTAGTATATACATACTTGTGTTATGATATAGCAAAGATAAGAGATATTAAATTTTAAAGCAAATTCTTTTATTAATCTTCGATATTAAGAAGAAGAGTTTGATGGATTAATCAGCACATTCAAGATTTCTATATTTGATTAAATTTAGTATATGAAATGATATTCATTGTATATGTTCAATGTCCGTTCGTCTGAATATGCAAGCGCTCATGCTTCCGTTACCAATGGGAAGAGACTATCTTTCCCAGTCTTCATCATAGGGATATCCTCTCGCTACAGGGTAATTGAAATCTTCTCCCCTCCTTCTGGGAGGTTGTGTAAAAAGTAAGCATCAAGTGTTCTTTGACATATTGTATAAAAAAGGAAATGCTCTTTATCTCTTTATTTTGGAATTTCTATTGTTTTCCTTTGGCAAATGACCGCTATTAGGTATACTTAATACCCCAATAGTGGACTTGTTGCAATAGT